>MDSV01040534.1_pt1 | contig 15993 bp, 17 predicted proteins | sample 810851 | NCBI WGS metagenome assembly MDSV01 (sample SAMN05326640, study PRJNA326480) | marine metagenome | isolation source: seawater | place: Atlantic Ocean: North East | collected 2012 | reverse complement strand
AGAGATTAACTCTCATTACAGAGGTTATTTGAAAAAGCAAAAAGCTGATATTCTTGCCTTTAAAAGAGATGAGAATTTATCCATCCCTGAAAATATCGATTATGATCAATTTTCAGGCCTTTCCAATGAGGTTAAATCTAAATTCAAGAAAATAAGACCTAAAACCATGGGTCAAGCTCTAAGAATCGACGGAATTACCCCAGCTGCCGTATATATTTTGTTGTCACACGTCAAAAGAAAGTCTATTAAGCATATAGCTTAATGGATCAGGAAATTTTAAATTCTTACTCTAGACTCAATAGTTTAAATGTTTCACGTGAAACATTTTTAGATTTTGAAAACTATATATCTCTTATATTACAAAAAAATGAAAAAATTAACATTATTAGCAAGAAAACAGCATCAAAAAATTTAATAAGAGAGAGACATATTATAGATTCAGCCCAAATAATTGATTTTGTTGATTTAAATAGCAATACAACCACAGATATAGGATCTGGTGGAGGATTTCCGGGTATTATAGTTGCTATTATGCTTAAAAAATTGAATAGCAGTATTAACGTTCATTTATATGAAAAAAGTCACCATAAAAGTCATTTTTTAAAAGAAGTTTCAAACAAATTAAATTTAAATACAAAAATTTTTCAAAAAAATATCTTTGAAATAAAAAATCTAGAAACTGGAACAATTATGTCTCGAGCATTTAAACCAATGCCAGTTGTTTTAGATTTAGTTTATGAAAACTTTTCTAGCTATAAAAATTTAATTTTTTTTATGGGCAAAAGTGGAAAAAAAATATTTGAAAATTCTAAGAAAAATTGGATTTTAGAATATACTGAAAAAAAAAGTTTAACAAATCAGGATTCATTTTTATTAAATATCAAAAAAATTAAAAAAAAAATTTAAATGCAGATTATTTCAATCATTAATCAAAAAGGTGGAGTAGGAAAAACTACTACAGTTATAAACCTTGCCGCTGGATTGTCTCAACTGAAAAAAAAAGTTTTAGTTATTGATCTAGACCCTCAAGGAAATGCTACAACAGGTCTCGGTTTGTCCAACATGGATAATTCAGGTGATACAATTTATGCAGTGCTTAACGGAACTAAAGAAATAAGTGATGCTATTAAAAAAACTAACTTAGAAAATTTAGACATAATAACTTCTAATGTAGATTTATCAGGATTGGAGGTCGAGACAGCTGACGATGGTAACAGAGCCTTCATATTGAAGTCTAAATTAGCCGCATATTTAAACAATTCTAGAGCATCTTATGATTATGTCTTAATTGATTGCCCACCCTCGTTGAGCTTACTTACAGTTATGGCATTGGTATGTTCAAACTCTCTTCTAGTACCTTTGCAAACAGAATTTTTTGCTCTTGAAGGTCTAACTCAGCTTATGAAAACTATTGAAAGAATAAAAGTGAGCTTAAATCCAGATTTAAAGATTAGAGGCATACTTTTAACCATGTATGATAAAAGAAATAAACTTTCATCTCAAGTGGAACAAGAAGCTAGAGATTATTTTAGAGAACAAGTTTATTCAACTGTAATTCCAAGAAATGTTCGATTATCAGAAGCACCATCACATGGTGTGCCAGTTCTAATTTATGATAAATCTTGTCCAGGTAGTAAATCTTATTTTAGTTTCACAGATGAATTTTTAAATCAAGAAACAACTATGGGTACTGCTGCATAATGGATTCTAGCAAGATTAAAAAGGGTTTAGGGAGAGGTCTTTCATCTTTAATTGGAGAAACTAGAATAGAACCTCAAAAAAATTACTTACCAACTAGCGACTTATCGCCAAACAAATACCAGCCAAGAAAAATTTTTGATGAATCTAATTTAGAGGACTTAACTAAATCAATTAAAGAGAGAGGGATCATCCAACCCATCATAGTAAGAAAGTCAAATAATGATAAATTTAAATATGAAATAATAGCAGGTGAAAGAAGGTGGTTAGCTGCAAAAAAAGCTAATCTCGAAAACGTGCCAGTAGTAATAACAGAGGCAAATGATTTAAAATCTTTAGAATTTGCTATTGTAGAAAATGTTCAAAGACATGATTTAAATCCACTAGAAGAAGCTCAGGGCTACAAACGTCTTATTGATGACTTTTCCTATGACCAAGAAAAAGTTTCAAAATTTATAGGTAAGAGCAGAAGTTATATAACTAATTCATTAAGACTTCTTACTTTGCCGACTGATGTAATCAAATTAATTGAAATACAAAAACTGACAGCTGGTCATGCTAAAATCCTAGTTGGTTTAGATAATGCATCTTTTGTTGCTAATAAAATCATACAAAAAAAGCTTTCTGTAAGGCAGACAGAAAATTTTGTCAAAATATTTAAAAATAAGAAAAAAGGTACAATATTTCGAAAAGATGCAAATATTAGGGATTTGGAAACGTCCATCTCCGATAAAATTGGCTTGAATGTAAGTATTAAAAATAACAAAAATAACAAAGGCACAATCACTTTCCTTTATAAGGAAATAGATCAATTAAACAAGATAATCGAAATCATTAAATCGAATTATTAGTTTATTATAAATTTTCATATATAAAATTATTTATCATTTGGTTAGATATTTGAGAGTATTTTTTAATGGATAACTCTAGGTCATTAATTTGTTTAATCATTAATCTAATTTCTTTTAAAGATATCGATTTTAATTGTTTCTTTATAATCTCTTTATCTTTCCAGAAAATTGGGGGCCTAAAAGTAGATATAACTAAATCTACATCTTTTTTATTTTCTATTTCAGTTTGTAATTTTTTTAATCGTTTTAACTTATATAAGAAAGTCTTAATGAGTGCGATATTATCTTCTGGAGATTGATTATTTTCATTAAGAATATTAATTGCTTGTTTTTTATTTTTAGCTAGGCATTGATCTACTAACTCCGAAAAATTATAATTATCTGACAAGTTCGTAAGTTTTAAAACTTCATTCATTTCAATAAATTTCTTTTTGTGACAATAGGAGGCAATCTTATCCAATTCATTTCTTAAATTTATTCTGTCTCCTTTTGATCTTTCAATAATACAGTTTATAGATTGTGGTGAGATTTTTATTTTTTTTTCTTTAAAAAATTTTTGTGCAAGTACCATAAGAGTTTGGTAGTTGTCTTCATAAAATGCGATGCATATAGTATTTTTATCTTTTTCAAAAAAATTTCTTAATTTAGATTTTTTTTCTAAGTTACCAGTTTTGATGATTATCGTGATCTCGGTTATATTTTTTGATATTAAATTTTTTATAATATTTAAAATCTTATCTGAGCCACGGTTTATAATAATTAATTTTTTATTATCAAAAAATGAATTATTTAAAATACTCTCTTCAAATTCATCTATATTTGTAATTATTTCACTTTCGTCATAATTCAGAATATTTTTTGTAAAATTTGGTTTTAAAACTTCATTTACTGTCTCTTCAATGAGTCCACTATTTGGCCCATATAATAGGTAATAACATATGTTTGAATTTAAATTTTTTGATAGATCCCTTTGTCTTACAATCATAATAAGTTTAAAAATAAAAGGATTTCTTCAGATGATTTATTTATAAGGTTATTTTTAATCTCATTTTGATCTTGAGTAAGTTCAAATTTATTATTTTTACTATTATAAGAAAAATCATTTAAAAATTTTTTACTTTTAATAATTTCTCCATTTTTTTGTATTGTCAGTTGGATATTTATAATCGATCTATATGTCTCCACCTGTCCTTTTGAATTCTTCGAGGTTTCTTCTATTTTAAAATTTGTTTCTAAAATCAAATCATTGAGATCACTCTTTGAGCTATTTTCTTTAAGACCAACTGCATATATAATTTTTCTATTTAATTTCTTATCTCCAGTTGAAAAAATTTTATTAAATTCCAAGGCTAATTGATTACTTTTTGAGTAAATCGGTTTATAGCCACATGATGTGTTTATTAGTAAAATTAAAATAAGAAAAATTTTTGTTGTTTTCATTTTATAATAAGATTTAGAATTTTATTTTTCACAAAAATTTTCCTAATAACTTCTTTTTTTTCTATTAAACTTTGAATTTTGTAATTTTTTTTTATTAGTTTTAAAACTTCTTTTTCATCAGTATCTTTATTTGCTTTTATCACTTCTCTTTTTTTTCCGTTTATTTGAATTACAATGTTTATTTTTTCTTCTTCTAAAAGATTCTTATCATACTTTGGCCACTTAATATTCTGTTCAAATCCTAAATCAACTAAGCATTCATTTGCAAAATGAGGTATTATGGGAGAGAAGCATATTAAAATATTTTTATAATTACTTTCTAAATTTTCTAAACCTTTATTTTTTTTAACAAAGTCTATTAAGTAATTATAAGTTTCATACATGTTAGCAACAATGACATTATAATTAAATTTTTCTAGGTTCATTGTGATTTTTGATATGATTTGATTAGTGAATTTATCAATCTCCTTGTTCTTTTTAACTTTGTTTTCACTAGAAATTTTTGTTTTAATTTCATTATGTAAGCTCCAAAGTTTTTGTATAAATTTATAAGAAGATATCATACCTTGCTCCGACCATTGAATATCCTTTTCAGGCGGACTATCAGATAAAATAAATAACCGGACAGAGTCAGCCCCATAATTTTTAATAATCAATTCTGGATCTATTACATTTTTCTTTGATTTAGACATTGATTCTGAGGGGCCTACTTTTACAAATTCCCCTGGCTTATTTTTGATAATAAATTTGTTATCAACTTTTTCTACATCACTTGGACTTAGCCAGTTATTTTTCTTATCTTTATAAGTCTCGTGACAAACCATTCCTTGTGTGAATAAACTCTGAAAAGGTTCAATAATTTTAAAGTTATTGTTATTATAATTAATTGCTCTCATAAAAAAACGTGAATATAAAAGATGCAATATTGCATGTTCTACACCACCAATATATTGATCTACAGGCATCCAATAATCAATATCTTCCTTTTGAAATCCATAACTATTCTCTGTTGGTGAACAAAATCTAAGATAATACCAAGACGAACAAACAAATGTATCTAAAGTGTCTGTTTCTCTAATCATTTTTTTTCCATCGATAATGATTTCTTTCCAATCAGTTTGTGTGTCTAAAGGGTTACCTTTTACTTTAAGGTTTATATTCTCTGGCAGTTTTACAGGCAGCATAGTTTTAGGAATTGCATGAACTTTTCCTTCATTATCATATGCTATTGGTATTGGGCACCCCCAATATCTTTGGCGAGAAACACCCCAGTCTTTTAATCTAAAATTTATTTTTTTTCTTCCTAATTTTTTTTCTTCTAAAATTCTAATTGTTTCTAAAACTGAGTTTATAGGCGCTTCATAACCATTTAAAAATTTAGAATTTATTATCACTCCCGATCCAGTATATGCCTCATTAGAAACCTTAAAATCATCTTTTTCATTTTTAGGTCTAACAACAGTTTTTATTTCCAGTTTATATTTTTTAGCAAAATCATAATCTCTTTGATCATGTCCTGGACATCCAAAAACAGCACCAAATCCATAATCCATTAATACAAAATTAGCAAAGTAAACCGGTACTTTTTGCGTTATGTCAAAAGGATTTATTGCTTGAAGGCTTGTTTTAAAACCAATTTTTTCTCCTACAGCTATTGCTTCTTCAGTAGTTCCCGTTTTTGAACACTCATCTTTAAATTTTAAAAATTCTTTATTATCACTAAAAAAAGCTGATATGGGATGATCAATAGATAATGCCAAAAATGAGAATCCGAATAAAGTATCTGGCCTAGTAGTAAAACATTTTATACTATCTACAGGAAGATTACCTTCAATTTTAAAATCAATTTCACACCCAAATGATTTTCCAATCCAATTTTTTTGCATTGTTTTAACTTTATTAGGCCAAGCCTCTAATTTATCTAAACCATCTAATAAATCTTGAGAAAATTTTGAAATATTAAAAAACCATTGACTTAATTTTTTTCTTTCCACAATTGCACCTGAACGCCAACCCTTTCCATCAATAACTTGCTCATTAGCTAAAACAGTTTCATCTACCGGGTCCCAATTTACGTAGTTTTCTTTTCTATATACTAATTTTTTTTCAAGTAGTTCTAAAAAGAAAGTTTGTTGATGTTTATAATAATCTTCCGCACAAGTTGAAATTTCTCTATCCCAATCAATTGAAAGCCCCAGTTTCTTAAGTTGATTTTTCATTGTTTTGATATTCGAATTAGTCCAATCTTTGGGGTCTAGATTATTATCTCTAGCTGCATTTTCAGCTGGCATACCGAAAGCGTCCCATCCCATAGGATGCAAAACATTAAAACCGAGAAGTCCTTTATATCTAGCTAGCACATCTCCAATTGTATAATTTCGTACATGACCCATGTGAATTTTGCCCGAAGGATAGGGGAACATTTCTAAACAGTAAAATTTCTTTTTTTTTTTATCTACGCTAGTTTTAAAAGTTTTGTTTGTTTCCCAATATTTTTGCCATTTTTTTTCAATATCTTGAAAATTATATCTACTCATTTAAATTTTAAATTAAGAATAAACTAAACTTATTGGTCAGGTACTTTGTATTCTCCAAGTTCTTCTTTTAATTTTTCAATATCTTTTTTTTTATAAAGCGCCGCGACTCTTAAAATTTTTTTTGAAAGCTCTTTTTGTACAGCGTCACTTTTTATTTCTGTGATACGACACTGATTATTTTTGTTACAATTCTTTTCATGTAATACAATTTTAAGAGCATCAGATCTTATTTCATTTGATAAAAATTTTACTGTAATTTTGTAAAATTCATTTAAATTCTCATCGTCACTTGACATCCAGTCAGTAATTATAATTCCTCCAGAATAATTCGCGCTTAGAAGTGGAGCAAAATCTAGTACATCTAAACTTGCCCTCCAAATTGGATTAGAACTAGCAAATTGAAAATTAGTATCTTTGCCCAATCCCTTTAATCTAAAACCCTTACCTTCCTCTATATTTTGTTTAACTCTTTGTTTACCATCGGGTGATACTTTTCTTGCGTCTGATGGTTGGTAAATTCCACAAGCATTAAGACTTAGTAAAATAAAAACAAAGAATATAAAAAATTTCATTTCTAGACTATATAATCCAATCTGCGATTAAATTAACCCTACCTTTGTTACTTTTATTTGCAACAGAATGTACCTTACCAGAATTATTTATTTCCCAAAATTCTCCTTCTTTAAAAATTTTGGTTTCATCTCCTACTGTAAAATATACATTTTCATTAGTTATGACTGGGATGTGTACTCTAAAACAATTTTTTAAACTATCGCCTTTATCTATGTGAGGATCGACTGAGCAATTTGCTTTTAATTTGACGAGGATAGCTCTTATCAATAATCCAGGACCGTATACTTTGGTAAATATTTTTTTACATAGATCTATCTCTTCTTTAAACATAGAAGACCTCTCCAAATATGTAGGATTACTGCTTCTAAAGTCTGTATCAAAAATTAATGGAATAGTTTCTGTGTTTCTATGGACTTTGTAACTTTTTTGTCTAAAATCAAATTCATCCCAATCTTCTTGGTTAAATGACTTAACCTTGTTTTTAAAAGGTCGAATTTGGGCAGTAGCTATATGTTTAAAGTTTTCCATAAATATTAATTAGAGCCTTATTACAGTAAAATAAAGGCGTATTTATTAAATATTTTAACTGTTAAAAAAATTATGTGACATAAATACAACATTTACGAATTAAAGCATAAATAAATGAAAAAAATGTGTAAAATTCCTTTCATAACTATAATTTACCGTCATTCATATATGAAAACAAAAGGAGTATACATGAATAAATTAACAAAAGCAGGTCTAACTGCTCTTGCAGGATCTCTTGCAGCTTTTTCAGCTAATGCAGCTGATTTTGGTGTAAGCGGTAGTGCAAACATGACTTATGTATCAGATACTGGTGTTACAGGTAATCCTTATGGTTTAGACTCAAGATTAACTTTTTCTACAGGTGGTGAAATGGAAAATGGTTATAGCGTGTCTTACTATACAACTATGGAAAGCCATTACGGTTCAAGTCAGTATTCAGGTGAGTTAGCGGTAGACTTTGGTGATTTAGGTAGACTAGCATTACAACAAGGTGTTGGTAATGGTGGTATTGACCAAATCGACGACGAAACACCAAAAGCTTACGAAGAAGTTTGGGATGGCTTAACAGCTACTCAAGGTCTTGTAAACACAGGTGGAACTAACGTGTTTAAATACACTAACAGTGTAGCTGGTGTAGGTTTAAACGTTGCAGCTAGAAAAGGTACAGACACTGGAAATGCTGAAGGTGATAACTCTGATAACGGTGAAAACACTGGTTACAGTTTTGCATTAACAGCTGGTGGCGATACTTTAGGTGTTGACGGATTAAACATGGGTGCTGGTTACGGTCACGTTGAACAAGGTACTGTTGCAGTTACTGGAAGAGACACTAAAGATAAAGAGTACTACGCAATTTATGCTAAGTACGCTATCGGACCAGTAACAATTGGTGCTCAAAGAAACGAAATCACAGCTAATGCTAAAGATGTGCAAAGTGAAATGATGTCAATTGCGTTTAACGTAAATGACAATTTAGCTATCTCTTATGGAGAAGTTGAAAACAAACACTTGAACCCTGGTGCTACAGCTGACGTTACTGAAGAAGCTGACGGTATTGGTTTATCATACACAATGGGTGGTATGAAAATTGGTGCTCAAAGAAACTCAGCAGATCATGCTAACGGTGTGAAAAATGCGACTGATGATCATACAGAAGTAAGATTATCTTTCTCATTCTAATTTAGATTTAATTCAATAATTAAAGCCCCAGCTTAAAAACTGGGGCTTTTTTTTTAAAAACTTTTATCAATAGTCTTTAAAAATCCCTTATATTGATCAAACAGATTTAAAGAAGATTTGTAAATAGGCTTTCTAGCTTGTGCAGCACTTATAGTTTTAATTGGGTTCTTATTTTTGTAAAAATTTAAACAATTGTCTTCCCAATTTAATTCACAATGATTTATAATTTTTCTAATTTCTTGCTCATTATTATTCACTAATTGTTCATAATTAACGTCAATTAAATTACTAATTTTTTTAGATTTCCAAAAAATCATCAAATCTTGATAAGCTCTATAAAATTTTACTAAATCTTGTTCATTATGTGCAAAACCTAACCCATCCCTAAAAAGATTTTTATATAAAGATAAACAGTTATTTTTTGGTTCCCTATGGCAATGAACAATTTTTGCATTAGGAAATAAAATTATAATAAATCCTATCCAAATAAAATTTAGTAAACTCTTATCAAGAAACACCTTATTTTCTGTATTTAAATTTTTGATATAATGCAAATATTTGTCTGCTATTAACCTTATTCCATTTGTTTCATTTAAAGTTTTTAAAAAATAAGATAATTTTTTTTTTTCATTTTTAATAAAATTCTCTTTTATTAGCAAGTCCATATAAGGCAACTCACCTCCACCAAATACATTACTGTGAGAACTTATAATTTGTTCTACAAGCGATGTGCCAGATCTTGGCATTCCAAGTACAAAAATTATCTTATCTGTTTTACTTGTAGAAAAATCTTCTAGATTTAAATCTTTAAATAATTCTTTAATTGTTTTAATTAAACCTAGATCATCATTAATATCGTATCTACTTTTCTTTTTCCTTAAATCATTGCCAATTTTTAAAAATTTAAATCCATTATCTATTTCATTTATATCTTCAAATGCCTTTGACAATGAAAAGCATAATTCAATATCCTCATTATTTTTTAATTCTCTATTTGAAGTATGCTTAATTAATTGTTTATAATGCCAATTTTGATCGTCATATGTTAAACATCGACTTATAAGTAAATCGGCCCTTGTATATTTAGGATTTATCAATTTTACTTTTTTAGCGTATTTAATTGCTTTATCAAAATTTCCAAGCCCTCGATGAGATAACGCTAACGCATAAAGAATTATGTAATTGTTAGGTGTAAGTTTATCAGCAATCTCATACAATTTTATTGCCTCAGAAAGCTGATTTAGATCTCTTTTTTGATTACCTAAATTTAGATATGCAATTGAATAATTTGGATCAGTTTTAATTATCTCTTGGTATAGTTTTTCTGCAAGTTGGTATTCAAATAAACTATTGTAAGACTTTGCAAGATTATTTTTAATTGATATATTTTTTGAATCATATTTTAAGCCTTCTATAAATACATCCTTAGCCTTAGAATATTCAGCAATTCCATGGTAGGACAAACCTAATAGGTTACGTATAATAGCTTCTTTAGGAGACGTTTTGAGATATTTATTAGCTTTTGGTATTACAAAATCAAAATTTTTTGCATTAAAATTATTAATTAGTATTTGGATGTCTCTTTGAGTGTAGTTGATTTTCATTTATTTAATTGAAAAAAAGTTATACCAGAAAAACCTATTGCATCGATCATTTTTAGTTTGTTTAAATTATTTCTTCTAATACCTCCTAAAGCAATCAGTGATTTATTTGTTATTTTAGACATTAAATTAAATTTTACTACACCTAGATTGTTTTGGTAGTTTTTAGTCAAAAATAATGGGGACAAAAAGATTAGATTTACCCCTTGTTTTTCTTTGAATTTAATTTCTGAAATATTATGAGCTGAGCCTAGGATGATGAAGTTTTTTTTTTTATTTCTGAAATTATTTAAATTTAAACTTTTATTAAATGAAGGTATATATACACCATCCAAATTAGCTTGTATTGCTAATTTAGGATTATTGGAAAGAAAAAGTTTGAGTCCTTTTTTTTTACATATTTTTTTTATTTTAGATATTGTCTCTAAGTCAAATTTCTTGTTATAATTTCTAATTATAATATTACACCTAGCTGATAGATTCATAATTTTATTTTCGTTAAAATCGTCTATAAAAGTGTATAAGTTAGATCTATTAACATGCATAATAATTTAAATAACCTACAAGAAATTATAAAAGAAATACATTCAAAAGATAATAATCAAAACAATTCAGTCAAAATAATTGCAGTTAGCAAAACGTTTAGTATGGAAAAAATAATGCCTTTGATTGAAAGTGGTCATATTCATTTTGGAGAAAACAAAGTTCAGGAGGCCCAAACAAAATGGCCAAATGTAATTATCCAAAATAGAAATGTTAAGCTACATATGCTTGGCAAATTACAGACTAACAAAGTAAAATACGCTGTAGAATTATTTGATTATATTCATTCGGTAGACTCTATAAAACTAGCAAAAAAAATTGATATAGAACAAAAAAAAATAAATAAAAATATCAAATTATTTATTCAAGTGAATATAGATAATGAAGAACAAAAAAATGGGATAGGATTAAATGAAATTGAGACATTTCATAGTCACCTTGTAAAAGAAATGAAAATGAATGTTATTGGTTTGATGTGTATCCCATCTTTGAATTCTAATACAGATATTGCTTTTGATAGAATGAGGCAAATGCAAGTTAAACTTGGTCTCAGTGAACTAAGTATGGGTATGTCATCAGATTATCTTAAAGCAATAAAATTTGGATCTACGTTTGTAAGAATTGGATCAAAAATTTTTGGTAAAAGAAATTAATCTATCTTAATTTTTGTTTTTTTATTAATAAGTTTTGCTAAAATTAAAAAATCTTTTTTGTCTAAAGCAATACATCCTGCTGTTGGTTTATAATTTTTGGTTAGATGAATAAAAATTGCGCTACCTTTCCCAGTTATTCTTTTTGGAATATTGTAATTTATCACTATTAAGTAGTCGTATTTATTGTCTCTTCTATGTAGTTTTTCCGACCTTAATTTATTTTTATTAATTATAAGTTTGTTATAATTTTTAGAATTATTAACGTCATTACACCATCGCATTTTTGTATTTATAGTTTTAGACAAGAGACTAGTGGTGGGTTTATTAACTCTGTCTTTTCGATAAAATAGGTCACCTATTTTAAATATTCCCTTTGGTGTCTTATTATCTCCCTCAATTTTTTTAAAAGTTAATCCTTTTTTTCCAATACAACATTTAAAGTAAAATTCTTCAAATTTTAGAGTATAGTTATTTTTTAAAAGAATTAAATTTTTTGTAGGTTTCATGAGTATAACTAAATTAATATTATATAGATGTCCAAATATCTACGAAATTTTGGATGAATTAAATGATATTTTGAAATTTAATTTAATAAAGATTGATGATGAGAATGAATTAAAATTATTTATTAAGGATAAAAACAATTATCTTATTATTGGAAAAAAACGCCCTTTCAGTGAGGGAAATATATTAATTGTAAATGAATTTCCGATTAAAATAGATAAATTAATTGAAAAAATAAACTTAAATGTTTTAAAAAATAATTTTAATTTTAAATCAAACATTTCTGTCGGTAAATATTTGTTAGATGATAATTCTAGAAAGATAATTTATAAAAATTTAGAAGCAAATCTTACGGAACAGGAAGTAAAAGTTTTACTGTATTTAAAAAAATTTAAAAAACCAGTTAAAGTTAAAGATCTTCAAAAACATATATGGGGTTACAATCTAGATCTCGAAACTCATACTGTAGAAACTCATATTTATAGGTTAAGACAAAAGTTTTCGAAAATTTTTAAGGATAATAGTTTGATCCAAAGTTCTAAAAATGGTTATTTTATAAATTGAGTATCAAATTCTTGCACCGATTTTTTGAATAATTTTTGATGAAAGCTCAGTTCCTTTTTTCAAACATTCTTCACTATTTAAATCGTTAATTATTCCATGCAAATATCCTGCAGCAAACAAGTCTCCTGCACCTGTTAAATCTTTTATCTCTAGATTTTCTTTTGCTTTGCATTCACATATTTCTTCTTTATCGATTGATATTGCACCTTGTTCACCTCTAGTAATAATTATTTTTTTTTTAATTTCTTTAGCAAATGATATAACTTCTTCAAATGATTTAGCCTCAATTAAAGACATCATTTCTTGTTCGTTAGCAAAAATAATATCTAACTTGTTTTTCACTAAATCTAAAAAATGGGATCTATGTCTATCTACGCAAAATGTATCAGACAATGACATTGCAGTTTTTTCAGCATTTTTTATTGCTTTTTCAAAAGCTTTTTTTGGCTCACCTTTGTCCCACAAATATCCTTCAAGGAAAATAATCTTTGCTTTTTTTATATCATTTTCATTTATATCTGAGTCATTTATTTTTCCAGCAGTACCTAAAAAAGTACACATCGTTCTTTCCGAGTCAGGCGTTATCAGAATTAAACATGTACCAGTCGGTATTGGTTCTTGTTTTTTTTTGAATAGATATTTCACATTTTCTTTAATTAAACCGTCTTCATAATTTCTACCAAGATGATCATCGCTAACTTTGCCTATAAAACCAACATCATTTCCTAATTGAGAAAGTCCCACAATGCTATTAGCTATTGAGCCACCAGAAATTGTTTCTTCAATTTTTAAAGTTGATAGTAACTTTTGAAAATCATTATTATCAATTAACTTCATAGTACCTTTTGTAAGCGAATTCTTAATTAAAAATTCATCAGACACTTTACAAAGCACATCAACAATAGCGTTTCCAATTCCTAAAACTTTCATTATGGTTTTTTAACAATAATAGGTTTATTTCTATTAGGATAGCAAGTAGTACAAATATTGCAAGTTAATCCATAGCAATCGCGAGCTTTACAATATTCTCTTCCATAATAAATAATTTGAAGATGAAGTTTATTCCAGTTTTTTTTTGGAAATAATCTTTTCAAATCATTTTCTGTTTGAACTACATTTTTCCCGCTGGTCAATCCCCATCTTTGAGCTAATCTGTGTATATGAGTATCCACAGGAAACGCAGGATGTCCGAAACCTTGTGACATTACTACACTAGCTGTTTTATGACCTACTCCGGGTAATTTTTCTAACTCCTCAAAAGTTTTTGGAACTTTTCCTTTATGTCTTTCGATTAAAATTTTTGATAAATTATATATACTTTTTGCTTTAATCCTAAAAATACCAATTTTTTTTATTAAATTCTCAATTTTTTTTCTACCTAATTTAGTAAAGTGCTCAGGTCTATAGTATTTAGGATATATATTTTTTGTGACATTGTTTACATTCACATCTGTACATTGAGCTGACAAAAGAACAGATATCAACAAAGTAAATACGTTTCTACTTTTTAGAGGAACTTTGATTCTTGGATATGTTTTATTAAGTATTTTTAATACTAATTTTGCTCTTTGAATTTCATTCATTATTTGAAATTCATTAAATCTCTCATTGAATATAAACCTGGTTTTTTTCTTATTAACCAGCTTGCAGCTGATAGAGCTCCTTCAGAATATAATGCCCTATCAAATGCCTCATGATTTAGTTTAATGATTTCTTTCCCGCTTGAAAACAAAACCTCATGTTCACCAATTATTTCTCCTTTTCTTATAGAATTAAAGTTTATTTTTTTTCCAAAGGGAAATTTCTTTTTATTTAAAAATTTTTTACCTATTAAGTGGTATAACTCCTTGTTTTTACCATTAGCTATTCCTTTACCTAACATAAGTGCTGTTCCTGATGGATAATCTTTTTTATATTTATGATGTATTTCAAAAATTTTACTCATATATTTATTACCAAGTGATTTTGAAGCAATTTCAGTCAAGAACATCAATAAATTTATACCTAAACTCATATTTCCTGCTTTTAAAATTGGAATTTTTTTAGAGTAAGACTTTATTAAATATTCCTCTTTTTTTGTAAAACCCGTGGTTCCAATTACTAATTTTTTTTTTAGTTTTGTAGCAATTTTTAATATTTCAAAAGTACATTTTGGAGTTGTAAAATCTATTATTACATCTGTTTTTTTAAAAGCATCTTCGTTATTGATTTGAGGTTTAATTCCAAAAATTTTTTTATTTATAGGTTTGTACTCAGTTAAACTTTGGATCTTAAAATTTTTTTCTTTTTTACATGTTTTAATCAGTTGCTTCCCCATTCGGCCCATACAACCTGTTATAGTTAAATTAATTTTTTTCATAATTGATCTAATAAGTTATTTTAATATAGCTATCTTTTATTGGAATAAAAGACTAGTTTTTCCAAAAGCTTTTAACTCTTTTAAAAAATTGTTTAACACTTGGGTTTGATTTTTCATTTTCAATCTTTCTGAACTTATCTAGCAATTCTCTCTGTTCTTTATTTAGAGAGATTGGAACCTCAGTATTTATTTGAACATATAAATCACCATTGCCACTTCCTCTCATATAAGGCATTCCTTTACTTCGCAATCTGAATTGCTTTCCAGATTGTGTACCTTCAGGAATTTTAATTTTTGCCTTACCACCATCTATAGTTGGAATTTCAATAGTTGAGCCAAGTGCAGCATCAACTATTGATATTGGAAATTCAAAAAATAAGTTTTCGTCAGATCTTTTGAATAAATCATGGGACTTTACATTAATAAATAAATATAAATCTCCACTTGCTCCACCTCTAGTTCCTGCTTCCCCTTTTCCAGCTAGTCTAATTCTAGTCCCATCATCAACACCTTTTGGAATAGTTACTGATATCTTTTTTGAAATTTGTTTATTACCATTTCCACCACAATCATTACATGGGTTCGTAATTTCTTCTCCACTCCCAGAACATTGGGGGCAAGTTTGCTGAACAGTAAAAAATCCCTGATTAGATCTAATCTTTCCACTTCCCCCACAATAAGTACATCTATCCGGAGAAAAACCAGGTTTTGAACCACTACCTTTACAAGTGTTACATTTATCAGATGTAGTAAATTGTATATTTTGTTTCTTTCCTGAATATGCTTCCTCAAGAGTTATAGATAAATCATATCTTAAATCTGAGCCTCTATTGTTTGAGCTTCTCTTGTTATTTTTTCTACCACCACTAAATTCACCAAAGAAATCCTCAAAAATATCTGAGAAATCTGATCCGCCAAATCCACCAAATCCACCAAATCCACTACTTTGACCGCCACCATTGT
>MDSV01104870.1_pt1 | contig 15995 bp, 18 predicted proteins | sample 810851 | NCBI WGS metagenome assembly MDSV01 (sample SAMN05326640, study PRJNA326480) | marine metagenome | isolation source: seawater | place: Atlantic Ocean: North East | collected 2012 | reverse complement strand
TATTTAATCTAAATTTATATCAATCTCAGGACAAATGCGAGATAGTTCTGAAATAAATTCATTTTGTATTCTATTCATTGATTCTTCTGTATCACCTTCAAATCTTAGTACAAGCTTTGGAGTGGTATTAGATGCCCTTAAAAGACCCCATCCATCATTAAAATTTACTCTTAATCCATCAATTAAGATTTTATCTCCGTCAATATTCGAATTAGTCATAAATCTGTCAATAATTTTAAATTTATTTTCATCAGTAACCGTTATATTAAGCTCAGGTGTTGAGAAAGATTCTGGAAATTCTCTAAAAATATCTGAGATAGATCTATTTGATTTTGCAAGAATTTCTGCAGCTCTAACAGCAGCATATGGACCATCATCAAATCCATACCATTTATCGTTAAAGAAGATATGACCACTCATTTCACCACCTAATAAAGCGTTATTTTTTTTAATTGCTTTCTTAATATGAAAATGACCAGTAGGTGCCATTATTGGGATTCCACCATTATTTAAAATTAAGTTACTTAAATGATTAGAGCATTTAACATCGAAAACAATAGACCCTTTTTTACTTTTTAGAATATCTTCTGAAAATAACATCATTTGTTTATCAGGAAATATCATGTCACCTGAATTTGTAATAAGACCAACTCGGTCGCCATCTCCATCAAATGCAAAACCAATATCAGCTTTTTTGTCTTTAACTTCAAAGATAATATCTTCTAGATTCTCCAATTTGCCAGGATCTGGATGATGGTTAGGGAAATTTCCATCCACTTCACTGTAAAGCTCAATCACGTTACAACCCATTCTTTTAAATAGCTCAGGAGCAACAAAACCAGCTGCACCATTGCCGCTATCAATTACCACTTTGAGTCCACTTATATCTGTATCGATATTTTTAATGATTTCAGAGATATATATTTCTTTTATATCGCTATAAATAATATCCCCTGCAGATGAATCATTTAAAGTTTCATCATTTTTGATGAGGCTTAGGATTTCATTTCCAGAAACAGAATTATCATTAATAACCATCTTAATTCCATTATAGTTTTTAGGATTATGGCTACCTGTTATCATGATTCCACTTTTTGAATTTTCCTTTTTTGCTGCGAAATAAAGCATTGGACTCGTGGCTAGACCGATGTTGTTAACATCTATCCCAAATTGTGCAATGGCATTACAAAAAGTTGTTAACAAAGACTCTCCTGACAATCTTCCATCCCTGGCAACAACAATAGAGGAAACATCTTCTTGAAAACATTTTTTTGCAATTCCTTTTGCAATTTCTTTAATAACTGATTCATTTAATTCTTCTGGGTAAGTTCCTCTAATATCATTTTCACGAAATATAGACTCTAAGATCATGATTCTTTCCTTTAGTTATGTTGTTTAGTTTGTCATAATAGCGAGTCGTTATTATATCTTGTAAATATGTTTGTAAATACAGATTTAAAATATATATGGAAAAATGGTACCTATGAAAAATGGGATGAAAGTTCCGTGCATATACTTTCTCACACAGTCCATTACGGAACTGGAGTTTTTGAAGGTGTAAGAGCATATAAAACAGATAAAGGGCCAGCAATTTTTAGGTTGAATGATCATACTGAAAGACTTTTTTCAGCAGCTGATAAAATTGGAATAAATATACCTTATTCAGTTCAAGAACTTAACAAAGTACAGAAAGATATTTTTATAAAGAATGAACTAGATGAAGGCTATCTAAGGCCAATCGTTTTCTTAGGAAGCGAGTCTTTAGGCATAAGAGCAACAGAATTATCCGTAAATGTTGCTGTAGCTGCATGGGAGTGGCCTTCATATATGAGTCCAGAGGCTAAAAAAAATGGAATATCTATTATTAAATCCTCATATGAACAATACAGCAATCCTATTCATTCAGGATATAAGATTATAGGAACTTATATAAATTCAACTATGGCACTTCATGAGGCACTTTCTAAAGGCGCTGATGAAGCTTTGCTATTAGATAAAAATGGTTATATTTCTGAGGGAAGTGGGGAAAATATTTTTATTGTTAAAGCTAATAAGATTAGCACCCCTAAAATAGATCACTGTTTAAATGGAATTACTAGACAATCAGTAATAAAGATTGCAGAAGATTTTGGTTATGAAGTTACTGAAAAAGATATAACTTTTGAAGAACTAGTTAGCAGCGATGAAGTATTTTTTACTGGTACTGCTGTTGAAATCACTCCGATATCTAAAGTTGATGAAATTTTAATTGGATCAGGGTCAATTGGCCCAATAACAGAGAAGCTCCAAACTGCTTATGTCGATATTGTAAGTGGTAGAAATAATCATTATAAAGACTGGTTAAGCATAGTCTCTAGTTAATTATTTTGCAAAAACTCAACATAGCAATACTAAGTTATAGAAGTGCGCCTTTTGGAGGGGGTCAGGGTATTTATATCCATGATATATCAAAAGCACTTTCATATATGGGGCATCAAGTTGATGTGATATCGGGTCCGCCATATCCAAATCTAGATGAAAAAGTAAATTTAATAAAATTGCCAGGGCTGGACTTATTTCAAACCTTTTCTTTTAAAGATCGGTTAAAAATTTTTATAAAGAAAAAAAATAAAAGAGCTATAGATTTCTATGAATTTTTTTCGACTTTTTTTGGAGGATTCCCAGAAATGAGAACTTTTGGTGAAAGAGCTAAAGAGTTTTTAGATAACAATAATCAGTTTGATATTGTTATTGATAATCAATCGATAAGTTATGGATTGCTTGAAATCCAAAAAAAATTTCCTTTACTCGAAATTATTCATCACCCAATAACAAAAGATTATAAATTTGAGCTGCAATCAAATAAAAGTTTTATGTATAGACTGTCAAGACATAGATGGTATTCATTCTTGAAAATGCAAAAAAAGGTAGCACCACAATTAAAAAAAATAGTTACGCCATCATTTAATTCTCTTAAAGATATTGCAAGTGACTTTAATGTAAAGAAAGAAAATATATATGTTATCAATAATGGTCTAGATATTGATATCTTTATTCCATACAACGAAGTTAAAAGAAATCCAACAAAACTTATCACAACTGCAAGTGCTGATGTAGCTCTTAAAGGCTTGGACTATTCATTAAAATCGCTGGCAAGCCTAACTGATGATTTTCCACAAATTTCACTCACGGTCATTGGAAAATTAAAAAAGGGTGGTCATACATCAAGACTAATTGATGAATTAGGAATAAAAGATAAAGTATTTTTTAAGACTGACTTAACAAAAGAAGAAATAGCAAAAGAGTATGCATCCAGCTCAATAGCAATTGTGAGTTCACTATATGAGGGCTTTGGATATCCCGTTATTGAAGCTATGAGTTGTGAAGTTCCTTTAATTGCTAGTAACGCTTCTTCGATTCCAGAATTGGTTGGTGATTATGCAAAGTTAATCTCACCAAAAAATACGAATGAACTATCCAACTCAATTAGAAGTATTTTGAATGATTATTCACACTATAAAAAAATTGCTGTAAAGGGAAGACAGCATATTATTGATAATTTTAATTGGTTAAAAATTACTGAAGAATATGAGGATATAATTAGTAAAACCATTAATGATTTTCATAAATGTTAACCTTTGATTTATCAAAAATACAATTACCTGATCATGGCATAATGCTTGATTTAGGCTGCGGTGAGGGTAGGCATGTTTTTGCGGTCATGGAGTCATTTCCAAATATTCAATGTGTAGGTCTTGATCCTCATTTGGAATCTTTGGATAAATCATTAGAAGGATTAGAATATTTTGAATCAATCTCTAATAATCAAACATCTTTTTTGAGCGGTTCAGCCTATAAGTTACCATTTAAAAATAATACGTTTGATTTAATAATATGTTCTGAAGTATTAGAACATCTTCATGAATATGGACATGCCATAGATGAAATTTTTCGAGTTTTAAAACCTGGAGGAAAGTTTCTTGCAAGTGTTCCAGCAGAATTCCCAGAAAAAATTTGTTGGATGTTGTCTAAAGAATATCAGAATCAACCTGGAGGACATTTAAGAATCTTCAAAAAAAAATCACTAATTAAAGATATTACAGAAAAGGGTTTTATTTTCGATGTATCAGAAAGATTTCATTCTATTCACTCTGCATACTGGTGGTTGAGATGTTTGTTCTGGAAAAGCCAAGACTCAAATTTTTTAGTAAGTTGGTATAAAAAATTTCTTGAATTACATATTCTTAAAAAACCAAAATGGATAGATTTTATTGATAAATTACTGAATCCAATCTTAGGCAAAAGCATTTCTTTTTATTTTACAAAAAAATGAATTGGTTGGATTATAAGAAAAAATTTGAACCATCTAAAAATTGGATTATTACAAACCAATCATCAAGTGGTGCAATTTTATGGGATGAAAAGGGTAAATGTGATCCTTGGGATCATTGTGAATGTTTAATAGCATTGGCTATATATGAAGAATGGGATTCTTTTTGGAGAGGCGTAAATTGGTTTTTTACAAACCTTAATGAAGATGGGTTAATTTATGCTGAATTTCTCAACGAAAAACCATCAAAACTTCACTATGAAAGTCATCATGCTCCATACATTATCATACCCCTCATCCAAGCGCACTTGATCGACCAAGATCAAGATTACAATAAAATTCTTACTAATGAACAACTTATAAAGCTTGAAAATATTTTTGAAACTCTCAATGACTTTAAAGATCAAGATGGTTATTTTTATTGGGCAAAAGATTGTAATGGATATTCGGATAATTCATTAATTACTGCTTCTATGTCTATCCTCCTATCTTTGGTTGCAAAAAATAAAAGTTTTCCTGAGTTTAAAATTAACATGTGGCAAGAAAAATTTAATAGGGATGGTGTTGATAGATCTAGATTCTCGATGGATTTTTATTATCCTTTTTTAGCTGGCATAAAAAATAACAAGAATGAATTTTTAGAATTGTTAGATAAATACTATATCAAGGGACTTGGAGTAAAGTGTGTTGCTGAGGAGCCCTGGGTAACAATCGCCGAGAGTTCTGAATGTGTAATATCTGCATTAATACATGGTAATGAAAACATTGCAAAAGAGATATTCAACGACATTCAACAATTTCAAAATAAAAATGGAATTTTTCCAACAGGATATCAATATGATATGGAGATCTTTTGGCCAGAGGAGAATTCAACTTGGACAAATGCCGCTGTAATTATTGCAGCTCATGCCTTATCTTTATATGATTTAGGTTCTGATGAATCCTCTGTTAATGTTTTTCTAGAATTAGGAAATTTTTTCAAGAGCAACTAAACTTTTAACTCTATCTACAAATTTGAAATTTTCTCCTAGAGCTTTTTCAAATATTTCTCTAGGTGCCTGCCCACCTTCATGCTCAGAGTCATAGACGTCATGAATTGTAAGAATGCCTCCAACCCTAATTTTTTCTTTCCATGATTCGTAATCAGCTCTTGCTGATTCAAAAGTATGGCTACCATCAATGAATAAAAAATCTATTTCATTCTTTATTTTTTCTGATGCAGATTTAGATGTTTCAACCATGACTTTAATATATTCATCTAATTGAAACCTAGATATATTTTTTAATAAGCTTGGTAAAGTATCAACTCTTTCTTTTTCATAATCATATTCTTCTGGATCAAAATATTCTTCTCCATACTGTTGTTCTTCGGACCCTCTGTGATGGTCAATTGTTAAAAGATGACTCCTATTTTCTTTGCATCCCATACCGATATAGCATGCTGATTTTCCGCAATAAGACCCAATCTCAACTGCAAAAGTTTTAATACAATATTTTTTAGCCATTTTATATAAAAGGATGCCTTCTTCGTGATCTAAAAAACCTTTTATAGAATCGAAATCAGTCAAATTTTCACGCATAAAAGTCTTCTTTACCAAGTGTTGATTTGAATCTTCGGTGTTGCCATAAATATTCATCAGGATTGTTTCTAATTTTTTCCTCCATAAAGTCATTTAAGCTTTGAGAAAAATTTGATCCATTCAAGTGATTTAGGTTCAACTCTTCTATATCAAGAATATATTTACCTGAATCTATATAAGTGTTCATAAAATATGTTTTACAACCAGTTGTACTAATGATTTTAGAAGGAGCTGATATTGTTGCAGCTGGCTGAGCGAAGAAATTAATGACATCTGACTGATTTAATCCATAATCTTGATCTGTCGCATAAAGAACGGTTTTGCCCTTTTTAAGCCATCTTATAAATTTAATAGGATTATTTTTATCACAAGTATCTTTTACACTTTTTAATCTTCCTTTTTTTTGGATGGAATCAAACAAGTCTGAATTATGAACTCTCTCTACACCATAAACTTCACTATTCATGCCCAACAATCTTGCATCAAGTTCAAGATGGAGTGAGTGTTTAAAAAATAAAAGAACACCATTGTTATTTTTTTGTTCATTAACAAGTGATTCAATGCCTTTTATTTCGTAATTAATATTTTTATTAATTTTTTTATCAGACCAGAACCAGGCAATACCTGAATCAAAAATTATTTGAGCAGAAGCAATTACATTAGCCTTATGAAGATTTTTTCTTTTCCTTTTTGACATATCCGGAAAACAAAGGTCAATATTTTTTTTACTTATCTTGTTTCTTTTAAGAGGGATGATATAAAACAGATTACCTAAAATTAATATAAAGACCTTATGCAAGGGTCTTGGAAGAAACAATATAAGTTTCCAAAAACCTACAAGAAGTGTTAATAAAGTTCTATTCATATATTATAGGGCTGTATTATTACACTAATATTCTAAATGAATAAATAATGAGTTTATTTTTGTATAACTTTATAAGTTTTTTATCTTTGCCATTTATGGCTATAAGAATATTATTTATGAGCTTAAAAGACTCTGATTATAAAAAGCATTTTTCAAACAGGCTTGGAATTTATAAAAATACAACTCAATTAAAAGACATTGTTTGGTTTCATGCTGTAAGTTTAGGTGAGGTTATTTCATCTCAAAAAATAGTTAAAAGAATAGCTGAACATGAAAATATTGTGTTAACTGTAGCTACCCCAACAGGACTTAGAGAAGCAAAGAAAATTTTTGGTATAGATGTTGAAGTTGTATATGCTCCTTGGGATTTCAAATGGTTTATTTTAAATTTTTTCAAAACTTTTAAACCAAAGTCACTAATCTTGTTTGAAACAGAAATATGGCCAAACATGATATCCCAAGCATTTGATAATAAGATCCCAGTTATTTTGTCAAACGGAAGAATGTCAGAGTCATCTTTTAATCGTTATAAAAAATTGAATCTTTTATCAAAAGAAGTTTTCCCAAAAATTACTCATGCTTTTGTTCAAAGTGAAGCTCATAAAGAAAGATTTAACCTTTTGGGAATTAATGATAAAAGAATTAGCAGCGTTGGTTCAGTAAAATTTGATGTTGAAATTAATAATTGTCCTCTTCGAAATAACTTTGAAGAAAAAATCTTTTTAGCAGCTAGCACTCATAAAAAGGAGGATGAAATTATAATAAATTTGTACTTGAAGCTTTTGAGGGATTATGAAGATTTAAAATTGATAATTGCTCCAAGACATCCAGAAAGAGCAGAGTCAGTTCAAAGGTTGCTTACTAATTTTAATTTAGACTCATCATTAAGCAAAGAAATACCAAAAAAGTTTATTAAACATAATGTTCATGTAATAAAAGCTACTGGTTTACTAAGAGATCTATACTCAATGGCAACACTGGCATTTGTTGGAGGTAGTTTATTTAAGGAATATGGGGGACATAATATTATTGAGCCAGCATCCGAAAAATGCCCATTTATTGTTGGCCCATTTATGAAAAATTTCTTGAACATTATTAATGAATTCAAGCATCATGATGCATGTTTTCAAATACATGATGAAAAAGAGCTCCTTAATTCATCTAGGACCTTGCTAAATGATGATGAATTAAGAGATGATATATCTACGCGAGCTGCAGAAGTTTGTTTAAAGGGCCAAGGCTCTTTTCAAAAACAATGCAATACTATTTTAAAAATTATTAGAGGAGATAAAATTGAAATTAGTAACAGCAATCATTAAGCCATTTAAGGTTGAGGAAGTTAGGTCATCATTAGATAAAATTGGTGTGTCAGGAATGACAATGACTGAGGTAAAAGGTTTTGGAAGGCAAAAGGGACATACTGAGTTATATAGAGGAGCTGAGTACACCATAGATTTTTTACCAAAAATAAAAATAGAAATAGCAATCTCTGACGATATGATTGATCAAGTTAAAAATGCCATCATTGATGCAGCTGGATCAGGAAAAATTGGTGATGGAAAAATATTTATTTCACCTATTGAGGAAGTTGTTAGAATTAGAACTGGAGAGACTAACGAAGAAGCTCTATAAGCTTGGATAATATTTTACAAAAGCCGATTGCCTTCATTCTTGGACCAACTGCTTCAGGAAAGACAGAGCTAGCAATTGATATCTGTGATTCAGTCCCTTGTGAAATAATTAGTGTTGACTCAGTTATGGTTTATAAAGACTGTAATATTGGTTCTGCCAAACCTTCAGAGCAAATTTTAAAACAATATCCTCATCATTTAGTTAACGTCATTGAGCCTAATTCAATTTTCTCTGTTTCAGATTTTTACAAAAGTTCATTGGAATTAATAGATGAAATACATTCGCGAAATAAGCTGCCTATATTTGTCGGCGGCACAATGATGTACTTTAAACAGCTCTTGAATGGACTTGATTTATTACCTGCTAGAAATGATGACTATAGGTTTGAGCTCGAAGAAATAAGAAAACAGAATGGTAATCAATATCTATATGAATTGTTGCAGTCTATTGATTCAGAATATGCTTCAACTCTAAATCAATCTGATCATAAAAGAATTATAAGAGCTTTAGAAGTATATAAGTTATCTGGAGAGAATATGTCTACTCTTTTAGGCCGAGTAGATAAAAATTTTCTATTAGATAAATATAACCTAAAACAGTTTGGTATCTTAGATGATGATCGATCAACTCTTCATAAAAGAATAGAAAAGAGATTAAAAAAAATTATTAATGAGGGTTTGGTTGATGAGGTAAGAAGTATATTAAAAAAATATAATATTGAGGAAAATCATCCCTTAAGAAAATCTGTGAACTATAAACAAGCAATCTCATTAATAAAAGAGGAATATGATGAAAAGGAATTCTTTGATAGGGCTTTGTTTGCAACAAGACAGCTTGCTAAAAGACAGATAACATGGATGAGGTCATGGAATAATCTTGATGTTTATGACAATAAATCAACATCTAATATTAAAGAATCTATTAAAAGTTTAACAAGTTACCTTTAAATATAGGTATTAGACCTTAGATACAGTTTATAATATAAGAAAATACGAGGTAATTAATGTGAATTGGGATAACCAAAATAAAGATCCTTGGGGCGGAAAAAATGATGCTCCAGATTTCGATGACTTAGTTAAGAAATTTTCTTCAATATTAGGGGGTAAAAAAACATCCTCTAATGGCTCGAGTGGTGGCTCCGGTGGTGGGTTTAAAATACCGACTACAAGGCTTTTTCTATACGGTTTATTTGCTTTCTCAATCATATACGCCTCTCAATCTATTTATCAGCTAGATGCTTCTGAGAGGGCTGTTATATTAAGGTTCGGTAAGTTTTATGAAGAGCAAGAAGAAGGATTAAACTTTAGACTTGCCGGTATAGATGAAAGGTATATTGAAAATGTAACACTTACTAGAAGATATACACAAACCAATAGCATGCTTACTAAAGATGAAAATATTGTTGATGTCACTGTATCTGCTCAATATAGAATTGCTAATCTAAAAGATTTTGTTCTAAATGTTAAAGATCCTGAGGTAAGCTTAAGACAAGGTATTGAAAGCGCTCTAAGGCATGTTGTGGGTGACAACACGCTTGAACAAACTCTAACAGTTGGAAGGGAAAATATTGCATCTGAGGTTCAAGGAAGGCTCCAACAGATATTAGATAGTTATGCTACAGGCTTAATAGTCCAGCAAGTTAACATTGAAAAAACTGACCCTCCTGCTGCTGTAAAAGACGCGTTTGATGATGTAGTTGCAGCAAGAGAGGATAAAGAAAGACTTCAAAATGAAGCTGAAAGGTATGCACTAAGTATTGTTCCTGAGGCAAGAGGGCAGGCACAAGCTCGAATAAGAGAAGCTGAGGGTTATAAATTAGAAGTGGTTGCTAATGCAGAGGGTGAGGTTGGAAGATTTATTCAGCTTTTAGAGGAATACCAAAAAGCACCAGAAGTTACTAGAGACAGAATGTATATTGATGCAATACAAAAAGTTTTATCTAGTACCACAAAAGTTATGATTGATGTCGATAGTGGTAATAATTTAATGTTACTCCCTTTGGACAAAATGATGGACCAAGGGAATAAAATAGATATTCGTGAACTAAGGTTAAGAGGAGATTCAAATGAATAAGAATACTTTTTTGCTAGTTTTTTCTGCACTAATAATTGGCATTGGTTTTAATAGTTTTTTCATCGTCAATGAAAAACAAAATGCTATTGTTTTTCAATTTGGTGAAGCTGTTAGATCTGATATACCTGTGGGATTTCATTTTAAACTTCCAATCATTCAAGAAGTAAAAAAATATGATGCAAGAATCCAAACCCTTGATGAGGAGCCAGATAGAATCTTAACGGTTGAAAGTAAGTATCTATTAGTAGATTCTTTTATTAAATATAGAATTTCAGACGTTCTGACATTTTATAAAGCTAATAATGGAAGCTTTAATAGCCTTAATAGTTTATTAGGTCAACGTTCTGAATTTGTTCTAAAAAATAACTTTGGTAAAAGAACTGTTAAAGAAGTTGTTTCAGGTGAAAGAGATGAGCTGATGAGTATTATGCTAAATTCATTAAATGAATCTGTATCTGATTTAGGTGTAGAAATTATAGACTTCAGGGTTAAGAGAATTGATCTACCATCTAATTTAAGTAATTCCGTTTATGAAAGAATGAGAACTGAAAGGAATAGGTTGGCTGAGGAATTAAGATCTGAAGGTAAAGAAATTGCAAGAGAAATTAGAGCTGTAGCAGATAAAGATAAGGTTGTAATTTTAGCAGAAGCATATAAAAAAGCTGAGCTTTTAAGAGGTGAGGGTGATGCTGAAGCTACTAGAATATATGCAGAAGGTTTTTCTCAAGATCCAGAGTTTTATGAATTCACAAGAAGCATAAAAGCTTATGTAGAGACTTTTGAGAATAAGTCTGACATGATGTTAATAGATTCAAATTCAGAGTTTTTAAAGTATCTTAATCAGAAAGAAGTCAATAAATAAGGAATAACGTGGCCTCAAACACACTAGTTCTTGGTCTTCAGTGGGGTGATGAAGGCAAGGGAAAAATAGTTGATGCTCTAAGCGAAGAAGTATTTGCTGTATGTCGTTTTCAAGGCGGTCATAATGCAGGTCATACTATAAAAGTAAATGGCCAACAAACAGTTCTTCATTTAACTCCATCTGGAATACTTCATCCAAATGTAAATTGTGTCATAGGCAATGGTGTTGTTTTGTCTTTAGAAGCCCTTGATAAAGAAATAAATAGTCTTATTGATGCAGGAATAAATTTTGATAATAGATTTTTTGTTAGCTCAGGCTGTGCATTAATTCTTCCAAGTCATATCAGTATTGACAAGGTTAGAGATAAGAAGGAATCAATAGGGACCACCGGAAGAGGTATAGGTCCATCCTATGAAGACAAAATTGCTAGAAGAGCAGTGAGATTTGGTGATTTAGGAGATGAGAAAATACTTAGAGATAAAGTTGAGTTACTTGTTTCATATCACAACAGATTACTTGTTGAATTATATGGTGAGAAGCCTCATGACGTAAATCAGGTTATAGATGAAGTAATGTCCTTTAAACATTTACATGATAAATACTGCACAGATACACAAGGCCTTATTTATGATTGGATAATAAAAGATAATCAATCTTTATTGTTTGAAGGCGCTCAAGGAACATTGCTTGATATAGATCATGGAACTTATCCTTATGTTACGTCATCAAGTACTACAGCTGGCGGTGTATCAACTGGTCTAGGGTTAGGGCCTAAGTATATAAATAAGATTATTGGGATATCGAAAGCATATTGTACGCGGGTTGGAGAAGGCCCATTTCTAACTGAGCTTTTTGATAATAATGGAAAAATGCTTGCAGAAAAAGGAAATGAATTTGGTGCTACAACCGGAAGGCCAAGAAGGTGCGGATGGTTAGATTTGTTCGCTCTTAAGAAAGCTGTTTTTACAAATTCTGTTACAGATATCTGCCTCACAAAACTAGATGTTATGGATGACTTCGAGTTAATAGAGGTTTGTATTGATTATGAGGATGATAAACCAGTCTATAAAACTTTTGAGGGTTGGAAATCTTCAACTGAGGGAGTTACCAAATTCGAAAATTTACCAATAAAAGCTCAAGAATATATTAATTTTATTGAAGATTTTGTTGGTTGTAATATCTCAATTGTTTCTACAGGACCATCAAGAGACCAGACAATCCATAGATAAATTAATTTAATTTAAGATATTTATCTAAATTAGCATTTATAAATTTATAAGACTCAGGGCTAGAGAATTTTTTTGAAAGTCTTAATGATTCGTCAATAATTACCGGTTTATCCAATTCACCATATATCATCTCATTTAAAGCAAAGTACAAAATTGATTTATCTATCAAATCCATATTTGAATCTTTAACATTCATAGAGTCTAAAATTTCCTTGAATTCACTTTCATTGTTTTTGATAGATTCTAAAGATAAAGAAAAAGTATCAAAATCAACCTTTTTATTTTTATGCTCACCTTTAAACTGATTAACAATATCGGATATTTCTTGGTTGTTAAAGAAATATTGATATATTGCTTGTATAAGGTACTCTCTAGTTCGAATTTGAGTCTTAAAATTAGCTAGATTTTTCATTGATAAGCTCAATCAAGGCTTGAGTATTATTTTTTGTATTAATTTTTAATCTTTTAATTAATTGATCAGAGTTCTCAACACACAATACATTATTAATTATAGATATATTTGGATAGGTTAGAGCTAAGTCTCCAATTGATCTAAAAGTCTCATTAGTAACTAAGTCATAGTGAGTTGTTTCTCCTCTAAGAACAATTCCCATGAATAGGATGCCGGAAAAGAATGAAGATTTATTTTTATTTACTTTATGTTTAGCTAATGCAGCTAGTTCAATTGCACCTGGAGCACAGACGGTCATATATTCATACTCATTATCAGAAATGACAGTAGTTGCAATATTCATCATTTCAGCTATATGCTCGCTGTACCATGAGGTATGTACAATTAAAATCTTATTCATTGACGAAACCTGTTATCTCAATATTAAAACCTGATAAAGCATTATATTTAGTTGGTGTTCCAAGGACTGTGATTTTTTTTAGATTTAATGCTCTGCATATTTGAGAGCCAACACCAATAACTTTTCTATTTTTTTTGGGTTCAACTTCTTTATCTTTAAGCTTGTTAAGCCAATAACTTTTTGCATCTCTATGATTGATTAACACAAATAATCCCGCTTCTTCTTTAGAAATTCTTTCAATAGATTTTCTTATAGACCAGTTTTTACCCATCTCCTCAATACCCAAAGTATCTTGAAGAATGCTTTGAGTTTGAACGCGTACTAGAGGAGATTCTACTTTTGATAGGTCGCCTTTAGTCAATGAGAAATGATATTCATCTTTAATATTATCTCTCCAAACAATAAGATTAAATTCGCCAAACTCATTTTGGATAGCTTTTTCACTAATAGCTTCAATAGTTGAATCAGATGAAAGCCTATAATCAATTAGGTCGGCTATAGTTCCGACCTTTATGTTATGTGTTTCACCAAATTTTATTAGATCATCTCTTCTAGCCATAGTGCCATCATCATTCATAATTTCACATATAACTCCGGCAGATTGAAAGCCAGCAAGTTTAGCAAGATCACAGGCTGCCTCAGTATGACCGGCTCTGCTAAGAACTCCTCCTTCCATAGCCTTTAAGGGGAATATATGACCTGGCTGAACAATATCTGTAGCTTTCGAATTTTTATCAACAACAGTTTTGATAGTATGGGCTCTATCAGCTGCAGAAATACCAGTTGTAATTCCCTCGGCAGCTTCAATGGAAACAGTGAAAGCAGTTTTATTAGCAGCCTTATTTTTACTAGTCATCATCTTAAGATCAAATTTATTTATTAAATTTTTATTCAGAGGAAGACAGATTAAACCTTTACCTTTAGATGCCATAAAATTAATAATTTCTGGTGTTATCATGTCAGCCGCACAAACTAGATCTCCCTCATTTTCTCGAGATTCATCATCAAGAACAATTACCATCTTCCCTTTTTGAATGTCTTGAATGATGTCTTTAATATTATCTTTTAACATTTTATATAGATTTTTTTTGTATCTGATTCAATTTTATACGACGATTCTAAGTTAAAACCCAATTTTTCAACAGCATTATCTTCTTTGAACCAACTTATCCCATTTGGACCAAGCTCCATAGATGATTCATAAATAATAAGTTTATCTACTAAGCCTTCATTTAAAAAAGAGTTAACCAATTTTGGCCCAGCCTCAACTAGGATTGATGTGATATCTGTATTTTTAAATCCACTAATTACCTTATTTAGGTTATTTTCATCGATAATTTCATAATCTGCATCTTCAAAAAATGGTGCATTAAAGTTGAAGTTAGTTTTTCTACTTAATAAGATTTTTTTAGGTTGATTTGTTGGAAAATTAACTCTCGCATTCATTAACGGATTATCATTAATAACTGTATTACCTCCGGTTAAAATAACATCCATAGATGCTCTTAATTTTTGAACGTCTTCTCGAGATTCCTTGGAAGTAATCCAAGTCCGTTGATTATCAATCAAATGAGATTTCCCATCTATGGATGATGCAATTTTTGCTGTTATAAATGGTCTTTTATGCATATTTTTAAAAAAGAAAAATTTATTTTGTTCCTCAACCAATTCAGCACATACACCGCTTGTTACATTTATACCATTTTTTTTTAAGCTTTCTATACCTTTCCCAGATACAAGTGGATTAGGGTCCAAAGATCCAATAACAGCATTTTTAATACCTGAATTAATGATTGCATCAGTGCATGGACCTGTTTTACCAGTATGGTTACATGGTTCTAAAGTACATATTAAAGTAAGCTCTTTAAAGGATTTGAAACTTTCACCAAGAGATAATTTAGCAGAATTTATAGCATTTATTTCTGCATGATTGCAGCCAAATTTTTCATGCGCTCCTTCAGATATTATTTTGTTATCTTTTATGAGAATACATCCAACAACTGGATTAGGCTTAGCAGTATATTTATATTGATTTGCAAGAGAAATTGCTCTCTTCATCAATTCTTCATAATTCATTTTTTTGATTTATTTTTTGTATTTCTTTTTGGTTTTTCTTTGCGGAGTGAATTAATCTCTTCTGAAAAATCTTTTATGTCTTGAAAATCTCTATAAACAGAAGCAAATCTTACATATGCAACAGTATCTACTTCTTTTAAAGCATTCATCATTATTTCACCAATTTTTATAGATGGTATTTCTCTTAAACCACTAGTTCTAATCTCATTTAAGATTTTCCCAAAAACTGTATCAATATTTTCTGATGATAGGGGTCTTTTCTCAAGCGCTCTAAGCATGCCTTTTTTTAATTTTGAACCATCAAATGGCTGTCTTTGACCGTCACTTTTGACCACTCTAGGCAAAGCTAAATCTACTGTTTCAAATGTAGTAAATCTAGCATGACATACTTCACAAGACCTTCTCCTTCTAGTTTGCGAACCATCTGCAACTAGTCTTGAATCAATAACTTTTGTGTCTTCAGCCTGACAAAACGGACAATGCATCTATAAATTATAGACTGGATATTCTCTTGTTAGCTTAATTACTTTATTTTTTATTTCTGCCATAACATTATC
>MDSV01153495.1_pt1 | contig 15999 bp, 10 predicted proteins | sample 810851 | NCBI WGS metagenome assembly MDSV01 (sample SAMN05326640, study PRJNA326480) | marine metagenome | isolation source: seawater | place: Atlantic Ocean: North East | collected 2012 | reverse complement strand
TCAGCCGCCGCCCCTGAAAAAACACGAGACCTACCTTCGCCCCGCCAAGCTCGCCGGACGTTATCTCCAATCTGCCACCATAAATTGCTAGCAGCTCTGACACCAAGGACAGCCCAATGCCTTGGCCCGGTGTTTGGCTGTCCAATCGGGTGCCTCGATTGACAACATCGGCGACAAAGTCAGCAGCGATACCGGGGCCGTCGTCTTCAATGTCTATGCGTAGATGACGGCTGTCCGCACCTGCGGCCGTGGTGGTTATGCGCACTTGGCCCGCACCGTATTTGCAGGCGTTTTCCAACACATTGCCCAACATATCCAGTAAGTCGTCTTCGTGAATTCGCAATGCCCATTCATCAGCCTCACCAACATCAAACCGGTGATCGCGATAAGCAACGGACAACGCTCGGACCAGTTGCGAAATCACCTGACCTATGGACACCCATCGTTGCGTCGCCGCGCCATCGGTCTGAGTTACCCGCGCCACCCGAGACAATTGGTGATCGACGATGCCTCGCATCCTCACGACCTGCTCCTGTAGCAGCGTTAGATCAGGCTGCGGTTCTTTAACGCCCACGCTCAATACAGATAACGGTGTTTTTAAACTGTGGGCCAGATCATCCAGTGCTTGTCGGTGACTGGTACGTAGCGCCTCTTGATGTACGACGTAGTGATTCAAACTGGTCACCAGCGGCTTCAGCTCCACGGGCTGAACCGAATCCAGTTCGGCTCGAACGCCGTTATCCAGTTCATTTAGCTGGGCTTGAATGCGGCGCAGTGGCCGAAGCCCCCAGCGCAGCGCCCAACGCATGGCGAGACACAACAGCACAAACAGCGAGCCGAAACCGGCCATCAGACCGTATCGAAATTGCTCTACATTTCGGGCGTAGGGCTGCTGATCGGCACAAATCGAGAAGGTCACTTGGGGATCCGACAAGCCCTCCCAGTCGACGCGATAACTCAAGCAGTACAGCGTCTGCTCGCCGAAACTTTCGGAAAAATCAAAACGACCCACCGTTGAAGACGTTGTGTCCGCCGCGACGCGGAGTATCTGGCGAGCCACTGACTCTCCGGCCATGGCCAGAGAAGGTGAGCGCCACAGCTCCCGACCGTCACTATCGGTCACCAAGGCATACAGGCCCGAATCTGGTTGTTGCAGCCGTGGCTGAGAAGATCCATTGGAAAAGTTCAGGCTCGCATCTCGCTCTTCAGCCGAGCCCATTAACGAGAAAATCATGGGCTGCATTTGTTGCTGCGCACCCTCTATCACATTGGTGCGATAGGTGCGCTCCAAAAACAGGCCGGTCAGCGACAGAAACACCATCAGCACCAAGCCAGAATTCAGTATGAGTCGGCGCTGAATTGAATTCACTGAGAAGCGGATCCGGTTGGTGCGTTGGGCGAGTTATCCACCAGCCGATAGCCGCGACCGCGGGCGGTTTGAATCAAATCGTGAGGAGAAAATTTGCGCCGCAACCGGCCGATCAACACCTCGATCACATTGCTGTCTCGTTCAAAGTCCTGAGCGTAAAGGTGTTCCGTTAGCTCAGCTTTGGAAATCACCCGATCTTGACCCAACAGAAGATACGTAAGGAGTTTGTACTCAAAACCCGTCACATCCAGCATCGTGTCGTCTATCCAAACCTGTTGGCTTGCTGTATTTACCGTGAGGGGACCGAGACTCAATACCGGCGTCGCGTGCCCGGCGGAGCGCCGAATCAAGGCATTAACCCGCGCCACCAGTTCTTCCATCTGAAAGGGCTTGGTCAAGTAATCGTCTGCGCCGGCTTCCAAGCCTTCCACCTTGTCGCGCCAGTGACTGCGTGCGGTGAGAATGAGGATGGGTAAGGCAATCTGGCGCTCTCTGAGCGACGCGATCAACTCCACACCGGTCAACTTGGGTAAACCGAGATCCACAACAGCCAGGTCGTAGGGGTATTCAGTGGCCAGATACTGACCTTCCAACCCATCAGGCGCGAGGTCTACAACGTAGCCGGATTGGGTCAAACTGGCGCGCAACTGCTCGCTGAGGCTTGGCTCGTCTTCGACAATCAGAATACGCATATTATCGACGGCGCAGCAGGCGCCCTCGCTGGTCGACCACCACGGTGGTGACGCGCTCGCCGTCAACCAACACGCGAATCCGGTGACGCTGGGACCCATCAGGCCCACGAACGGATTTTGCTGAGAGCACCTGACCGCCGCTTTCTTCCTGAGCGATGCGAATGGCTTGGTTGAGATTCACGAATCGGCCTGCGGGCCGATTCGGCTGCATGAAGGCGTTAGCGTTTGTTGGTGTCTGAATGCCGGGGCCTCTAGCCGCTACCGCCAAGGTTGGAACAACGGTAAACACGACCCCCAGAACCACCAGCAGCCGGGCACAGACTTGCCTCCATCGCGGGTGGGTTTGCCGACTGTTGTCCACTTGCTGTTCCATTGACGTTTGTACCCTTATCGACGCTCTGGAGCGATCTGCGCCCGAGAGCGATTCAGGCTCTAGAGCGGATTCACCTGCACCCGCACTCGAATGGTCTCACCTGGGTCCGCCCGCATACGGCTTTTGTAGGTTTGGCCACCATAGGCGTATTTCACGTCGTACCCAGTCAGACGCTCTTCTTCCACCTGTTCGTAAACGGTACTGCAAACCTCCCGTTCCTCATACCGCAAGTCGGCATGTGTTTCGGCATTGCGTCGAGCAATATCTCGTCCAATAGAATAACCCAGCACGCCACCAACCACCGCACCCACGCGTTTATTGGATTTTTTCGAACCCACGGCATTACCCAAGGCACCGCCAACAATCGTACCGACAATGGCTGGCGTTGCCGATTTGCGACCCGTATCGCTGTGGGCGACTTGTTCGATTCGGCATTCTTGACGAGGTTCCTCGCGAATAACGGTTTTATACACTGGATAGGACGATATCACCGGGACTTCTTGAATGCGTCCGTCAGCCCAGACGGATAGTGCTGGCAATACGGTCAAGGTTATGAGCGCCAGTACCTGACGCATCGAAAATTGTTTTGCTTCGCTGAACGCGTGTTCGCATGCTGTCATATCCACCTCTCTTTCGGTTTTGTTCATCGACGGATCGGTCTTGGCCCTATCGCTTCGACGTACTGCTGCCTGCGACCTAATCCATTCGAGCGACACACTATCGTGCCCAGCATGAACAGAAACTGAACAAGAATCACCCTTACTCCGTCAGCGCTTCGATTCGCAACGTCTGGCAAGAACACTGTCTACTCAATGACATGGACCCAGCGGTTGAAACGTCTCTTCGCCACAGCGATTGCAAAGTGCGAGACGCGTGGTGGCAAGGAGAAGAGCATCGCCGTCTGATCAAACCGGCCAACTATCGATCTTGTTGTGAGTTCCTTCACATCGACGACGCATCGGTGACGCTCCCGCTCGGCTAGAGCTCGTGTTTTAGCGACAAATCACTGAGTCTTAGTCGCCTAACTCATTCAACTGGCGACCGATGAAAACAGAGGAATTAGGCAAAAATAAAATCTTGAATCTACTTTTGAAACCAGCCGGCTTCTTGATGTAAAGCGGTGTAAGAAGATGGCTTATTGGTTCCCAGAAAATGCTGCAGGGAGCCAATTTGCAGCCCGGACAGACGGTTTTGGAAGTCGGCGCTGGCACCGGTTTTTTTACGATTCCAGCAGCCAAGCTGTTGGGCGAACAAGGTCATTTAATTGCGATTGAAGTACTCGCTGGATATGTCAAACACATTGAAAAAAAACTGAACAAAGCGGGTTTAAAAAATGTCCGTGTCATCCAACGGGACGCTCTGGAAACCGGACTGGAAAAGGAAAGCGTCGACACCATTCTACTTTTTGGTGTAATTCCGTTCCCTACCTTGCCCTTAAACCGGTTGCTGCCGGAAATGCATAGGGTTCTGAGACCGGATGGGACTATGGCGGTCTGGCTATTTCCTACCCCGGCCTGGGTACCAAGGTCGATTCAAAGTTCGGGCTTATTCGAATTTACAACCAAGGAGAATGGCGTCTATCGCTACAGGCGAATCAATGTCGATACGCCAGCAGCGTAACTGCTTCCTAAACTATGTGGCGGTCTCATGAAGAAGAAGAGAAAACCGGATAAGACGAGATCACCGGAACCTCTTGGTTGCGTCCGTTAGCCCAAACGAATAATGCAGGCTATACAGACAGGATTATGAGCACCAGCATCTGGCTCATCGAAGATCGTTTTGCTTCGCTTATCCAAAGTGCGCGCGATGTCATATTCACCTCTCATTCGGCGCCGTTGACAGACGGACCAGTCTTGGCCCTGTTCTGCTGTGCGCAACCGCCCCCAGCAGGGACAGAAACTAAACCACCCCTACGCAGTGAGTGCTTCGACGGCTTGCACCGAGTGATCAGGCGCCAAGTGCACCGTCAGGCCGGGCTGGAGTGGTGGGCTTGTCCACTGCCATCTCGTCAAACGTTCGTAATGGTCGATAAAGCGACCCAGCGTGATCGGATCCATGCGCAACGCCGGTTCGATTTGCTGCTCTTGCTGGCCCCGCCACAGCACTACCTGCTCAAAACCCGGTGGCTTCAACTGGACCCAGTAATCGATCTGCCGCCACAGCGGTTCATAGTGCTGTCGAATCTGCTCATTCACCCAGGCACGCCATACACCGGCAGAGTCTTCTTCGCGTTCCAATGTATTGATCGAATCCTGCAGCATATCCTCGGGCTGGGCGCGCACGCCCAAACACCAGCCTTCCAACACCAATACTTGTGCCAGACTTTCGCGCTGTCCACTGCGATCATCCGTGCCTTTGTCGAATATGGGCAGCCGAACCGCCGCTGCCTCGTGGGTGGTCTCGTGCAGGGTTGCCATCACCTGCCGCAACCAATCGGTGTCATGGGTTCCGGGAACGCCACGAGTGCACAACAGCGGATGCACTGTCGTGCCCAATGTCTGTCGATCCGCATGGGTGAGATAAAAGTCGTCCAGAGAAACCGCAGTAGCGGAAAATCCACGCCTCTGCAAGTGTTCAACCACGACACGAGCAAGTGTCGATTTGCCCGATCCTTGACTGCCAGAAACGCCAATAATCCTCGGCATGCGCTGCCGATCTGAATCACACAATGTGTCGATCATTTGCTTCGCCAGCGCATGCCAATCGCTCAAATCGACTGCGCCGTGGCTACCGGAGTCGGTCATAGTTCATCCATCAGTGTCCAAACCTGTACCATCGCACTCGCAGGAGGCCTTCGCTACTATTTTGGCCTTCACAAGACGTTCTAAGCCTTAGAGGTTGCCACATGACTTTTTTCGAACTATTCGTTTCTCGCAGCAAGCAGTTTCGTTTGCCTTTTTTTGCCTGCATTGGCTTGAGTGTATTGTTCAGCAGCTGTCAGCAGGCCGCCACGGTGACGCAATCTGCGGAGACCGCAACGGAGGCGGTTGGCACGACGGCATTCATCACGCCGCGCAAAAGCCCTAACGATCGACGAGACTATCGGTATCTGACCTTAGACAATCAACTCAAGGTTCTGCTGGTTTCAGATCCTGAGACAGACAAATCTGCCGCCGCTCTGTCGGTGTACCGCGGCAGTTTTCACGAGCCCGATTCGCGCCCGGGTTTGGCGCATTTCTTAGAGCATATGTTGTTCATCGGTACCGGTAAGTACCCTGAAGTTGACAGCTTCCAGCAGTTCATCACCGCCAACGGCGGCTCCTCAAACGCCTATACGGCGTTGGATCACACCAACTATTTTTTCGATATCAAAAACAGCGGCCTGAGCGAAGGCCTCGATCGTTTCGGTCATTTCTTCATCAACCCTCTGCTCAGCGAAGAGTATGTCGAGCGCGAGAAGAATGCGGTGCATTCCGAGTACCAGATGCAAATCAAGGATGACGGCTGGCGCGGCTACATGGTGAGCAAACAGGCCCTGAACCCGACGCACCCGGGGCATCGGTTCACCATCGGCTCGTTGGATACCCTGAACGGTGACGTAAAGGCAGACTTGGATCGATGGTTCAAAGACAATTACTCAGCGGACCAGATGGGATTGGTGGTGTTGGGCAAGGAATCGTTAGATGAACTGCAGGCACTGGCCGAGCCGCTCTTTAATCAGGTGCCCAACAACAACATCGGTCCAAGCCACCCTGCGGTGCCCCCGTTCACCTCTGCGCAACTGCCGGCGCAGCTATCGTCCAAAGCCCTCAAAAATGCCAATCGCCTGAGTATCTCCTTTCCGATTCCAAACACCCTAGCCGCTTATCGGAACAAGCCAGAACACTACGTTTCCAATCTGCTGGGCCATGAAGGTAGCGGCAGTTTGCACAGTCATTTAACTCAGCGTGGTTGGATTGAGCTTCTCGGCGCGGGCAGTCAGGAGTTCGATCACAGCACCAGCTTGTTTTCCATCGAGTTGATGCTGACCGAACAGGGCAAAGACCATGTTCCTGAAATCATGGGATTGGTGTTTGCCCAGCTCGACAATCTGCGAGGCATTGAACCCGAAGCCTGGCGCTATGCCGAGCAAGCCAAGATTGCGGCACTGGCGTTTCAGTTTCAGGAGAAAGGCTCGACTGTCGGCTTCGTTTACCAAATGGCCCCGCGTTTGAACGATTATCCGCCCGAAGACTTACTTGTGGCTCCCTATCTTATGGAAGCCTTCGAGCCAGCCATGATCCAAGATCTGTTGGCGCGTCTGACGCCGGACAACGCGCTGGTTGAACTGGCGACACCGGACTTCGAATCCCAGACCACCGAGCCATGGTTCGGTGTGCCCTTTGACTTGGTGCAAGCCCCCTTGATCACCACGAGGCCGCAGGCGACAGAGCTAACGCTGCCCGAGGAAAACCCTTACCTGCCTCAAGACCTTGCGCTGCTGCCCGAAGATGACGCCGCTATCGCATTGGCCGTTGACCGTCCCGGCCTGCAGCTGTGGCTCGACACCGACGTATCCTTCACCACGCCCAAGGCCAACATCGCCGTCGAGCTGCTGGTGCCTGACGGCCTCGTTTCTTTGCGGGACAGCAGTTATGCCCAACTATTGGTACGCCTGCTCAAGGACGAATTGACCGAGCCAACCTATCCCGCACTGCTGGCAGGACTGGACTTTGGCTTGACCGCCACACCCAGCGGTTTCGCCATCACCATCGGCGGCTATAACGACAAACAGCCCGAATTTTTGGCCTTTGTGCTGGATAGGGTACTCACCGCCCCGCTGTCCCAAGCCCGGTTCACTACCCTGAAGCAAAGTCTGGTCCGCGACCTGCGAAACACCACCAAGGACAAACCCTATAGCCAAGCCCTAACGGCGTTAAACAACCTATTGCTGCCCTCCAGCTGGCCGGCAGAGCAACAAGCCGAACTGTTGAGCAACACGTCGCTTGCCCAGTTGGAAAACTGGCGTCGCGAGCAGTTCAGCACATTGGCTGTGATCGGCGGCCTGCACGGCAATGTCGATACGAAAGACGCGGAAAACCTGGCCGATCTGTTAACAACACTGCTGCCGCTGAATCGCATCACGCGCACACGGCCATCGGTAGAGCAGATTGACGAGTCCGCCAGCATCGACTTAGCGGTAGACCATAACGACGCGGCCTTGCTGATTTATGCCCAAGATCCGGACGACAGCTTTGCCAGCCGGGCAAAAAGCGCCTTGGCAGGCCAGTTACTGCGCTCGCCGTTCTTTTCCAGCCTACGGACCGACCAGCAGCTGGGCTACGTGGTCAGCGCGGGTATTCGTCGCATGGACACTCAGAGCGGCAACCTGTTTTTGGTGCAGTCACCCTCTGCTGGCGTAGCGCATATTGAAAACGCGGTGATGGTCTTTCTTGAGCAATACATTGCCCAGTGGGATGGCATGCCCGAAGACGCCTTTGAGCAACAAAAAGCGGGCTTGATTACCCGTCTCATGGAGAAGGACAAAAATCTGGCCCAGCGCAGTCAGCGCTACTGGCGCAGTTTGTCTGAAGAAAATTTCGCCTTCGACAGCAACCACCAGATCGCCGATCAGGTCAGCCGTCTGAACAAACAAGACATGAAGGTGTTCTTAGAAGACCTGTACCAACGGGTTCAGAATCAGCGCCTGCTGATTTTCAGCCCGGGAGCCCAACCCGAGGCTCCCCTGCGCGACGACGCCTAACGAGGCAGATCCAACCGAAAGGGCGGCAATGATTCAATCAGTGCCCGCCCATAGCGCTGCGTGAGAATACGCTTGTCCAGCATGGAGATGGTGCCGTAATCGCTTTCGCTGCGTATTAGGCGGCCACAGGCCTGCACCAGCTTTAGCGAGGCATCCGGCACAGAAATTTCGTAAAAGGGATTTCGCCCCTGGGCCTCTGCCCACTCGGCAATGGCCTGATCGATGGGATCGTCGGGTACCGCAAACGGCAGTTTGATGATCACAACATGACGGCAATAGTCGCCGGGCAGGTCCAAGCCTTCGGAGAAGCTGGCGACACCAAACAAATAGGAGGATTGGCCTTCATCGATCCGCCGGCGATGCTCGACCAACAAGGCCTGCTTACTGCCCTCACCCTGCACCAGCAGGCCTTCCGCCAAGGGTTTGGGCAAACCAGCGACCACCGCGTTCAACTGCCGCCAAGACGTAAACAGCACCAGCGCGGACACATGCCGCTGCAGCAATTCAGGAATCAGTTCCGTCACCTCAGCGGTGTGGGCATCAAAGTCCCGTGGGTCTGAACGCATGGCTGGCACATGAAACGTGGCCACTTCCGGGTAGTTAAAAGGGCTTTGAATCACCATGGTCTCCACCGAGGATTCCAATCCGACCCGTTCGATAAAGCGGTCAAATCGCCCCAAGGCGGTAATGGTTGCGGAGGTGCAGACGGCGCCATAGCAGCGCTGCCAGAGCACGTCTTGCAGAATGTTCCCGGGTTCAATGGGCGCACTGACCATTTCAACATCGTAGAGAGTGCGGTTCAGCCAGCGTGCATAACGACGCGGGCGCCCGGAGCCCAGTGCGTAGTCCTCAAACAGTGCTCGCGTTGCCAGGGCCCGGCTTTGCAGTTGGCCCACGGGCACCAGCCAATCTTCCGCCTCGTAGGCGTTATGCCAATCGGAATTTCCTGCCACGGCTTCCTGCAGCAGCTCATGTGCCTGTTCCAATATATCGCAGAGTTTCCCTGTGGAAGGCAATACCGCCATCGCCAGATCCATAAGGGTCGTAGGAACGTCGCCCTGAGGGAACCGATACACCTCCCGGTCTTCGTCCTTCGTCTCGAAGGGCAGCGTGTTCAGCCCTTCTGAAAGCGCCTGCAAATGGCTGGTAAGCGCCTCTGCCTCAGCAGCTGCCCCGGTGGCTAAACTGGTCAAATTTGCCGGTCGACCAAAGCGTTGGGTAACCGAACCCAAGACTTTGTTCACGTTGTCGAGCCATTGAATGGTGCCGTTTACCCGGGCGTTCGCCGAAAAGTGGTTTTGTGTTTTGTCGGCAATGTGATGGGCTTCGTCCAGAATGTAGATGCAGTCTTCCGGCTCGGGCAGCACGGCCCCGCCGCCTAGGGCCAAATCCGCCAACACCAAATCGTGATTCGCAACTATGACATCCGAGCCTTCAAGATTGGCTCGAGCGCGAAAAAACGGGCACTGCTTGAAAAACGAACAGCGGTTGTTGCTGCAGCCACGGTGATCGGTGGTGACACCGGACCATGCTGAATCGGACATTCCTTCTGCCCAGCTGTCGACTTCTCCATCCCACTGGCCCTGCGAAAAGCGATTGAGCATCTCCTGATACAGCACGGTATGGTCTTCGTCCGTTGCATCAAATATCGGTATTTCCTGCTGATCTTGGTATTTGAGGTGGTCGTCCAAACGCTTCAGGCACAGGTAGCGGCCCCGGCCCTTGGCTAGGGTCAGACTGAACTTCAAGCCCGCGCGCTGCTGAATATCCGGCAGGTCCTGAAGAATGACCTGCTCTTGCAGGGCCACGGTCGCGGTACTGAGCACGATGGTTTTGTTCAGACTTTGGGCAACGGGAATGGCTGCCAAGCAATAGGCGGCGGTTTTGCCCGTGCCGGTACCCGCTTCCACCACAGCCACCCGATCACTTTTTGCCGACAGACTGCGTGCAATTTGAGCGATCATCTGCCGCTGACCGCTTCGAGGCTTGAAGTCCCGGGCCGCCAACCACGTGCGGTAGGCGGTTTGAATTTTGTCTTTAACGGCATCAGTAAGGGCGGTCATAGCGCGGCACTGTGAAGCAAAAGCTTGAACGAGCCAAGCGAAAAAATCCGTCTTCTGGGTAAGCGCCGTCGCACAGAGCGTTGTTGCCCCTGCCAAATCCCTATGTCACTTTAACCGTTCTTTCGTGTTCACTACGTTCGAGTTATTTATGTCTCTACATCGCCTCACACTGCCCCTGATTTTACTGGCAATTTCCGCCACCCAGAGTCTCGCCAGCAACACCAATAAACTGGTCGTTCCGCCCGGGTTCAGTGTGCACGCTCTACCCTTCTCTGTGCCAAACGCACGTCAGATGGCATTGACGGATGCTGGCCACCTGATCGTCGGCACGCGAAAGCTTGGCAACGTGTATGCGGTAAAAAATGCCCTGACCGCACAATCGCCGGAAATCGTTACCCTATTTGATGATCTGACCATGCCCAGTGGTGTCGCGGTTTATGATGGCGACCTGTACATCGCCGCCAAAAACGTCGTGCTGCGCGTGAAGGACATCGATCAATCCATCACCGCTAACCCCGACGCCGATGTGGTGACCGATTCTCTGCCAAAGAAAAGTCATCACGGCTGGAAGTACATAAAATTCGACGCTCAGGGGCGTCTTTATGTACCCGTCGGCGCACCTTGCAACACCTGCTTGTCGGACGATCCGCGCTTTGCGGCCATCTTGCGAATGGATCCACAAACCGGCGCCAGCGAGATTATCGCTCAAGGCATTCGCAACATTGTCGGTATGGACTGGCACCCGGAAACCGGTGACCTATGGGTAAGCAACAACGGACGGGATATGATGGGCGACGACATTCCCGCTGACGAACTCAATATTATTCCCGCCGATTCCCAAGACATTGGCGACAAAGCCCCCCACTACGGCTACCCGTTTGTGCATTCGAACGATGCCAGTGCGCCCGCCGGCCTGATCGACGACCCTAAATTTGGTGACAACCCGGCGAGACCGGATACCACCGTGCCCGCCGCACTGCGCATACAAGCCCATGCCGCACCCTTGGGCATGACCTTTTACACCGAGGACGCGTTCCCCGAAGCGTATCGTGGCGGTCTGTTTGTTGCCGAACACGGTTCATGGAACCGCTCGTCTAAGGTGGGTTATCAGGTCACCGTGCTGACCGAAGATGAAGACGGCCAACTCGCATACCAACCTTTTGTGACGGGTTGGCTTAAAGGCGAAGACGCTTGGGGCCGGCCAAACGATGTGATGGTTGCGCCGGACGGCAGCCTGCTGATTTCAGACGACCGTACGGGCCAAATCTTTCAAGTACGCTTCGAAGACACAGGCTCAGCCGTGGCAGCGGTGAGCCCTTAGCCAATCCGCCGTCGGTGCGAAATCGTCTCAGCGTTAGCTTTTCGGTTTCGGCATCACGGAAATTTCCATGGGCGCAAAGTGCTCCATGTCCACGTCGATGAGATAGGGACCGGGTGCTGCCAAGGCGTTATCCAGCGCTTGAGCGAAGGCATCGACGCTGGCCACACGTTCACCGGGCACGCCCATACTCTGTGCCATCTCTGCGAAAGCTACTTTGCCCAAATCGGTTTCGTTGATGCGCCCAAAGCGATTCTGCTGCAAATAACGCAACACCCCATAGCCGGAGTCGTTGAACACACAAATGATGAGAGGCACTTGGTATTGGGCGCAGGTGGCCAATTCTGTGGCATGGAACATGAAGCCCCCGTCGCCGTGAATCACCAACGTCTTTGCGTCCCCCGAACGCTGGGAGGCGATGGCCGCACCCACGCTCATGGGAAAACCCGGGCCAATGGCTCCAGAGGTCGGATTGATCGACGTTCGTGGCTCCATGATGGGGAACTGCTGATTACCCCAGTTGTAGGCCGAAATGGTCTGATCGCGAACAAACACCGATTCTCTCGGCAGCTTCTCGCGAATACAGTCCATCACCTGCGGCCAGTCCGAGCCCAATCGCCCCCTCATGGCCTGACGGATACCATCACCCGCGTGTAAAATCTTGTCTGAGAACTGAGCGTCGTTGGCCTGCAACTCGGGAAGACGTTGATTGATACCGAGCAATGCCATGCGCGCATCCGCCACCAAGCCCACATGCGCTTGATGGGTTCGGCCAATCATATTGCTGTCGATATCGATGTGAACAAGCTTTCCTGGCGGCGTTTGCGCCGCAAACTGTCCATCTACGCCAACGGCAAACTTCGTCCCGATGGCCAGGGTGAGATCAGCATCGCCAATCGCTTTGTACATGCCCGCCGAATTGTAATAGTTACCAATGCATAGGGGATGATCTTCCGGCATGACGCCGCGACCATCCACGGTTGTCAGGACAGGAATCTGCAGCTGCTCCGCAAGCGCCTGCACCTCGGCATGGGCACCGGCTGCTATGGCTCCGCCACCCACCAGCAGAATGCGGCGACGGGATTGAGACAACGCGTCGACCACACGATCTAAGCCTTTTTCGTTCGGCACAAACTGAGCGTTACTCGGCAGCGTCAGCGTAATGGGCTGATTGCTGGCGTACTGAATGTCGATGGGAATCTCCAATGCACCCGGCGCGCCTCGCCCGGTATACATATCGTTGAGCACTGTCTGCAGGGCAGCCCCCAATTGCGATGGCGAGCGCGGACTCTCAACCCGGCGACAGACCGATGCGAGCATGGGCACCTGCTTTTCCGCCTCATGCACGTAGGCTAATCCCTTGCCATAGAAGGCCGTTTCGGCCTGACCGGTGATCACCAAAACACGGGAGGAGCCGTACTGGGCTTCATACAAACCGGTAACGGTATTGGATGTGCCCGGCCCGGTTGAGGCAATCATCACGCCCAGCTTGCCGCTGGCGCGTGCGTAGCCGTCTGCGGCGTGAGTGCCAGCTTGCTCATGCCGAACGTCGATAATCTGAGTTTTACCCAATCGATTAATGGCATCTAAAATCGGCATGTTGTGAATGCTCACAATGGCGAAGACATGCTCCACCTCCATCTGCGCTAATGCATCAGCAATCAGATCCGCGCCACTGAAATCTTCCATCAGAATCTCCTTAATGAGTTCGCAAAGATACCGATCTGGCAGAACTACCGTGATGCCAATTCGTTATAAAGTTAGGCCCGCGCAGACAGGAACACGCTTCGCGCGCGTTAACGGCCTTGCGCGCTGCTGATGACTCGCCAAATACGTTCAGACGTCAGCGGCATATCCAGTGCCGTAACCCCCAACTGCTTGAGCGCATCGATCGCTGCGATCACCACTGCCGATGGCGCAGCACAGGCGCCGCCTTCGCCAATGCCCTTAACCCCCAGTTCGTTGTTGGGATCCAACACTTCGTGAAAGCTGACATCCATATCGGTGATGTGCGTCGCGCGAGGCATGGCATAGTCCATTAAACTGCCGCTGAGCAACTGGCCTTCATCGTCATAGATCGCGTTCTCCAGCAACGCCTGCCCGATCCCCATGGCCACCCCGCCATGCACCTGACCCGCGGCGAGCAGCGGATTGATCACACGCCCGCAATCGTCGACGGCAGTGTAGCGAACCACGTTCACCACCCCGGTTTCCGGGTCGATTTCCACTTCCGCGATGTGTGCACCGTTCGGGAACGTAAAGCCGCCACCGCGGTTGTAGCGCAGAGTCTTCGCCAGCTTGCGGCCACCAAACTGTGGCTGCTGTGACGCTTCCGCTACTTGTTGCAAAGAAACCTGTGCATCCGTGGTCTGGGCAGTAAAAAAACCATCCGCGTAATCCACTTGTTCAACCGCGGTTTGAATCATTTCTGCGGCGATGGTTTTGGCCTCATCCACCAGGGCCAAGCCCGCACGTTTCACCGCAACACCGCCCATCTGAGATGAACGCGACCCGCCTGTGCCACCACCGAAGGCAACGACTTCGGTATCGCCTTGAATGATGTTGATGTGTTCAAATTCGACGCCCAATGTGTCGCTGAGAATTTGCGCATAGGTTGTTCGATGGCCCTGGCCGTGGGAGAACGTGCCCACCACCACGTCGATGCGACCGTCCTCGCTAACACTGATCGCCGCCTCTTCTTCTGGGCCTCCGCCACTGGATTCCACATAAAACCCAACACCTCGACCACGCAGCAAGCCCTTGGCAGCGCTGGCTTCTGCGCGCTTGGCAAAACCCGCCCAATCGCTGCGCTGCAACGCCATATCCAGAGTAGCACTAAATTCTCCGCTGCTGACCGTGACGCCGGAGGGCAGTTGATAAGGCATATCAGACGGCGCAATAAAATTGTGTTTGCGCAGCGCTATGGCGTCCATGTCCATCTGCTGGGCAGCTGCGTCAAACAGACGCTCCATGACATAACACGCTTCAGGCCGACCAGCGCCACGATAGGCGCCAACAGGCATGGTATTCGTGAACACGCATCGCACAGACTGATGCAGGCTGGGAATCCGGTACACCGAACCGACAATACGGCCGCCGGCCATGGTCGGCACAAACGGACCTGCGTTAGAGCAATAGGCACCCAGGTTTGCCGTGGTTTCTACCCGCACACCCAAAACAGTGCCCTGAGCATCGAAACTGGCCGTCACTTCCGTGAGATTGTCGCGCCCGTGATTATCGCTGAGAAACATTTCCGAGCGATCGCCGGTGTATTTTATTGGGCGACCTAGAGCCATGGCAGCAAAGGCTGCCACGCAGACTTCTGAATGCACTTCGCCGCGCACCCCGAAACCACCCCCGGTATCCGGCGAAACCACACGGATCTGAGCCGACGGCATGGAAAAAATATTTGCCAAAACAGCGCGTTGACCTAGGGCACCCTGACTTGGGTTGTAGAGGGTAAAACCGTCGTCTGTCGGTTCCACCAGCGTGGCACGCGGCTCCAGCGGACTGGGTACGACTCGATTGTTGACCAATTTAACACGGACCACATGCGCCGCCGACGCCAGCGACTGATCCACATCCGCGGCGGAGCCTTGTTCAAAGTGCACACACAAATTATCCGGCTGCCCCTCGTGCATGGGCTGGGTGTCTGGGTCCAGCGCCTTAGCAGGATCGCTGCAAGCGGGTAAATCGGCGACGCTAAGCTCAATGGCTTCGACAGCATCCAGCGCTTGTTCCGGCGTCTGAGCGATAACCGCCGCAATCGCCTGACCCACAAAGAGCACACGATGCTCAGCCAAAATCGGCCGATGGGGGATAAAGGCGGGATCGCCTTGCGCGTTTTTGAGCAGCGCACGACAGGGTAGGCCACCGAGTTCCTGCAAATCCTCAGCCGTATATACCGCCTCAACCCCAGGCCGGCTCAGCGCCGCACTGACGTCGAGCTCCGTAATATGTCCGTGAGCATAAGGCGACCGCAGAATACGTATGTACAGCTGATTGGGTCGATTAATGTCGTCCGTGTATTGACCACCACCGGTAATCAGACGCGGATCTTCACTGCGCGGCACGCTCTGACCAATACCAAACTTCACAACTAACGACTCTCCAGCACTGCGATTGTATGTTTCTAGAGCTAACTAGGATGCGACTTCGGAAACCACCGGGTTGCTCAACGTACCAATGGGTTTGACTTCCACTTCGATCAAATCGCCTTCATCCATAAAGACTGGCGGCTTGCGGGCGGCCCCTACGCCACCCGGTGTGCCGGTTACTAACACGTCGCCGGGCTGCAGCTCCACAAAGGTGGAACAGTACTCCAGAATCTCAGCAAATCCGTGAACGAGCAAATCCGAAGTCGCGTTCTGCATCACCTCGCCGTTGAGACGGGTGGTGATCTCCATGGCATCCAAATCACCAATCTCATCGCCCGTCATCATCCACGGCCCAACCCCGCCGGTGCTGGCAAAATTCTTGCCCGGCGTAAACTGACTGGTCT
>MDSV01164091.1_pt1 | contig 16001 bp, 12 predicted proteins | sample 810851 | NCBI WGS metagenome assembly MDSV01 (sample SAMN05326640, study PRJNA326480) | marine metagenome | isolation source: seawater | place: Atlantic Ocean: North East | collected 2012 | reverse complement strand
TTTTTATTTCACTCAACTTTGTTGACTTTGCCTATTACCGTTTTAATCAAAATAGATTGATGAGTAATTTTTTGGAAGTAGTAGAGTATGAGAAGAACATAGTCCCCTTGATTTTTAATTTTATCTGGGTCTATTTTCACCTATTTATACTCTATTTTTCAATGCTATATTTATTAGCTATAGCATACAAAAAGGTAAAAATCTATCCCATTGTTATAATCGAAAATTATTGGCGTTACCGACTCAGCTCAATTGTTTTGTTTTTTGGAACTATCGTCCTATTTGTGTTAGGTGCAAGAGGAGGTGATTTTAAAAAAAGTACCCGTCCCATAACCTTGATTGATGCAATGGATGATGTAAAAACTCCTCAACAGGCCGATGTTGTTCTCAGCAGTGCTTTTACCCTTATTAAAACACTTGGGCAAGACAATTTTAACAAATTCGAAGATCGCTTTTCCAATCAAGAAGTTGAAAAGGAACTGAACACCATTAAACAATATCCCCCGTCGGAGAGGTTTGATAAAAAACCCAACCTGGTGATCTTTATCCTTGAGAGTATGGGAAGGGAATATTGGGGGGCTTTGAACGAAGCATACGAAATTCCCGATTATAAAGGCTACACACCTTTTCTTGACTCACTGGCACAACACAGCTTGATTTTTCCAAATGGTTTTGCCACCAGCAGAAAATCAATTCATGGCATGCCTTCCATATTGGCAGGAATCCCTTCTTTTGAGACTTCATATGCCTCCTCACTTTATTCCCGACAAGAAGTGGAATCTGTAGTTTCCGTAGCTCATGAATTGGGATACAATAGTTCTTTTTTTCACGGCGCTGCAAACGGATCTATGGGGTTTTTGGGCTTTGCCAACACCTTGGGGTTTGAGCGATATTACGGCAGAACTGAATTTAATAATGATAATGAATTTGATGGTTATTGGGGCATCTGGGATGAGCCTTTTTTGCTCTATATGAAATCTGTATTGGACCAGCAAAAAACTCCATTTCTCAGCAGTGTTTTTACAATCACTTCTCACGACCCTTATGTGATCCCAAAAGCATATCATGGGAAATTTGATAAAGGCCATGTGCCGATGCACCAATGCGTGGGATATACCGACCATGCACTGCGGCAATTTTTTAAAAAAAGCAGCAATTCCCCTTGGTTTGATGACACGGTCTTCTTGTTCACTGCCGATCACGGCAATCAAACCCATTTCCCTTTTTATGAAAAAACCGTCAATCGATTTGCCAGTCCTTTGATGATCTTCAAACCAAATAGCCAGCTTAAAGGGGTTGATATGAGACTAGCCAGCCATATGGATATCTTTCCAACCGTTGCTGACCTGATAGACTACCCCAATCCTTTTAAAAGCTGGGGAAGAAGTTTAGTGTCTGACCAAGAATATCATCCATTTATAATAAATTATTTTAGCGGAGGAAGTTATTTTATCATGGATGAAAATTTCATCTGTGTCCACAATGGAAATAAAGCCATCGGCTTTTATGATGTGCACGATAAAAACATGGAAAAAAATCTAATCCATAACAAAACCCATGAGATGATTGAATTGGAAAAGAAATGCAGTATGTTTCTTGAAGATTATTTTGAAACCCTAATGTTGGGACGCAAAAGTAGCCAAAAACCAAAACTATGAAGGTATATTTAATTGTCAAGCCTCTAGGGACCCACACACTAAAACAATTGTGCAAGTCTCTAGAAGAAATTTTTGACATTAAAAAGGACTCATGGCACATCTTAAGGACCAAAAAAAAAGGGGACGCCATCGATCTAACCCAAAAAGCCATTTATGAAAATGCCGATTTGGTGGTGGCTTGTGGCGGTGATGGAACGATCAATGAAGTCGCCCGAGGATTGGTCGAAACGGAAATCCCTTTGGGCATCATCCCCCTGGGATCCGGAAATGGTATTGCCCGTCATTTTAAAATTCCATTTGGAATTTCCAAAGCCATCCAAATTCTAAAAAAAAATAAGACTACTAAAATGGATGTGGGAGTGATCAACGAAAATTATTTTTTTGGAAACATGGGCTGTGCCTTAGAATCTCATTTTATAAAAAGCTACCAAAAAAAGCAATGGCATGGAATCTTGGCCTATTTCATTGCCTTTTTTGATGCAATATTGAGCTTTAGGCATCAGAGAATCCAAATTGAATACCTTAATAAAACCCGACAAATCAGCCCATTTATTCTGCTCGTTTCCAACACCAATCAGCAGGGATATGATTTCTCACTTACCCCCCAAGCCCTAATTGATGACGGACAGTTGGATTTATTTTGGATTGAAAAAATAAATCTATTCAATAAAATTAAGTTTTTACTCTACTCACTATTGAGAAGGAAATTAGCGGCAAAAGGGTTTAATTTTATTCGTCTTTCAGCATTGAAAATCACGCTTTTAGATCAAGATGATTTTTGTGTTCAAATTGACGGTGAATATCTGCCAATTGCCTCAAATCATTTGGATATCAAAATTCTTCCCAAAACACTAAATATTGTTGTTCCTTAATATCGTCTAAAAAATTTTAACTTTAGTTAAATCATTAAGGGCAGATTTGGAAAAAACAAATACATATACTACTTCATTTTTAAATTCAATGATCGGAATTTTAAAATTCCTGTTGCTATCTCTTTTCCTTTCCTGTGGAAATGATTCTGGTGAAGAATTTAAATCATGGTCGGTATACAGCGGAGATCCTTCCGGGTCTAAATACTCCGATTTGTCTGAGGTTAATACTGACAATATTGGGCAACTGAAATTACTTTGGGAGCTTGAGATTTATGATAAAAAGGAAAATCACAGAGATGGAATACAATGCAACCCGATCATCGTAGGCGATCAAATGTTTGTCATTGGCCCTGACATGAAGGTTCACGCTATCAATGCTTCTCTTGGTAATTTAAATTGGAGCTTTGATCCATTTCCAGGAGAAAAATACTCTGGAAACTCCAGGGGTGTTACTTATTTCAATGATGGAAAAAACGGAAGGCTCTATTTTGTGGCAACCTCTTTTCTCTATTGTATCGATGCACTTACTGGAAAATCCGTTTCCTCTTTTGGTGAAGCGGGAAAAATATCGCTCAAAAAAAGCTTTGGAGTGAAGGCAGAACAATTATTTATCACAGCCTCCACTCCTGGAATAGTACACAAAAATTTGTTGATTTTGGGATCAAGGGTGTTGGACGGTGCCAATAAAAAAACTATGCCTGGAAACATAAGGGCATTCAACTTATACTCGGGTGCGATCGAATGGGAATTTCGAACCATCCCAAGTCCCGGAGAGTTGGGTTATGACACATGGCCTAGGGAGGCTTGGCAAAACGAGTACATTTCGGTCAACAGTTGGAGTGGATTTACTTTGGATAAAGAAAACGAAATGTTGTTTTTTGGTACGGGCTCCCCTTCTTATGATCATTGGGGCGGCAACCGTATAGGTGACAATCTATTTGGGAATTGTATTTTGGCCCTGAATGCCAATACCGGAGAAAGAATATGGCATTTTCAGACAGTTCATCACGACTTGTGGGATTATGATATTCCATGTCCTCCCAATTTAGTTCGGGTAAAATACAATGGGAAATTGGTGGAGGCAATTGCTCAACCAACTAAAACGGGGCAACTTTTTGTATTGGATCGCTTTACCGGAGTACCGATTCATCCTGTTAAGGAGGTACCAGTTCCCCCCAGTAATATTCCCGGAGAAATGGCCTCAAAAACACAACCCTTTACAAGCCCAGAACTGATTTATGGTAAGATTACCATCGATAATAATTCTTTAAACCAGATAGAAGGCTTCGAAAACCAGTCCATTAAAGATTCCTTGCAAAGTATGATCTATGGGCAACTCTATTTACCCCCGGCTGTAAAACCAACCATGGTATTCCCCCAATTCAATGGAGGAACAGACTGGGGAGGGGCGGCTTATGACATCTCCGATAGATCGCTCTATGTTAATACCAGCAATGAACCAGAATGGTTTGCCATGTTGAACTTGTTGGAAGACCAAGAAATATCTTCTTTCAATTATGGAAAACAGCTCTTCAATTCGAATTGTAATATTTGTCACAACTCTGCCCAAAACAATTTATTGTTTCCCGCCCGCGCAAACGACAGAGAACTCATCAAAACGACACTTATTAATGGAAAAGGTGCAATGCCCGCCTTCCCCCATTTTGATGCTAAGGCAGTCGATGCTATATCTGACTATATCTTCGGTTTGGGGAAAGATAAAGTCATTGAAATCGAAAATAACGAAAAGATTTTCGAAATTCCTTGGGTGGCCAATGGACATGCGGAATTAAAAACCAAAAATGGATATCCCATCAGTGAAACCCCATGGGGAACCTTATCAAAGATAGATTTGGATGCCGGAAAAATCGATTGGCAAATTCCACTAGGCACTTATCCTGAGTTGGAAAAATTGGGTCATTCCCCCACGGGAACATTCAATATGGGTGGACCAGTGGTTACTGCCGGCGGTTTGGTTTTTATCGGTGGGACCATGGATGAGCGTTTTCGTGCTTTTGACCAATCTAATGGAAAACTCCTTTGGGATTACCAATTAGAGGCCGGTGGCTATGCTACTCCTGCCTCATATGAAATTGATGGAAAACAATACATCGTCATCGCAGGTGGAGGAAGTGGAAAACCCGGTACCAAAGCGGGAAATAAAATTTACTGCTTTGGACTCTAGTTCTTCTTTAAAAAGATTTGAACATAAAAAAAGCTCTCCGAAATACTGGAAAGCTTCTCATTAGTTGCTAATTTATTGGTTTCCCAATTTTAACAACACACAACATTTTTATATTATTAGACCAGATGGTCTCGATTTCAAAATGAATCACGAAGTTAAGTAATTTTAATTTTACCTCCCCTTTTAAAGTTTTTTATTTGAAAAAACCCATTCGCTTATAGGCTAAATTTGATACATTTAAGAAATGAAACAAACAATCATACTGGCGGGAGCAACAGGTTTCATAGGACGATGGATCATTGAGGAGTTCCAAGATGATTATCAAATAATCGCTTTGAGCCGAAAAAAAGTAAAAACCAATCCCAATGAGAAAATTATATGGCGTACGGTTGATTTATATTCTATGTCCAGTACAGAAAAAGCATTACAGGGAGGAGACATTGCTATCTATTTGGTCCACTCTATGCAACCCTCCACTAGGCTGAATCAGGGGAAATTCGAAGATACAGACCTGCTGCTTGCCGACAATTTTTCTAAATCAGCCTTAAAAAACAAACTTAAACAGATCATCTATTTAGGCGGGATCCTACCCAAGGACAAACACCAGATTTCCAATCACCTTTTGTCCCGCTATGAAGTGGAAAAAACTTTAGGTAACAGATCTACTCCATTGACTGCTATTAGAGCCGGTATTATCATAGGGCCCGGTGGCTCGTCATTTAAGATTGTTACTAGTTTGGTTAAAAACCTCCCTGTAATGGGATGTCCTCAATGGACGAAATCCGAAAACCAACCTATTGATGTTTTTGATATTCTTTCCGTTATCAAACAATGTATAGGAAACCCCAAAACCTATGACAAAAAAATCGAGATAGGAGGCAAGGAGATAATGACCTATATGGAACTCCTGCAAAAAACCTCCAAAATAATGCAAAAAAAACGTTTGATTTTTTCCATGCCTATTTTTACGGTAGGACTTTCAAAATGGTGGGTAAGTATTTTTGCAGATTCTAACATTAATTTTGTCTCACCTCTGGTAGAGAGCCTCAAGCATCGAATGATCCCTAGTGACGAATATTCGAATTTATACAGCATCAATTTTACACCTATCGAAACCAGCATCAAAAGAGCACTCAACCAAAAACCACCTATCCTTCCCTCTTTTTTTCAAGTCCGTAATGAAAAAAATACTGTAAGAAGTGTCCAGAGAATATACAACCCAGGGAAGCACAACGCTCAATGGGTGGCCAAACATTATCCCATTTGGCTGAGTAAAAGATTTGCAGGACTGATCAACCCCCGGTTTGATGGTAGCTTTTTAAGGTTCTACCTCTTGGGAATAATGTTGTTGGAATTGGAATTGATAGAAGACAGAAGTTCCCCCAATCGACAGCTTTTTTACATCACAGGTGGATTATTGGCTAAAAGAACAGATTTAGGATGGTTGGAATTCCGATCCATTTTGGATAATGAATATGTCATCACAGCAATACACGAATATGTTCCCCGACTGCCTTGGGTAATTTATAAATTAACCCAAGCTAAATTGCACCTTTTTGTAATGAAAAAATTCGAAAACTATTTGAAGAGTTTAAAGACTTAAATTTTCAGTTCATTAGAATATAAAATCTTTTAATTAATTTTTTTTTAAATATTTTTGATTTTAAATACAGTAACGAATCTATAGAAATGAAATACCTGCTAATCTTTATTTATTTCATTAATTTATTTATATCCTCACTATATTCTCAAGAAACAAATCATCCCTCAAAGTGAGGGATGATTTTGCGGTCTGGACGGGACTCGAACCCGCGACCCCATGCGTGACAGGCATGTATTCTAACCAACTGAACTACCAGACCTTGATATTAGCGTCTGCAAATATACATTGCATTTTGATTTTGCCAAATTAATCACTTGTAAAAGAAAACATTTGTAAGGTTTCATTCAAGACCCTACTTAACCAAAACCAAAAAGTATATTAAAACCCTATATCTATTCAAATTTTCTGTTAATTACCAAAAAATTGAGCAAGGCGGCAAGCCCCAAGGCAAGCATTAGGAACAGATCCGTTTTAAAGGATAAAATTTGTTTTGGAAACCACCCTAAATTGGATAAAATAAAAATAAAAAGGGCCAACATGGATAATACTATCATTGTAACCCCTTTTGGGCGCTGGGAAAAAACACCCAACAAAATCATAGGACCCATCAAGGCAGTTCCAGAAAAACTCAGACGGGCCAATAGCACTAATTCATCAGAACTGACCAATGAAAATACCAATGCAGAAAGTGCAAATAACAAAATCACCAATCGAATGGGACGTAAATTATCATCTTCCTTTAATTGGAGAAGTCCCTTGATTTCGTTTCCCATGGCAAACAATTGGGAATCGGAAGTAGACATTGCAGCAGCAAACAAACCAATGATGATAAAAGCAGCAATCATTTCGTGTTGTTCATCCAAAAGTACACCCCCCAAAAATTCGGCAGTACTAGCATCTGCGTAATAGATGGCACCGTACATTCCTATAATGATGGTGGGAAGAATGACTAGCATAACAAAAAAACCTACAGCCGTAGCCATTCTTTTTAAAGCATTGTAATTCTTCATAATCACCAAACGGGTTGACAACTGAGGTTGGGTTACGGGGATCATCAAGATAGCAAGTGCAGAGGCTATCAAAAATTGTGGACTCAGCAATCCTATGGGTCCTGGAGTAGAGAGTAAATCTTTATTAATAGTGGCAACACGCTCAAAAAGTGTATCCCATCCCCCCACTTCATTCAAGCAATTGAATGCAACAATCCAAACCACAATCAACAACAAAGTGCCTTGTAATGAATCTGCATATATGATCGCTTTAAGTCCACCCAGCTCCGAATAGATTAACATGATCAAAACGACTCCAATAGACCAGCCCCAAACGGGAATAAAGTCAGGAAAAGCAGAAACCAAAAAAATCGCTACACCCCTAATTTGAATTGCTATGTAGGGAATAAGGAATAAAAAAACAGCGGTAAAATAAAGGTAGCCTGCCATTCGATTTTGATAACATTTTTGAAGCAATGCAGACATTCCCTGATAAGGTGATTTACCAGCCCTTTTTCTTAAATAAAACCCGAACCATAAGATCAAAAAAACCATCAAAGCATCAGAAAAGGCAAGGAAAATCCATGCTCCTACACCATTAACTCTTGAAAAATCGGGCATCCCCAAAAGGGTAAAAGTGCTGAAAAGCGTTGCGGCAAAAGTCATTAAACCAATCGCAACACCTATCTTAGCTCCCCCCAACATAAAATCTGTAGAAGTTTTAATCTGTTTTTTTGTCCGCCATGAAAAAAACATCAAAACTCCAATGTAAACTGCGCCAATAACTAAGAGATAGGTCAGCATATTATTCTTTTAATTCGTCTGATTTAAGTCGGGAGAAAACATAACCTCCCAAAGCGGTCAACAAAACCAATAACAAGCTTATTAAAATTCCAAACCATAGGGTAAATGGCATCCCTAATAAATAAGGATCCACTTTGTTTTCCTCTAGGACCCAAGGCGAAAATTGAATGGCTGCACAGCCAAAAACAGCAAAAACAATTGTTTTCCAAACATTTTTTAATTTCATAATCAAAGGGTTTGAATGGTCATTCCTCCATCTGTATGGATAACTTGTCCAGTGGCATAGGGAATCATTCCCTTGACCAATGCAACAACAGTTTTTCCCAAATCCTCGGGTTTCCCCCACCGCTTTTGCAAGGTCAATCCTTCTGCAATCATTTTATCGTATTTCTCAACCACTCCAGCAGTCATATCGGAACGGATCACACCGGGTTGTATTTCATATACAGGAATATCAAATTCACCTAGCTTTGCAGCCCATAATTTTGTTGACATGCTCATTCCAGCTTTAGAGATACAATATTCCCCACGATTGACAGAGGCAACTTTGGCAGAAACAGATGAAATATTGATAATCGAAAAAGAATCCTTTGAGTTTTTGGCCTTTTGCTCTATCATCCAATTAGCGGCCTTCTGAGTGAGAAAATAAGGTCCTTTTAGGTTGATATCCATCAACCGATCAAAGCTTTTTTCGTCTGCTTCTAAGATGTCTTTTCTTTCTTTTGGAGCGACTCCTGCATTGTTCACCAAGAGATTGAGCTGGCCCCATTTTTCTTTGATATTATCTATCATTTTGCTTCGGTCTTCGGCGCTACCTACATTACCTTGACAATAAATAGCCTCACCTCCATCTGCTCTAAGTTGTTTGAGAGTCTTCTCAACCTGGTCTGACGCTCGAACACCATTGATTGCCACCCGATATTCTTCCTTGATTAATGCCTTAGCTATACCAAAACCAATGCCTCTAGAGCCTCCTGTAATTAGTGCAACGGGTTTCATTTTAAATCAGGTATTTGAATCCATGTTTTTTTCTCCCAACTCTCAAGTCCCAACTCCGCTAGCTGAACTCCTTTAGCTCCCTCCATCATATCCCAAGGAAAGGGGGTGTCTAATACCACGTGTTTGAGAAATAATTCCCACTGGGCCTTAAAGGCATTTTCAAAACCCTCTTTTTCGGGAACCTTGGTCCAGCCTTCTTTAAAATCGATAGGATTAGGAATATCCGGATTCCATACAGGCTTGGGCGTGTTTCCATAGTCTTGTATCCAGCAGTCTCTTAATCCTGCAACAGCTGACCCTTTGGTGCCATCTACGTGTAAGGTGAGCAAATCATCTCTTCTCACTCGTGTAGTCCATGAGGAATTGAACTGAGCGATTATACCACCCTCCAATTCAAAAATGGAGTAGGCCGCATCATCGGCAGTACAAGAATAGGGCTGACCATTTTCGTCAATTCGCTCTGGGATATGAGTAGCACCCATACAAAAAACACCCTTAACGGATCCAAAAATATTATCCAAAACATACCTCCAATGACAGAGCATATCAACAATTATTCCCCCTTCGTCTTCTTTTCGGTAGTTCCAACTAGGCCTTTGTGCAGGGACCGTATGACCCTCAAAAACCCAATAGCCAAAATCTCCTCTAACAGACAAAATTTCACCAAAAAAATCATTTTCAATCAAATGTTTTAACTTTAGTATACCTGGTAGCCAAAGCTTGTCCTGAACAACACCGTGCTTTACTCCTGCTTTTTCACATTCTCGATATAAGTCAAGTGCAATGTCTGTTGATGTGGCAATTGGTTTTTCACAATAGACGTTTTTACCAGCAGCCACAGCTTTTTTAATGGCATCCGATCTTCTTCCCGTAGTTTGGGCATCAAAATAGATTTGATATCGATCATCCACCAAAACCTCTTCTAAGCTGGTCGTCCATCTTTCAACTTGCGTTCTTTCAGCTAGTTTTTTCAATTTATTTTCATTGCGACCCACCAATACCAACTCAGGCATAATAACTGCATTATCCCCTACTTTTACTCCTCCTTGTGAAATGATTGCATCCAAAGAACGGATCAGGTGTTGATTAGTTCCCATTCTACCTGTCACCCCATTCATGATGATTCCAATTTTATTTACTTTCATTGAACTTTTTAAGTATTATTTAAATATGATTTTTTTATGTCTTCCAAATATAATTTTTGGTCTTGACCCCACAAACGTTCTGAAAAAACTTCTACTTCGTTATAACCGTTAAATCCAGCCTCCTCAACCCACTCCCTGATTTGTCTGACAGGAATACAACCTTCACCCATCAAACCCCTGTCGGTCAGAAAATCGATTGTTGGTACACGCCAATCACAAACGTGGAAAGCAAATATATTATTATTTTTTCCACACCTGATGATTTCATTTTTCAGTTCGATATCCCACCAAAGGTGGTACACATCTATAGCTATGCCCACCATATGTGAAGCAATTACTTCACACATTTTGTTGGCTTGTCCAAGGGAAACCAGAGCTGATTTGTCTCCTGCATACATAGGATGCAAAGGTTCAATTGCTAACTTGACTTTATTTTTTTTGGCATAAGGGATCAATGCGGTGATACCTTCTTGAATCTGTTGGCGTGATACTTCTTGGGATTGGTGTGGGTCTGCCCCGCAAACCAATACCACCAGAGGAGCTCCTAGGGCAGCCGCTTGGTCTATAGCAAGAATATTATCCTCCAAGGCTAAATCCCTTTGCTTGACTTCAATCGCCGGGAAAAAACCTCCTCTAACCAAAGAAACGACGTCCATTTGATGTGCATCCAACATGGTCTTAATGCTCTTTAAATCTTTCCCTTCCAAGAGATGTCTCCAGATGGAAATGCCTTTGATGCCAACTGATGAAAAATTGGAAATACATTCCTCTATAGTCCATGGCTTAGTGGTTTGTGTATGAACACAAAGCTTTGAAAAATCGTCTATTAAAACCATGTAAACCTATTTTTTTATACAATTTGTAAATTGATAATAAGGCTCTTTGTCAATCATTTTTTGAACGTAAATGGCCAATTCTCTAAAATGGTAATCTCCCCACATGCAAGACTCACCATTAGCAATCTTACTTCCCTTGGGAATATGATCCCATCCATTAGGCTGGTGGTAAATGGTGTGCAAGAGTAAACCCTGGTGTTCCTGATCGGTGCTCAAATAAGGTTCCTGTAAAAGAGAATCAAAAACAGTTAGTCCCGCCTGCCAATATTTTTGACCCTCTACCTCTTGACCCTTTTTATTGAGGTAGTGTCCTAATCGTAAAAGACCCTGAGCGCCAATAGCCGATGCCGAGCTATCTACAGGTTCCCAATCATTGAAAGGATCAGCAGAACGGTTGAGATAATCTCCCAATCGATGAAGATTAGGAGCTCCGGTATCCCAGTAAGTTACCCCACAAGGTGGTGTATGATCTATGTAAAAATCACAAGTTGCTTTGGCAGCTTTAAGAATCATTTGGGTGATCTTTTCGATACCCCCAAGAGATACAAGTTGACTACTGTCAATTAACTGAAGTGCTTCTAACTCCTCTGCAAATCCTAACATTGCCCATGCCAAGCCTCTAGTCCATGTAGTAAAACCTGTATATCCTTGCTGAGAGTTGGGACATCGGTACTGACCATCATTGACATTAAATATACTCTCGTGAGCTGTCCTTCCCCAAATATCATATTTATCTCTGCCCTGACCATAATAAATAGAATATTTTGCGGTAGCCTCAATGTGTTGAATGGCCCTTTCCAACAATGATATTTTTCGATCTCCCTCTCCGTGATATGCATGACCTAACAAATGGCTTACAATCAAAATCCTACATGATCTTATGGTGTCTACAAATAAGGAATGTGGTCCATTAAAAGAATTTATAAATCCACCGTTTTGAAGGACTGTCCATCGAGAAGCTTGAACTGCTCCAGAAATTTTAATAGCCAACTCATAAAAATTTGCTTCCCATTCATCGTATTCGATCTTTCCCTCATGCATTAATCGTAATAGATTCCCGTAGGTACTCAAATTATTAAAACCGTGGTCGTGAACCCCATTGTGGCTAACGTGAGTTGCCATTTTTTCAATGATTTGCTTTTTTGCTAGGTCTACAAAATTTTTATCTCCAACTGCATCGTATTGTAAAACAGCGGAACCGAATTGAAACCCATGAGTCCACTCAGTCCATCCTCGAGTACTGTACTTTCCCCCAACTGTAAATACAGGAGCTCCTTTTGAATCATCATATTCGGAAACAATTCTGTTGATTTTTTCTCCCGAAAGTTTCCAAAAATAATCTAACCTATTAGTAAAATCATCGGTTTTTAGAATCAGGTTTATTTTTAACATTTTTTTAAAAAAAGTTTTGTTTAAATTAAAAGATATAATATAGTTTTTTTTAAGATGATCTAATGGTAATGACAAAAAAAATATGAGTTTAGAAAAAAAAAATCTTCTTGGAAATATGGGTTTTGGCATGACAAAAACCTAATTAATTATCGATACAATGTTATTGGTTATGAATTGGATAAGAGAAGGTGGATTTAAAAAAAGTTTAAATACTTTTAAAAATATATTTGGAGATAATCTTAAGTGAACTGATTTATGAAAATAGAGATCATTGATGTAATTTCTTTCTTTGGTTTTATAGCATTTGTTATAATAATATCTTTATTAAAATCAGGTAAGAAAAAAACCGACGAGGATTATTTTCTTGCTGGCAGGAATCTAAGTTGGTGGTTAATTGGTATTTCTATAATTGCTACAAATATTTCATCTGAACATTTTGTAGGACAGGCAGGTCAAGGATTTAGAGACGGAATTGGCCTTGCTATTGCAACCTGGGGTTGGATGGCAGCATTTGCAATGGTAATAATGGCTATTTTTTTGTTACCTAAATATCTTAAAATAGGGATTTACACCCTTCCTGAATTTCTTGAGTATCGCTATAATAGAACAGTTAGGACTCTAATGTCAGTTTATATGTTGATTTTTTATGCCTTTATATCAATGGCTACAGTACTTTACTCGGGTGCTCTTACCTTAGAAACAATTTTTGAAATACCTCTTCATTTTGGTATATGGGGAATTGGAATAATTGCAGGTTTTTACACATACTATGGAGGTCTTTCAGCTGTAGTTTGGTCAGATCTGATTCAAGGAATAACATTATTAATAGGAGGTGCTCTAATTTTCTTTCTTGCTTTAGACAGAGCTGGTGGATGGGGTGAATTTATTTTAAAAAATGGTGACCGTTTACATGTAGTTATGCCATTAAATCACCCTGAATTACCATGGTCAGCAGTTTTTTTAGGGGGAATGTGGATTCCCCATTTTTTTTATTGGGGTTTTAGTCAATTTATTGTCCAACGCAGCTTAGCAGCAAAAAATATAGAGGAAGGTCAAAAGGGGGTTCTTCTTGGAGCTAGTTTGAAAGTTTTAATCACTTTTATGATAATTATTCCAGGTATTATTGCATATGATTTATTTGGCGAAGAAATTAGAGCCAATTGTGAAACAGGAAATTGTGGAGATTCAGCATATCCTATGTTAATTAAAAAACTTTTACCCGTTGGCTATGTTGGAATAATGTTAGCTGCCTTATTTGGTGCAATACTTAGCACTCTTGATAGTTTATTAAACTCGGCTGCAACAATTTTTACCATTGACATATACAAACCATTTATAAACAAAACACCATCTCCTTCAAAAAGTCTCAGTGTAGGTAAAAATTCTACAATTATTCTTATTCTAATTGCTTGTTTTTGGGCACCAATAATAACAAAATTTGAAGGAGGTGTATACATTTTCATTAATCAATTTTGGGGATTCATGCAGTCGGGCGTTGTTGCTGCATTTTTTTATGGAATTTTCTGGAAAAAAATTTCATGGAAAGCCGCTTTTTTAGGAATGATTTTAAACTTCCCCATTTACGGTTTATTAATTATATTTTTTCCTGAAATTCCTTTCTTACATAGTCAAGGGATTACATTTTTGACTATAATTATTTTTATAACGATTTACACAATTTATTGGCCCCAAAAAGAACCCAAAGTCCTGCCAAATAAAAATCACCTTGATTACAAATTAAGCCCAACAGTTAAATATTGGGGCATTCTCATATGTGTTTTCACTTCTCTATTAATAATCTATTTTAGATAATTATATACCTTCAAAATTCTCCCAAGACTTCAAAAGATTAGACAACTTTATCCAGCGCGTCAGAATAAGCCTTTTTAGGAGCAACACCAACTTGTCTTCCTACAACTTCTCCCTTATCGAAAAGCAATACAGTAGGAATATTTCTAACACCATATTTTGCTGCGAATTCTTGATGAAGATCTACATCCAATTTTCCAACTAATGCCTTACCTTCATAGTCTTGACTGATTTCATCAATTATAGGACCTACCATCCGACAAGGTCCACACCAAGCAGCCCAAAAATCTACAATGACAGGTTTATCAGATTTCAAAACCGTTTCTTCAAAGTTTGCGTCAGTAATTTCTATAGCCATTTTCAAAATTTAAGTTCAAAATTAATCATTTTTAAGAAATGTGACATTGCAGTTGTCAATCAAATTAAATTGTTGGAATTCTATGGATTGAAATATCTAATCAATTCAATTTGTAGTGCCAACTTTTTCCATCCAAATGTGATAACAACTTTTGGGAAATGGCTACTCTTTGTTTACGACTCGCGAAGGTCAATTTGATTTGTTTTTTTGGATCAATGACATCAAAAAAGAGGGGTTTGTCTCCCTTAAAACCTTTGAGTTCTTTCTTCAGCTGATGGATGGTATCAGATTCTAATTTCCGGATGTCTAACTGCAAGGTCAATTTTTTAGAATTTTTAGAAAGGGCATCGTGCAGCATCTCAAAATGAAGAAACTGTATTCTAGGGTCCCCCTTTCTACCTGTTTCTTGATTTCTCCATCCCTCTTTAATGTTAATTTTTATACGAATAAACTGATTTACACTTATAAAGTGTTTGAACTTGAGATATTCCTCTCCAAAAATTCTAAACTCAAACTGATCTGAAAAATCCTCCAAGATAAAACGGCCCCAGCCATTTCCATTCCTAGATTCTAAATGTTGAATTTCATTAACAATTCCGGCAACATTAATATTTTTATTGATGAGCGGTCTAAGGTCTTTAAGTCGAGACAAATCTGCATTAGTAAACCATTCCATTTCCTTTTTAAAATCATCTAAAGGATGGCCTGAAATAAATACCCCCACGACTTCTCTTTCTTTCTTTAACTTTTCCAGGTTACCCCACTCTTGAGAGAGTGGGATGACCAGCTCTTGATAAACTTGGTCTGTGGTTTCTCCAAAGAGGCTAGTTTGAGCTGATTTTTGACTTTCTTGATACTTAGAACCAAATCGAATTACTTTCTCTAAAAAAATAACCCCATCACCGTCGGGATTAAAATATTGCGCCCTATGAGTTTCCTCAAAGGAATCAAACCCACCAGCTAAAGCCAGGTTTTCAAATGCTTTTTTATTAGCCGCTCTTAAATCTACTTTTTTGACTACATCAAAAATACTTTGATAGGGAGCTTCTTTTCGGTTCTCAATAATTGAGTCCACCGCTCCTTTTCCAACCCCTTTGATAGCACCCATTCCAAAACGGATGACATTTTCATCATTTACATTGAACTTATAAAAAGACTCATTGACATCAGGTCCCAATACTTTAACCCCCATCCTCTTACACTCTTCCATAAAGAAGGTGACTTGTTTGATGTCATTCATATTATTAGAAAGTACTGCAGCCATATATTCTTCGGGATAATGGGCCTTAAGAAATGCAGTCTGATATCCAATCCAAGCATAACATGTAGAGTGAGATTTATTGAAGGCATA
>MDSV01203830.1_pt1 | contig 16003 bp, 18 predicted proteins | sample 810851 | NCBI WGS metagenome assembly MDSV01 (sample SAMN05326640, study PRJNA326480) | marine metagenome | isolation source: seawater | place: Atlantic Ocean: North East | collected 2012 | reverse complement strand
TTTCTAGCGTTGTATATTTCAAATATGGAATGTTTGTTGATATTATTTTATTTTCTAATCTTCTGATAGTTTTAAAATCAACTTCATGAGGGACTAAAATAATTTTTTTAACTTTTACGATAGCATGCAAATCATTAATTATTTTTTCATCTTCACTATCTATACTGCCAAATATCATAATTTGATCATGAAGATTATTAGGATATAATTGTTTGAAAATTGAATTTACACCAAATGATGTTTTGTGTAGCTTATAGGCTACCTGATTAAATCTTGTATCTTTAGAAATTGTTATATTTTTTGGTGAAACTATTTCACAGACATTGTTATATATATACTCTGATGGTACTATAATAGTATGAATTTTACTTAAAAAATATCTAGAAATTTTTCTTAATGAATTATGATACCAAATTGAATTTTTATGAATATTTGCATTAATAAAATAAATTGAAATATTAAAATAGCTAGCTATTAGAATATGTCCAGGCCATAAATCATGTCTTGTAACTATATATTTTGCTGGATTTAAAATTTTAAAAAATAAATATGATAGCCAAAAAATATCAAATGGATGATAGCACTGTATATCATATAAAGTTGTATTTTTCTTTATATTATAAATAGATGGTGAAGTAAAGCTTTGAACAATAAAAAATTTATTTCTATCAATTCCTCTTAAAATCGGTTTTATTTGCTCGAATTCACCTGATGATGCGGCATGAAATAATAAAACTTTTTTATTTTGTTTTTTAATAGATCTTGATAAAAATAAAAGTTGTTTATAGGAAGAAAAGTAATTTGATCGAATTTTATAATTAAATAATGATAAAAATAAAACTAAAACTTCCATAATAATGGAAAGAAAAAAATATAGTATATATGCAAACATTAATAGGTTGGATTAATATTATTGGCTTCAAAAATGAAATCTACAAAATCTCGAAAGGCCCCATCGCCACCAACTTTTTTAGTTATATAATCAGGTTTATGATATTGTAAAATAGGTGCACCTTTAGGCACTGCCGATAATCCAACATATTTCAATGCCTCTAAATCATTCAAATCATCTCCAATGTAAGCAATATTTTCAGGATTTAAAGTGTATTTTTTTGCTAAATAATACAATCTTTCTATTTTATTATGCTCATTAGTATATAATTCTTTTATCTTTAATTTTTTCACTCTTGTCTTTAAAATATTCAGATTCTCATATTCACTAGTAATCATAGCAACTATAAAATTATATTTATGTAATAAATGAGTAGCCATACCATCATAAGTTGAAAATGATTTCATAAATAAACCTTCATTTGTATAGAACATTTTACTATCAGTCCATACACCATCTATATCAGTGATAATTAATTTTATTTTTTTAGCTTTATATAATAATTCTGAATTCATTTTTATTAAAATAATTTTTTTATTAAATCTAAATCTTCATATGTATCAATTTGAAAACTTCTTTTTATAGGCATTTCAATAACTCCTATCCTTCCACCATATCGTATGCCTGTACTTAAAAATTGTTCCTTAGTAGTTATATAAAATGCACCATTTTCTACATATTTTTCATCTACATCTTGTCTACGTGGTCTATTTGAAATAGACCAATTCATAGGTTTAAGATTTAAATTCCATCTAGGAATCCAATGTTCTTTATAAGCACTAAAAATTGAATCATAAGTACCATTTTTTACTAAATCTAAGCCTTTGACTATATCAGAAGAGTGTAACAATGGTGAAGTAGGTTGAATAAAAACCATAATGTCAAAGTCAATATTTTTACTAAAATGATTTAGGGCGTCCTCACTAGATGAAGTATCTGTTGCTAAATTTTTAGGCCTATCTATGATTTTTGCATTATATTGTTTTGCAACCATAGCGATTTTTTTACTATCAGTAGACACCCAAACCTCTTGTATTTTTGCCTTTTGTGCTGCATTAATAGAATAATAAATTAAGGGCATACCATTTAAATCAATAATATTCTTGTCAGGAATCCCTTTACTACCACCTCTAGCTAAAATAATAGATACTATTTTCATAATTATACTTTTTAAAATTTTATATTATAAATTGTTTCATTTGAACTGTAAATTTGATAGAAAATTATTATAAATAATACCAGAATACAATAACATTACAAAGATAATCAAAATATTATTTAATCAATTTAAAAAAACTGCTACGGAGTTAGGAGTATTTTACTTTATTAATTTAATAGCACTACATTCAGTTATTATGCTATTAATTGTATTAACTAGTGAGTGGATTAATAATAATATTAATGTATTTAATTTTTCATTGCCGATGATAATGTTACGGCTATCATTGTTTAGTTTATTTTTAGGGATTTGGACTGGATACTTTAAAATCATATTTAATTATATAGATTACAAGTTATTTTCTTTATCAAATATTTTTAATAATTTTCATTTATTGCCTAAAATATTATTTTTAAAAACTCTATCTTACCTTACAATGGCTCCATTAATTTTATTTATAATATATAAATTTCCATATGATATCGATAAATATGGAACAAATATTCAGTTATTTTTAACTGATATTGGAAATAAACTAATCATAACATACTCCGATAAAATATCATGGACATTATATTCATCTTATATAAGCTTTCAAGAAATCTGTTTTCTAATTTTATTATGTTTTTTTCCAATATGGTATTCTATGAGATTTTGGTGTGCAGAATTATTAATTATTGATCAAGATATAAGCATAAAAAATAGTTTATCAATGAGTTATTCATTAACGAGGAATATACTACAGCTAATTTGTTTAGGCTCTATATTAATATGTATTAATTTATTTTGTGTCTTGTTAGGTTATATTTTTTTTATGGTAGGATTAACAATTAGTTATATTTTAATACTTTTATACTATAGATTTTTAAAATCGATTATTTTAAATAAATAGATTCTACCTCATTTAATAATTCTTCAACAGTTTTGTTTACAACTTCTATGGGTTCTTTAATAGTTAATTGTACTGTTCCTGGTATAATTGTCCATCTAGTTTTTGGTTTAATAGTATACAGACCTTTCACTATAATAGGTAAAATTTTTGTTTTGGTGTTAACTGCCATATGAAAACCACCTTTTTTAAATGCATTAAGTTTACCCGTTATAGTTCTAGTACCTTCTGGAAAAATAGCTATATGAAATCCTTTTCTAATTAAATTCTCTGCCAATTTAATAGATTCTTTAGCTGCACTAATATTAGAACGCTGAATAGGTATGGCATGCAATTTTTTTAATAGGTGTCCAATAATTGGAATCTTAAAATTTTTTTTTGCTATAATGCCTGTATATTTACCCTTTATTATAGTTGGCAATAGAAATAAATCTAAAAAACTAGTATGGTTATGCATTAAAATGTATGGACCATCAATAGGAAAATCTCCAATAGTGTTTATTTTAATATTAAAAGATCTAAATACTCCTTTAGATATAAAACGTGCAAATTTATATAATTGAGAAGGAAAAAATATTGTGCATAAAATCATAATTGGAGCAAAAAATATAAAAAATATTGATGCTTTTGTATATAAATATAAGCTTTTAAAATAACTCATTTCTTCTTATCCATTAATTCAAATAATTTATGTGTTGCACGTGGAAATGCAAAATCATTTTTTTGATTATTTTTAATCCATTTTATTTCCTGAGATGATAGAGGTTTGGCTAATCCTGATTTATATGTACATGTAAATAAAGTTATAGTTAATTTCATATGTGAATATTCATGGTTGATAATACCTATTTGTTTGATATTTTTAATTTTTATATCTAATTCTTCTTTTATTTCTCTTTTTAAGCATTTAGTTTTTGTTTCATTTTTTTTAATTTTTCCTCCTGGAAGCTCCCATAAATTTTCTAATAATTTACCTTTTAATCTTTTACTAATTATAAATTTATCATCTTTAAATATCATACCTACTGCTACATAATAATGAGGCTTATCTTTTAATTTATTCTTATATGGAAACTTATGAACCTGATCTTTCAAATATGCATTGCAATCATCATTTAATGGACAATTAATGCAATCAGGTAGTTGTGGTTTACAGATTTCTCTTCCTATATCCATTAATGCTTGAATACTATCACCTGGATTTAATTGTGAAATATAATTTTTAGTGTATTTTTTATAATTAATTAAAGTCGATTTTTTTTTTTGAAATCATATTTATTCTAGACATTATTCTTTTAATGTTTCCATCGATAGGAATATAATTAGGTATAGTATAGGCAATTGATAAAATCATCGAAGCAGTATAATCTCCAATCCCAGGTAATTTAATTAAATCAGAATATTTATTAGGAATACAATGGTTATATTCACGAGCAATGATTTGAGATGATTTATAAATATTGTGAACCCTTCTATAATATCCCAATCCTTGCCATAATATTAGCAAATCATCTAAATTAGATTTTTGAAGTATTTTAAGGTTTGGATATTTTTGTATCCATTTTAAATAATATGGAATTACAGTTGATACCTGGGTTTGCTGTAACATAATTTCTGAAATCCATATGTTGTATGCTTTATGATTTTTTCTCCATGGAAAATCATAAAATTGCTTATTATACCAAATTAATAATTTTTTTGATTTATTCATTATCGTAACGATTTTTCAGTAGTAGCCAGTTAAATTGAGAGATTGAATTAATAATAGAATCTATATTGTCTGATTCATATGAACTATTATATAATCTACTGATAGATTTATTTAAATCATTTAGAATAGAAAAATATATTTCATTACCACGTTCAGTTAAAAAAATTTGTTGTTTACGTTTATCTGAGGTGGGCGATTTTTTTTTTACAAATTGTTTAATAATTAATTTATCAAGGTTGCGTGAAAGTGTACTAATATCTAAACATAAAATTTTTGCAAGCTCTGATTGAGAAATTCCATCAGATGGAATTGCATAAATACAAAAAAATTGAGAAGGGGATAGATTATTTTTCTTTGCTATTTTTTTTATTAAAAAAATTAAATTAGAGTATAGATCTGTAACAAGTTCAGCTAAATTCATATATGTATTATACAATTAATACAAAATTTATCAAACATAAATTGTATTATACATATAAAATCTAAATACTTAATTCATAAATTTGTAAAGGACTTAATTCAGAAAATACATCCATATCATATGAACCCCATAAATGATGTATTTTAAAACCATTTTCTAGTAATAATTGATTGATAACATGAGGATAATATATTTTCATCTGGAATTTAAATCTCCTAAAACATATATTTTTTTTATTTTTATATTCCCAAATAACAGAAATTTTCTCCAATGATTCATCATAATCTGAAAATTCTTCTATATTTACCATTGAATTCTCCAAAGAATCAAAAAACTCCATAATATCTATAGATATATTGGGTGATCTATATAAAAATGATGGACTTGGAGTAAAAATATCAATATATAACTTTGACTCCGAATGCATATGAAGCTTTATACTATCAAAACATTGAACCACTTCCTTCTTTGACAGCAAATGTAAAAATGAATTAAATCCTATAAAGATAATATCAAACTTTTGGTTTAAATTAAAATTTCTCATATCTCCCTGAACAAAGGGATTTAAGAATGGAAATTTAAGATTAGCATAAGAAACATATTTACTAGATATTTCTAGTCCAGCGTAATTAAGCCCTTCTTTTATTATTGGTTGTGCAAGCCTTCCAGTGCCTGACCCCAATTCTAATATTTTTAAATTATTATCAGAAAATATTAATTTCCAAAACTCAATATCATCTTTTTTCCACCAAAACTGATCATCATATGTTTGTGGGCTTATAAGATAATATTCATCACTCATTAATTTAAAATCAACATTTCCTTTGAAGATTTATTCATAGGCCTACAACCATTCTTTTGAATCAAACAATCATCTTCTATCCTTACACCGCCCCAACCCTCAAGATAAATACCTGGCTCAATGGTAATGATATAGTTCTCTAATAATGGTTTTTTATTAAATGAACTAATGCGAGGATATGTGTGGACCTCTAAACCTAAACCATGACCTGTCGAATGAATAAATTTATCACCAAAACCTTTATTTATTATAACGCTCCGGCATGCATTGTCTAACTCTTCACCTGTAATGCCGGCTTTAGCCTTTGCGATACCGGCAAGCTGCGATTCTAAAACAGTGTCATAAACTTCTTTATGTTTAGATGTTGCAGAACCAATTACTACCGTTCTTGTCATGTCCGCATGATAACCATTGTATAAAGCACCAAAATCCATAACAACAAAATCACCATTCTCAAATGGTTTGTTAGTTGGGGTTGCATGAGGTAATGCACCTAAATATCCACTACCAATAATAGGGTCATAACTATCTCCATCAGCTCCGTTCATTTTAAATAAATAAGAAATTTTAGCTGCAATATGCTTTTCTATTGCTCCAACTTTTAATTCTGGTATAATTTCAGTAAAAACTTGATCAGTAATATCTACAGCTACCTGTAAACTATCAATCTCATGCTGGTCTTTGACCGCTGCCAGGACCCCAATAATGTCAGCAACTTTTTCCCATTTAACATTCGGCATAGTATTTATAATATCATCAAATAAATCCATACTTACAAATGGAGACTCTAAACCTATCTTTAAACCTTTACATAAAAGATTTTTATTTTTAATTGCTAAGTAATGAGCTGAGCCCACAATATGAATTTTACAGTTTTTAACTTGTTGCTGAGATTGCTCAATATATCTACCATCAGTAAAAAAGTACTGTTTATCTTCTAAAATCAAGACAGAGCCTGCAGAACCAGTAAAGCCCGTCAAATACCGAACATTAGTTAAATTAGTTATATACATACCATCAAGGTTTAAAGCTTTTAATTCATTTTTTAATTTAGTCGTTCTACAATCCAATGACATTTCAATTCCTATCTAATTTTTTATTAAGTTTTTCTATTTCTGAATTTGCAAATTTTTTATACTTAGGCTTTTTAACTAAAATTTGTAGCACAGTTAAAGCCTCCTGATACTCTTTTTGTGAATATAATAATTTATACATAGTAATAGTAGCGAGCTTAGGATTATAATTAAACTGTATAGATTTAGTCTGGGTATATCTAAAATTATCTTCTGACTCTTCTGGTACCCCTATAGAGCTGCAGTATTGTTTATAATATCTAATAATTTGATTGTGCAAGGGATAAAATGAATACATTTTTTTTATTTGAGACTTAATAATATTATGATTTCTTTGTAACTCTTCATAAACATGTATTAATAATAAAGAAGAATATAAATGATATGGACATTTTTGAACTATTTTTTTTAAGATGATTTCTGCATCCACCACCTTGCCCTGCATCAATAACGCTTTTGATAAAATATACATGCCTTCTAAATTGTCATCATCTTCAATCAAACCTAATTTGCACACCTTTACTGAATATTTATATAATTTTTTCTCATAATATATATTTGCCAAAACAGGAAAAAGGGGGGAGCTATTATCAGATGAAAATAATTTTTCTAATTCATGTGTTTGCAACATATTTTCTTACCTGTTTTCTTTAACCCAATCATTAATGTAAGAAATAATTTCTTTAGTCTCTGTTCCTGGACCAAATAATCGACCTATACCTTCAGCTTGCAAAGCATCCATATCTCCTTCTGGAATAATACCACCTCCTGTAATTAAAATATTCATAACGTCATTTTCTTTTAATAAACTGTTTACTTTTTTAAAAATGGTCATGTGTGCACCGCTCAAAATAGACAATGCTATCACATCCACATCTTCCTGAATAGCTGCATTAACTATCATGCTTGGCGTTTGTCTTAAGCCTAAGTAAATTACTTCCATCCCCGCATCTCTAAACGCACGTGCTAAAATTTTAATTCCTCTATCATGGCCATCAAGACCTGGCTTTGCCATAATAACTCTAATTTTTTTATCATTCATATATTATATATCCAATATAAAAGTTGCTGGACCTGAATTAATTAATTCAATTTTCATGTCTGCTCCAAATTCACCTGATTGTACATTTATTTTTTTTTGATTCATATAATTTACAAATTCATTATATATTTTCTTAGCATGAATTGGGTTCCCAGCATTTACAAAGCTAGGTCTACTGCCCTTTGAAAAATTTGCAAACAAAGTAAATTGACTAATAATTAATAATTCACCACTGATGTCTGAAATAGATAAATTCATTTTTAAATTATTATCATTAAATATCCTAAGATTTAATAGCTTATCGGATAATTTATATATTTCTTCTAACCCATCTGAATTTTGAACACCTATAAAAACTACAAGTCCTTTTGAAATAGAGCCTATTTTAGAATCCATTACACTTACACTTGCTCTATCGACTCTTTGTATTATCGCTTTCATAAAACTACGAAATCCAAACATTATTTTTTCCAAATAATGTTCTTAGTTTTACTAAAAAGTCTGTATCATTATTAACTAAAAAGTTTTTACTGATAATTTTTTGAGACCTGGACTGCGATGACAGCATATGAAAAACTACTGGATATTCTCCTTTATTAGTTAAAAAAATTGTTTTTACTTGTCCTAATAAATCTTTCTGATTAACTGTATAATCAATTTTAATATTAATTTTTTTAGTTAATTTATTTTTTATACCATCACCACTATAAATTTTATTAGCAATAATTTGATTTACTTGATTACTTTCTGACTGATTTCCTATTTTTCCTCTTATAAAAACTATATTATCTTCATAAATAAAATTTAAATAATCAAGATATGTATTATGAAAAACATAAACCTGCATTGAGCCAGAATAAGTGTCCAGGGATAAAATGGCCCACTGATTACCATTTTTATCATATCTTAAATTTACATTAGCAATGATACCACCAATTTGTACAAATTCGGAATTATATTTATTATTTCCATCACTATCCAATGTAGATAATTCTATAAATTCTTCTTCATGTTTAGCCAAGGGGTCATTAGATAAATAAAATCCCAATAATTCTTTTTCATATTTTAACTCTTTTTCAACTGGCCAGGGTTCAATATTCTTTAATTTAGGATAAATTATATTTGAGGATTGTTCTCCTCCGAACAAATCTTCTTGATTCCTATGCTGGTCTTTTTGAAACTTAGAAGCAAAATCTACAATGATATCTAAAGATTCAAAAAGCTCTGAACGATGATTTCCTAAAGATGTGCATGCGCCCACTAAGATTAAACTTTCTATAACTTTTTTATTAATATTACTATCTCCAGATCCAGTAACTAATTCAAAGATTGAATTATATTGTTTATTTTCTTTTCTATTTATCGCAATTTGTTCTGCCGCCTTATAGCCTACATTTTTAATTGCGGCTAATCCATATTGTAATGTGTTATCATCAATAATTATAAAGTCTGCATCTGATGTATTAATATCTGGATGCTTAATTTCTATACCCATTTTTCTTCCATCCGAAATTAACTTAACCACATTATCTGTATCGTTGATGTTAGAAGAAATATTAGCAGTCAAAAATTCAATAGGATAATAATGCTTTAACCATGCAGTTTGATACGCTATCATAGCATAAGCTACAGAATGACTTTTATTAAATCCATAATCAGCAAATTTTTCTAATAGTTCAAAAAGCTCAATAGCTACTTTCTCTGATATATTATTTTGTTTTGCTCCTTCTATAAATTGAATTTTGTAAGATGCCATTAACTTTGTTTTCTTTTTACCCATTGCTCTGCGCATCATATCAGATTCAGCTAAACTAAAACCTCCTATATCAGATGCAATTTGTATAACCTGTTCTTGATAAACGATGATTCCATATGTCTCTTTTAGAATAGGTTCAAGCTGAGAATCAATATAAACTATAGGAGATATCCCATGCTTTCTATTAATAAATTCCGGAATATTTGCCATGGGTCCTGGTCTGTATAAAGCATTCATTGCTACTAAATCTTCTATACAGCTAGACTTTAATTGTGTTAAGTACTCTTTCATACCATCTGATTCAAATTGAAAAACTCCAGTTGTATTGGCAGAAGAAAAAATATTATCATATACTTTTTGATCTTTTAAATTAATTTTATTTATGTCAATTGTTTTATTATGCCTAGCTGCTATTAATTCAATTGCTTTATTTATAACAGTTAAATTTCTTAAACCTAAAAAATCCATTTTTAACAAGCCTAAGTCTTCTAATCCATTCATATCAACTTGCGTTGCAATATCTCCTGTTGATGAATTTTGAAAAAGGGGAACATAGTCTGTCAATGGACCTGGAGCAATCACAACACCTGCAGCATGAGTAGAGGCGTGCCTATGACAACCTTCTAGGGTTTGTGAATAATCAATTAAATTTTTATGTGTTGGGCTATGATTAGAAATTTCACGTAATTCTGGATTTAATTTTAATGCCCTATCTAAAGTTATATTCAATTCATTGGGGACCAGTTTTGCAATTCTATCAACTTCACCATAGCTCATACCTAAAACTCTACCAACATCTCTAAGGACAGATTTAGCTTTCATGGTTCCAAATGTAATTATTTGAGCTACAGAGTCATGGCCATATTTTTCTTTAATATAATCAATAACTTTTTCACGCCCATCTATACAAAAATCAATATCTATATCAGGCATGGTAACCCTCTCTGGATTTAAAAAACGTTCAAATAACAAGTTATACTGAATAGGGTCTACATCTGTAATACCAGTTGTATAAGCCACTAAAGAGCCTGCAGCCGAACCTCTTCCTGGACCCACTGGAATATTATTATTTTTTGCATAATTAACAAAATCCTGAGTAATTAAAAAATAACCAGCATAACCCATTTTTTTAATAATATTTAATTCATGATCTAATCTATTTTTAATTTGAGAAGAAATTGAATCATACTTAGCCTCAAGACCAATTTGACAAATTTTTTGTAAATAGTCATCGGCTGTTATATTATTTTCTAATGGATAAGCAGGGAAATGATATGAGCCTAATGGAATTTCTACATTACATTGCTCTGAAATTTTTACTGTATTTTCTAATGCTTCGGGGACATCTTTAAAAATTTGATACATTTCATCTGCTGATTTAACATAAAACTTTCCGGGCTCATATTTCATTCTATTTTGATCATTAACATCTTTTCCTGTGCCTAAACAGAAGAGTGCATCATGAGCATTAGAATCAGATTCGAGACAATAGTGACAGTCATTAGTTGCTACTAGAGGAATATGTAATTCTTTGGCTAGTTTTTTTAAAATCACATGGGCTTTTTTTTCTTCTATTATTCCATGATTTTGTAATTCTAAATAAAATCTATTAGGAAATATTTCCTGATACTCTAAAGCAGCCTTTTTAGCTGATTCATAATCACCTGCAGCTGCATATGAAGTTACTTCTCCCGCTAAGCATGCAGACGTAGCAATTAGTCCTTCGTTATATTTTCGCAGTAAGTTTTTATCTACACGTGGCCTATAATAAAATCCATCTAAATAAGCAATAGAGCATAATTTCATTAAATTTTTATATCCTTGTACATTTTGTGCTAGCAAAACAAGATGGTGGTAATTTTTCTTTGATGATGATGTCGTAACTTGCTGCCTATCTTTATGTGAGTTGATTGCAACATAAATTTCACATCCAATAATAGGCTTAATTCCCTTTGCTTGTGCCTGCTTGTAGAATGGAATCATTGCAAATAAATTACCATGATCTGTAACTGCAATACTATCCATACCTAAATCATAAACCCTATTACACATTTGTTCTACTGTTTGGGCTGCATCCAATAAAGAATAATCTGTATGATTGTGTAAGTGTACGAAGTCTGCCATATTTATTTTTAATTATTTGAAATTAATATTACCAATAATCCTGCTATATTAATCATTTTTAACCAACTAATAATTTTGATAAGCATTAATTTATCTGGATTTTTAATTAATAAAGATACCAAAAGAAATAGTGGAATCTCAACAAGAATTATTAAAGAAATAAAATATTTTATGTTGTAGTATTTAGAGAAATAAGGAATAAATGCGAAAACAGAAAATATACAAATAAATACAACTGATAAATAAAGAGATCGAGATTGACCTATTATGACAGGCAGTGTGTTGACTCCATATCTTTTATCTCCATCATAATCGTGAATATCTTTAATAAATTCTCTAATAAACGATAGACCAAAAACCAATAAAGATGGTATGATTGTAATTTGTATCTCTTGCAAAAAAACAATTTCTGTAAAAATAAAAACAAACGATAATAAAAGAGATACGGTTATGTTGCCAACTAGAGGGACGCCTTTTAAAAAAAAGTTGTATCCAATTAACATTGGGATAATGATAAAAATTAAAAACATTAATGCATATATATTTAAAAAGAATGATACAATAAAAATTATCAATAGTAAAATAATTGCAATTTTTTTAGCCTTAATAACTGTTATATTATTTAATGGTATTGGTCTTTGGGGATGAGAAATATAATCAGATTCTAAATCTAAAACATCATTTAGAACGTTTCCAAATGCCATTGTCAAACATACGCAAATGATAGATAGAACTAATAATTCAAAATTCGTCTCCTTTATCATATAATTTGCAATCAATACCGCAATAATCGCTATAGCTAAGTTTTGTATTCTTATTAATTGAAAATATTTATTCATTATAAAGTAATTTTTAAAATTCGTTCATCTAAATTTAAATCTTTAAAAATTTGAATATTATAACCTTTATTGATAAATATTTGTTTTATTTTTTTATTCACAATTGGGCTACCTATCTCGCATAAAAAAACACCTCCTGGATTTAAAATATCATTTAAAATCTGTGCAAACCGTAAATAAAAAGTTAGTCCGTCCTTATTATCAGTCAAAGCTATTGAGGGTTCATGGTTTTTTATTTCAAGAGATAAATTATTATATTCTGTTGATGAAATATATGGTGGATTAGATATAATTAAATCAAATTTTTTATTTATAGGCTGATTTAAAAAATCATGATTTTTAAAATCAATATTAGAAATTTTAAAAAAATTCTGATTTTTTTTCGCAATTCTTAACGCTTTTCTTGATATGTCTGTAGCAATAATTTTTTTCGCAATACTTTCTATTGATAAAGTTATAGCTAAAACACCTGAACCAGTTCCAATTTCTAAAGCTTCATTAAAAGAGTCATTTTCTAATTGGGTTATTATCGTCTCAGTTTCAGGACGAGGGATTAATGTATGTTTATTAACAAAAAAATCACGACCATAAAATGTTCCTTTCTGTATAATGTACTGAAAAGGGATACCTCTTTTACGTTTAAGATAAAATTCATTTATGGAATTGTAAAGACTGGAATCAACTGTGATTTTATTCAAATAAAAATCATTTCTATAATCAATATTTAATGATTCCAAATACCACAATAACTCATTTTTTGCATTCAAAAAACCTTTTTTTTGAAGCTTATCAGAGAAAACTTTAATAACTTGACTAATAGATGGCTTATTATTCACCTATTCTGCAATATGCTCTAGTTTGTTTTTTTGGTCTTCTAATTGAAGAGGTTCGATCAAACAAATAATATTACCATCCATTACTTCATCTAATTTATATAGGGTTAAATTAATCCTATGGTCTGTTACTCTTCCCTGTGGATAATTATAAGTTCTTATTTTAGCGCTTCTATCACCAGTAGATACCATTTCCTTTCTAGTATCAGACCTTTTTTTATTTAATTTTTCTGTTTCAAGATCAAATAATCTGGCACGTAAAACCTTCATAGCTTTATCGCGATTCTTATGCTGGGAAGACTCATCCTGACATGTTACTATTAAATTTGTAGGAATATGTGTAATCCTAATAGCTGATTCTGTTTTATTTACATGCTGTCCTCCTGCTCCAGAAGCTCTATAGGTGTCAATTTTAATATCTGTCTCCTGTATATCAATATCAACCTCTTCTGCTTCTGGTAAAACAGCAACTGTTGCTGCACTGGTATGAACCCTACCATTGGATTCTGTTTCTGGAATTCGCTGTACGCGATGTACTCCAGACTCATATTTTAAAAAACCAAACGCTCCCTCACCTTGTATTGATAATACCACCTCTTTAATTCCGCCCCCTTCATTATCATTAATAGATAAAATTTCATTTTTCCATTTTTTTTCTTCTGAATATCTTAAATACATTCTGAACAAATCATTAGCAAATAGAGCAGCTTCATTTCCACCTGTTCCACTTCTAATTTCTAAAATTATATTTTTATCATCATTTGGATCTCGAGGTAAAAGTTTTATTTTTAATTTTTCTTCTAAGTTGATTAGTTCTCTTTTCAAATCAGCTATTTCATCTTTAACAATCTCTTTTAATTCTAAATCGTCCCCCTTTAAAATTTCTTCATCCTCTTGTATATTATTATAAGTAGAAATATATTTTTTAGCTAGGTCAATAGTAGGAGTTAACTGTCTATGCTCTTTTGCTAAAAGTGTATATTGATTAAGGTCTGAAATAATATCTGGATTAGACATTTTATTTACTATGTTCTGGAAATGGTCTACTAGCTGTGTTAATTTATCAATCATATCAACCTATTGCATCAGCATTAAATTGCTGACCTTCAAATTTCTTTATATCATCACCAAAAGCAGCCTTTAAAGCTGCGATAGATACCTCTAATTGATCATAATTGGGTTCACTGGTAGTGATATTTTGTAGTAAAAGTCCTGGTTTAGATAAAAAGGAAAAAACAATGTTGTCTTGTCTTTTTGCTAAAAATTTAAGTACTTCGTATCCAATACCAGCAACAATAGGTAATAATGCTAAATGAAATAGTATTCTAGAAAAAATATTAAATGAAATCAATTGCAAATAAGATGCAAAGCTATCTGTTATAGCATAAGTAAAAATAGTAACAAGCATTAATATAAAAACAAAACTTGTTCCACAACGAGGATGTTTAGTAGAAAACCTTTTTGCATTATTGGTCGATAAGGATTTGCCTGATTCAAAATTATAAACAACTTTATGTTCTGCACCATGATATTGAAATAAATTTTGCACTTCTTTAAGCTTAGAAATTAAATATAAATAAAGTAAAAAAACTACTATACGCAATAAACCCGCAAAGCCATTAAAAAAAAATTCATTGTTGCTTAATGCTGAATATTTATTAATGCTAAATTGAGTTATAAAATATGGAATTCCCATAAATATGCTAATTGCAAAACATATAGAAAATATTGTCATTAAAAAATTAATTATTGCATTTGAAGATGTATCTTCTTCAGAAATCTCTGCAGACCATTCCAATGTTTTAAAGCCAATTTTCATCGAGTCGACTAAATGTAAAAAACCACGTACAATTGGAATGCTGTTTAAATGATAGAGTTCAACGAATGATTTATGTTCACATCTATCAACAATGATGTTAGAGTTGGGATCCCTTACAGCAGTTGCATAAAATCCTGGTACTCTCATCATAACACCGTTCATAACAGCTTGACCACCTACCATAATTGAAGTTTTATTAAGGAATAAAATAAATTGTTTTAAAATAATTTTTTTCATGATAACGCCAATAATGAATTTATTATAACTGAGGTTAAATTAGGAATAAATAAGTTAACTGTCTTGGGCGCTATTGGTATCGCTATCTTTAGATTCGGAAGTCTTAGAATCTTCTAAATTATATTTTTGATTAAACTTTTCTATTCTTCCTGCAGTATCTACTAAGTTTTGTTGTCCAGTAAAATAGGGATGAGATTTACTAGAAATATCCATCTTATAGAGAGGATATTCCTTTCCATCTTTCCATTTAATGGTATCTTTTGTATTAATAGTAGATCTTGTTAGAAAGGAATAGTCACAAGACACATCTTGAAATACTACAAATCTATAATCTTTTGGATGTAAATCTTTTTTCATGCCATCAGCCTTATTGTATATCAGATAAACTTAAACCTTGCTTTTTCAA
>MDSV01198903.1_pt1 | contig 16004 bp, 13 predicted proteins | sample 810851 | NCBI WGS metagenome assembly MDSV01 (sample SAMN05326640, study PRJNA326480) | marine metagenome | isolation source: seawater | place: Atlantic Ocean: North East | collected 2012 | reverse complement strand
TGCATCTTTTTTTACTTGTTTTTGTTTTGCTCGGTATGTCTCACCTTATCTACAAATGGGCAGAAACACCTATGCGCAAGTTTCTCTATCACAAGTTGGATAAAACAAGAGAATCAGTCAGCCATTAATAAATTGGTTAATGGAAAAACTACTAAGAGAAAACGTTAGAGCAATAGAGATCTTTATGCCCTGAATATCTCACCCAATATCTTCCTAGTAATGTTTTCATCGCTCATCGGATAACTCTATTCTTCAGACAATAGTTCGATTATTGAGAGAATCACAGTGACGAGGAGCTCAAGAATTGGTGTGGAATGAATGCAGTAATTCAAACAGCTGCTCGTAATAATGTTCAGCGTTGCGAAATGTCACAAATTGCCCCCGATTAAATCCTGCTCAGATTTGAGAGAGGCGCTTTCTGGTTCCAGACGAAAATGGCGCCGAATAGTGGAGTATATGGCTAGTAAGGAACGAAATTCAGGACCTTTTTCAAGTCGGAAATGGGTGGTGTCAGTCCTCGGTACAATAAGCCTGAATTCTAGACAATACGGGGTTGTTTATGGTTATATCATTGATCTCACAATACCGAGTAGTAATACTAATTAAAGCAAAAGGTAGAAACATGAAGATTCAATGGCTGCTTATAGCAATCGCAGTATTCGTCGCAGGTTGTTCACCTGCTGAAAACACATCTAGCGAATCTCAATCTCAACCAGCGCAGGTGGCCTCAGCGGCTGAAGCGCCTGGTAACGATATTCCACGGACTCCCAGCGGAAAGCCGGATTTTAATGGCATTTGGCAAGCGCTAATGAATGCTAATGATAATGTTGAGGCTGCGCCTCCAAAAGCAGCTTACCACCTGGTGCCTGGCGATTTTGTCCCTGTGCCAGGGCCAGAGGTAGTTGCTCTAGGTGCGGTAGGTGCAGTTCCAGCTAGCTTTGGAGTTGTGGAAGGTGGCACCATTCCTTACAAGCCTGAAATGTTGGCGAGACGGGACGAAAATCGCGAAAACTGGCTGACCCGAGACCCTGAAATCAAGTGCTATATGCCTGGTGTTCCTAGGGCTAATTACCAGCCACATCCATTTCAGATTTTTCAGAGCGAAAGCGCTTTCTTTATTGCTTATTCATTCGCTGGTTCTGTTCGGAACGTATTTTTGGAAGATCCAGGCCCAGCCCCTATAGATTCCTGGATGGGACAGTCCTATGGATACTGGGATGGAGATACTTGGGTAGTGGAAGTCACCGGACAAGATGATCGCACATGGTTTGACCGATCAGGTAATTTTCACAGCTATGAGATGAAAGTCACTGAACGTTGGACATTGGTTTCTGAAAACGTCATTGAATATGAAGCGACTATGGAGGATCCTCAGACCTTTGAGCGTCCATGGTCGATTAAACTACCCCTGTATCGTCGCCTCGAAGAAGGTTACGAGCTTCCACAATTTAAATGTGTCGAATTTGTAGAAGAACTCATGTACGGTCGATATCGTAAGGGTAGAGAGAGCGAACTTGGTTTCTAGAGGCATTTAGCTAAAAAAGGGCCCTATTTAACGTATTTCTACTTGGAAATTCAGTGGGCCCTTGTATAAAATGCGGGATGCTGTCCGCTTAACCGATATTTAGCATTCTGGGCGAGGGGAGAGTACGGAAATCGTCGTCAGAATGCTTAGAATTAAGATAACAATGGGGTGTAACTATATGAAGATTAAATTACTGGCTTTAGCAGCTGTAACCGCAGTAGGTGTTGTTGCCATTAAGCCTCCGGCAACTGCGCATCATGCGTTTTCTGCTGAATTTGATGCGAACCTACCGGTGCGTCTAGGTGGTCCGATTACTCGCGTTGAGTGGATTAACCCACATACCTGGATTCATTTGGAAAATAATGATCCAGAGGCTACTCGTGACCCTGGTCCTTGGATGGTTGAGGGCGGCACGCCGAATACTCTTCTGCGTCGTGGTATCAATCGAAACTCTTTGGAGTTAGGACAAGATATCGTTGTGACTGGATACCAGAGTAAGGACCGCTTGTGTGAGCCGACCTGCCGTGCTAACGGTCGTGACATAACCTTCCCAGATGGACGTAAGTTGTTTATGGGTTCTTCAGGTACTGGTGCCCCTCGTGATGGTTCGGATGCTTCTGAGCCGGGACAAAACTAGATTTAAATAAATTTAGTAAGATGTATTTTAAAAAACCTGGCACGTAAGTGTCGGGTTTTTTTATGCCTGAAGAGTGGTTCATTTTCAAACACTCTAGCGTGAGTTCAACTGCATTTTTCCAATTTTCTGCTGACGGCTTGCTTTCATGCTGCCCCACAAGGCTAATAAAACTGCCTTGTTTGATTGTTGAGATAGAATCACATTGAGAAATAATTTGCAGAAGTTATAAGCTGTATAAGCAAAAACTAATATCGCTGCGAATTGAATAAAGCTTCAGAGGGACAATCTGAGCTTTTCATAGGGAGAGAGGTTAGTGTTAGCAGATTGCCAAAAATTGCATGATTGCACTATAAAAACGAAGTTTTTTAGAGCAATGGAATTGTAATGTGCTTGAATAGAAATAATGGTCATGCAACATTAGGGTGTGCTTACTCAATTACCAAGGCATTTAGCTCTCAGCGATTGGTGCTATGGCTCTCGAGTAATCTCCACCGTCCCGAAAAACAGTCGAATCCACAAAAAATCCTGATGCATGCAGGCGCACCACTACTGTGCGGCCACTCCGGTTCTCCCAGAACCAGCCATGGATGCCCGCAAAAGGTGCGTGAAATGATCCAGTGCGACTTTCCGCATCTCCTTGTTCAAAGCTTTCTGCATACTCTTCGCCGAGCCCCGCCGGTTCCGCGTGCATATCAAAATAAACTTCGGAATCTGAGGTCCAAGTGAAGACCATGGGCGCATCCAAATCCATAGTGTATTTGTATTCCACTGATTGAAAGGGCCCCAATTCAAATTCGACATAGTCGGTACGATGCATTTCTACTTGTTCTTCAAATGGAGTTTCTGATCTTGAAAGGGCAGTTAGACCGAGTAGGTCTCCAGTACCCAGGGGATCCGCACCGAATTCCGCTGGTAATATTGCCACCAGAAGTACCAATAATCCCACAACGAAAGAGATGCCAGTCGCTATTAAGATATTTCTGGATGATGGTGCTTGAGTAGTTGCTTGGTTGGTAGTTGGTTCAGTCACGAGCGCTCCTAATCTAGAAGGGAGGTAATAGCAGGTAAGCGCTCATTTGATAACCAGCTAGCAGGAAGCCGCCAGTCATAAGCGCGGTATTGGTGGTGAAGGCATGGCGGATATAACTTGTGTTAGTGCGCCAGATGCTCAAAAGAATAAACACAGCAGATAAAGCAAGTATCTGCCCTATTTCAACACCGATATTAAAACTGACAATGTTTGTTACCAAACCGTTGTCTGAAATTGTAAATTCTTGCAATTTAGTCGCTAGCCCTAGTCCATGAAAAAGGCCAAATACGAAAACTGCAATTTTTGTGTTTGGCTCAAAACCGAGGAGTCGTTTAAATCCGCCGATGTTTTCAAATGCCTTATAAACGATCGATAAGCCGATGATCGCATCAATAATGTAAGCATTGACTTGTAAGTCGGCGAGAACACCTAAGAGCAACGTGATACTGTGACCAATGGCAAATAGAGTGACGTATTGAACGACATGTTTTGGCCGGTATAAGAAAAAAATCACGCCGACTAAAAACAATAGATGATCATAACCCGTGACCATGTGTTTGGCGCCCAAATACATAAATGGAAAGACCGCGGGGCCGTCAATAGCTTGTACGAAGTTTGCGTCTGAACCTTCTATCGTGTGTCCAAATGCGTTTAGGGTGAAAAGCGTCAAGAACCCCGTTGCCAGGGTTTTAAGCAGCAACTGTTGTCCATGACTTAGATTATCCATCGTAATTAGTCAGCCTCACCGTCAACAAAGCGATTATTAATGTCCGGATTGTAGGCTTGATGACATGCGGTACAGACGCTATATAGTTGCGCCCCAGCTTGGAAGAAATCTTCTTCATTTTGAGTCCTTGCTGCCTCCATAGCCAACATGCCAGCTTCGCTCAATCCTTCTGAATAAATCATCCATGCGTCATTATCTTCTGCTCGTCCAGGGAGCGCTAACATATTGCCAGATTCAACAACTATAGCTGCCTGTGCGCGAACATATTCCCATCCATCGTCAGTTGTGGGATAGAGTTCTTCATAGCCGGAAGCATCAACAACCCATCCCCCTGAATCCCAAAGGATGTCCGACGCAGGCTCCAGAACTAAAGCCATAAGTTCTTGAACATTCAAAGAGGTGTTGTACGTCGCATCAGCTGCGATTGCCTCTTCAATTTCACTTTCCGGGGAGCATGCGGCAAGCCCAGCAAGTAGAAGGGTTGTCAAGCTGACACATAGAAACTTTAAATTTTGATTAGTCATTAAATTAACCCGCAATTTTGTGTATTCGAGACGGCTCGAATGGGTTTAGCTTTAGTTCAGTATCCTGCAACTGCTATTATATTGAGGCTATGCTCGTTAAAGGCTGTAAAGTCTGCCTGAAAACGCGTTTTTAATCCACTTTTGTGCCGGTCTTGGCAGGCAAGAAAACAATCTATGTTATCGAAATTTCAACAGTTTTCTATAGCTCCAGCTCTTGGGGTTTGTCTATTAGTCTTTGGGTTCTGGGGTCTTGCGAATGCGGCTGAGGTTGTAATTCAGAGCACTCCAGATGGGGGGTTGCAACCTCGCCTAAGTGTTGATAATCAAGGCGGCGTCCACCTGCTGTATTTCAAAAAACGCATTAATACACCAGCCGCGCGAGAGGGAAATTTATATTATCGCCAGTACAACGTCGAATCAGGTCAATTCGGTCTGCCAGTAAAAGTTTCCAGTGATGCTTTTGCTATGCAGACTTTCTCCATCGCTCGCGCATCGATGGCGATTACGGATGATGGCCGAATTCACGTGCTCTGGTATTACCCCCGCTCTTCAGAATTTATCTATAGTCGAAGCAATCCTGAGCGAACCTCGTTTGAACGGCAGCGTTCTATTGTTCAAATTAATATAGAAGGCATAGACGCTGGTGGAGATATAGCTGCTATTGGCTCGCAAGTTGCAATTATTTGGGGCGCCGGAGATCTAAGTCTTGAACATCAACGCACTATGTTTGCCAGATTTTCTCATGATTCAGGGGTCAGCTTTGGTCAAGAAGCGTCGATTAGCAACCCTGACCTTGGTGCTTGTGCCTGTTGTTCGTTGGCGGCGGAATATCTCAACGATAATGACCTGTTAGTTGCCTATCGCTCTGCAATTGACGGCATTGGCCGCCATATGCAGTTGTTGACTGTTACTAGTACAGATAAAGAGTTATCCGGCGCTTCCTATGGCTCAATGCGTGAATTGCAAAAGTGGGACGCTTCTTATTGTCCGTTGAGTACTAACGACATAGTCAGAGGAGAAGACGGTCAATTATGGTTGGCGTTTGAAACGGAAAGTAGAATTGTTCAACTGAATTTAAGAAATCAAGAAGTCATTGCCAAGCTCGCTGAGCCTTACCTAGAAACGCGTCAGAAAAACCCCACAATAGCAATCAATAAGGAAGGGGATCGTCTTGTTGCTTGGGGAGAGGCTATTAGCCATGCCCGTGGCGGGCGAATGAATATGCGTATCGTTGATAAGGAAGGCTTTAACACGGGGTTCGAGTTAGCTGAAGAAATTAGAATAGATGACTACAGTTTTCCAGCTGCTGTTGCTTTTCCTGATGGAAATTTCCTGGTCCTTCACTAATTGAGCTAACTTTAAAGACTAATTGCCCGGCAAGGGTCGTCGAATGATTTGCTGTCTTAGCAATTCGTTTTCAAGATTTCTTAACTGTTGATTCGTTTCTAAGCGTCTCCGCTGTTGCTGCTCTAATACTGAGCTCTGTAAACGTCGGCGTTCTGTATTTAGCAATTGTTCTTGTTCAAATTCCTTTAAATATCGATTGCCTAACGTTGAAGAACGATTTTGGGATTGCTCTCCTTGGAGTAAACTAAAAGCGCTAAAGACATATTCAGTACGTTTCCGTAAAGCATTTTCTCCGCAGACTAATTCTATTCCGCTAAGTAATCGTAGATTAGTCACAGCGTCATTAGCACTAAAATTGCTGTTAGTACTTTCACTAGTTATAAACTCTTCTCGCCAAGTTTTTAATGCTTCGCAATGAGTTAAATAATTCTCTAGCAATATGCCATCTACAGATTGGATGAAATCATCGCAACGGTAAGCAGTTGTATTACTATCGCCTTGTTCAAATATATTTAAACAGGCCCATGCTTGATTATCGAGTGTAGCCAGAGATTCATTGGCAGATTGAATGCGTGATTCCAGACTAATTTCCTGGGCTAAGAGCGGTGAAAAAGTTAGTGGAGATAATAATAGTGCTCCAATGCTTAGAATTAAGCATTGGCAACTTAAGTTCGAACGCCTATTCATAAATTTCAAAGCGTTTTTTCCATTTTTTAAAACGCTTGCGACAGTATTTTTCCAATTGCTTATGGCTAGAAAACCAATATTCGCTGGCTTCTTCAATAGACTCATCAAATTCACAGTAATCATTGGTGTACTCTCGGCAAACCCAGGGTCGACTGTCATAGATACTACAAACACCGCCAGGTAGCAAATGGCTACAATGGGTAAGGATGTGCAAGAACCAACCATCGGAATCCTTAAACACACTTATACCCTCATGAGAAATTTGCCAAAGAAGATGATCGAAATCTTCTTTCGTTTTAGGCGCTTTAATCTTTTGGTTGATGGAATTGCAGCAAATTGACTGAGTGCATTTCTGGCATTTTGTGTCGATTTCGACTTTGCTTGCATCAACTACTTTTATTTTTTCCTTGGCATTCATGTCTCAGTCCACTAAAAACGCTAAAAAAAGTGTAATTTATTAAGTAATAATCAGCTTGAAAACGGAGCAGCATTCTAACACCGGTTATGTAACTAGCTGAATGAATTTGGTGAATTGTTTGGGATTATTTGGCACATTTTAGAATGACGCATGATTTTTTTGGAAAGTTATTCGGGCTATATTTTATTCCGACAGCAAATTATCATGACTTTGCGGCTGCGGTTACAATATCAGGCACCTACAGCGGAACAATTACTGCAATTGCCAGATTGAAGTCAGTCAATTTTTAAGTAGTTGGATTTCAGGCGAAAGGCAGGGTGTATGGCCTGACATCGAAAAAGGCGAATTGGTTAGTAAGAGGAATGATATGGAGAAAGGCAGAATCAATAATCGATTTCTTTTCACGCTTTCATATTTTGCGATGGCCGTCACTAGTTGTTCAACTGAGGAAACAGTGCCCACTGCCGGCGAGATCAATGTAAGCCCTAGGCCAGCCCTTATCACACTAGAATCCTTGTCGACAAAACCCTGGTTAGTAAGTGGTGGTGATGTGTTGGTTGAGGTATCTGTTCAAGCAGGAACAGCAATAGATCTCGCGCGTATTACCTTAAATGATGACGATGTTACAGCCCAATTCATCACAATTGACTCTCAGCGCAAGCAAGCGCTACTGAGTGGCTTGCCTGAAGGAGAAAGTTTATTAAAGGCTACCCTCGGCGATGAAAACCAATCTACAAATCTCAGACTAAACAACTACCCGATAAGTGGTCCAATAATTTCAGGTCCGCATGAACAGCCATACTACTGCCGGACAGAGGACTTTGAGTTGATTGGTGGCGAAACCTTGGGCGAAGCCCTAGACATAAATTGTTCAATACAAACTCGTGTAGATTATGTTTTCTGGTCTGACGAGCTTGAAAAATTTGTAGCACTGCCAAATTCATCTGCCTCTATGCTGGCCAGTGAGTCCATAGCTCTAAAAACCGAAATGTCTCAAGTCGACTCCCTCGAATTCTCGCTGGAAGACGTTGGCATGATTACTCTAGAATCGGGGCAAACTCTGCCCTTTATAGTGCGGATAGAAACTGGAGTAGTTAATCGCGCAATTTATCAGATTACTATGCTGCATGATTCTCCTCAGCAGACAATCGATCCTTGGAATCCTAGTCCCAACTGGAATGGTAAATTGGTATACACCCATGGCGGAGGTTGTCGAGGGGGTTGGTATCAACAGGGGAATTTTACCGGCGACGTTATGCGCAGAGGGTTGTTTGCGCAGGGTTATGCACTTGTTTCATCTACGCTGAATGTTTTCGGTCAAAATTGCAATGATCTGCTAGCTTCTGAAACGCATATCATGGTGAAGGAGCGATTTATTGAACATTATGGTGTACCAGAATACACAATCGCGACAGGCTCTTCCGGAGGTTCTTATCAGTCCCATCAAACTTCAGATAATTACCCTGGGGTATTTGATGGCATTATTGTTGGCGCCAGTTTTCCTGATGTGACTTCTGCAACAATATTTACCTTAGCTGATTCAAGATTGCTTAATTATTACTTTGCTGGGCTTGATGTTGAAAGTTTTACCCCTGAACAACAACGGGCAGTCTCAGGATTTGGTATGTGGGCTTCGATTTCAAACTTGGCTAGAGGTGCTGCACGGTTAGATCCGATTTATCGATTAGATACTTCTTTGGAAGAGCAAGGTGGTGAAGTACGTCTCGCTGCACTGGAGTCTCAGCGTTATGATTCGACCGCGCCTCAGGGTATTCGCGCCACGGTTTATGATCATACTGTTAATGTTTATGGCAATGTTAATAACGGGTTCATTGCACAGCGACCTTTAGATAATCTTGGTGTTCAATATGGGTTAGCTGCGCTCAATACAGCTCTCATTTCTCCACAGCAGTTTATCGACTTGAATAGAGACATAGGTGGTTTCGATCGAGATATGAATCACGTAATGGCCAGGCATCGTGCAGATTCTCAAGCCAGGAAGCGTGCATTGGAGTCTGGTCGAATTCTAAATGGGGGCGCCGGCCTTTCGCAGACGCCTATCATTGACTATCGGACTTATCTAGATCATGCAGAGGGTGGAAATATTCACATGCTGATCCATCAATTCTCTACTCGGCAACGAGTGTTGAATGAAAATGGGCACGCGGAAAATCATGTGATGCAAATAGGTGGTTTATGGGGCTTTGATGAAGAATCACCAGACTTAGCTGAGTTGTTTCGCCAAATGGATCGGTGGATAACAGCAATGCAAGGCGATAGCAGTGATATCTCGCTTTCGGAAAAAGTAATTACACATAGGCCAATCAGTCTCAATGATGCTTGTTGGGATAACACAGGTGAAGAACGCATAAAGATAGAAGAGGAACAAACCTTTAGAGGCAGAAGTCGTTGTAACGAACTGTATCCAGCCTATTCAACGCCGCGTCATGTAGCCGGTGCTCCCTTGGCGAATAACATTGTGAGCTGTCAGTTGAGACCAATAAATACTGCGGACTATGCCGTGGGTTTTACTCAAGCCCAATACTTAGAATTAAACGAAATATTCCCAGAAGGAGTATGTGACTGGTCTAGGGGCGATTTGAGTTCTGCCTCTCACCAGGGCACATGGGTCTCCTTTGGTCCATCGCCGATTAATCGGATTTACGAAATAGATTATTAAATTCGGCCACTAAGTCAGTTTAGCCAGCCGCCGCCATCTTATTGTATGGGAAGTTCAATAGAGGCTTAGCGCACAGCAGCAGCATAGTATTTGATCCTTGCTAAAATACTCAATGTGTTTTACTTTTCGTTCAGTCAAAACAACAGCTTAGACGAATCCAATAGAGAGTTTACTATGGCACGAACTAGAAGCTTGATTGCAGTTTTTATAGTCTGTTTGAGCAGTGTCAGCCTGGCGCAAAATTATCAGCCACCTCGCACTGCCACTGGCAAGCCAGATCTTCAGGGCTACTGGACTAATGCCTCAATTACTACGATGCAGCGTTCCAGAGACCTTACAGATATTGGGCTGACTATTCCTGATGATAGTCTGGAGCAGCTAACAGCGAGTAATCACCAAAACGTGCGCCAGGCCACCGATGATGGCCAGGTTCAAGGGGAATTACCTGACGGTACAGATTTAGCTCGTGGCCGCGGCTACAACGCATTTTGGGTGGATCCTGGATCACAATTTAGCAATGTTCGTGGTCAGTACCGCACATCCTGGATAACGTTTCCGGAAAGCGGGCGGATACCGTATTCTAGTGAAGGCAATCAATTACGTCGTGCGGCCCGAGAACAATTTTCTGGTTATGGGGGTCCTGAAGGGGCGCCTTTAGCCGAGCGCTGCTTGATTGGGTTCGGCAGTACTTCCGGCCCGCCGATGAACAGCGTGCTATACAACAATATGTATCAGATCGTACAAACCGATGAGTATGTGATGATTCTTATTGAAATGGTCCATGATGCTCGCATCATTCCAATTAATGGTGAGCATCGGCCAGATGAGTTAGAACAGTGGATGGGAGATTCTATTGGTTGGTGGGACGGTGATACTCTGGTCGTAGAAACAGTCAATCTGCATCCTCAACAAAAGTCTCGCATGATGGCTTCTCTTTCTGATGAAGGAAAAATCATCGAACGATTCACTCGATACTCCGATGATCAAATTCTTTATGAATTCGAAGTAAGCGATCCTGTGTACTACTCAGAAGATTGGGGAGGAGAGATTTCTTTTAATGCAACCGAAACCAAATTGTACGAATATGCTTGTCATGAAGGAAATTATGGGCTTTCAGGAATCCTAGCTGGCTATCGCCGCCAGGAAATGGACGCTGACTAAAATTTTCTCAAAATTAGATATGATCAGCACAGAAACATGCTGGTCAATCTGACAATTCTAGTTTTAAAGAGCCCTTTGAGGAGAGTGGCAGTACTTTTTCCGGAGTTGGACGTTAGCTCAAATTATTATAATAGAACTTTTTTCAAAATTTACAAAAACCTCGACATAATGCGATATAACAATATTTGATAAAGATAAGGGGTCGCTTGTCCTTTTTAGGGAGCGAAATAGTAGACTATCTAGGCATCTTCTTAGAGTCTTGCCGACTTAATGGGTCAGAGAATAAATTAAGTAATTAATACCAAGACGGTAGGCTGCATTAGCATATTCAGTTGGGTACCATTGATCATAAGTGTGCTCCCAGCCATCACCCATATCTGAATTCCAATTGACTAGCACCATGACTCTGCCATCGTCATCTAGTAAGGCATGATTGGTTGCTATATTGATTCCTGCTTGACCAAATCCCTGACGTCCACCGCGGCCAGGAATCATTTGTGCTCCTTCGATATCGTAAAAGGTATGATAAATTTCATGATCAGAATTAAGTTCAATCAACTGCCGATCAGGAAAGATGCGAGAGAAATCAGTAAAAAATGCATCCCATTGTCGCTCGCCCCAGAAGTCATCGATTAGTAGAAAGCCACCGCGCAGTAAGTATTCTCGCAGGTTTTCCAATTCTTTCGGTGACAGGGATAAACCACCATTGCGGCCCATTTCGAGGGCATAGAGAAACGGGTAGTCAAAAATCTCTTCAGAGTCAAAGCGCAAAACTATAGGTTTGCTCATAACTCGGACATTGGTGAGCCTGGATACTCCCCTTAAGAAATTCTCATCAGCCGCTGGAAAATCTGTAGCCCAAGGACCCCCATACCAACCGCCATCATAGTAGCTGTCATATTGGACGCGGGCGAAGGCGAACTCACCTCCGATATCATAAAGATCCGGGTTGTCTTCCTGGGCATCGACTGTCGAAAAAGTACCTAGAAGGCAGCAAATCAGGAGGCTGTAATATTTTCTCATGGCAAATATGCAAACAATTAGGACGATTCGTGACTAGTTTGTATCGACAAGACGAATAGATCAAGTTATTGTCAGAAATGAAGCCCACCAGGGGTTTTTGAACTTATGAAACGTCCCTTTTTAAAACTGTTCGAGTCTCCGTTCATAGTCCTGCTATGTCTGCCAGCGATGGTGTTTGCTCAGAACAACACTGTCTCTGTCAGTAATGAAAGTTTGCGCGATTTGCAGCGTTATCAGACTCAAATTGAAGATATGGAATCTGAATATGGCCCCTTCGATAATCGTTTATTGGAGCCACTTGCCAGCATAATCGATTTCTATACAGACCAGGGTGACTTTGAGGAGGTTGCAGAAATTCAAATCCGGCAACTCTCGATAATGCGTACAAATTTGGGTTTTGAGAATCCAGAACTAATTCCGGTGGTTCGCAGGATGATCGAAGTTCAACAAGCCTTAGGAAATTGGGACGCAGTTAGTGATAACCTCGAACATATTCGATTTCTCGTTGCGTCCAATTTTGGAACGCAATCTGAAGAATTGCTCTTGGCGATGGAAAATCAAGCACAATGGTTGTTAACAAATTTCTATCTCGGCGAACAACGGCGACAGTCTGATAATTTTCTTGATGCGCGCGATCTTTATCGAGATATCTATCGCCTGTCAGAGAAAGTCTATGGTGAGGAGTCTGAAGAGCTTTATCCTTGGCACTATAAACGCGCTTACAGCTTAGCTTTGTTGGTGCAACTTCTTAATACCGAAGACAGTTTCTCTGGCGAAATTTTTAACGACGTGGTGCGATCCGATGGCCCTAATCGATTAGAATACGGGCTGCGAGGGGGTGTGGTCAGCGCAAGTCCTTTTCTGGGGCTAGGAAGACAGATCGCAGTCGTCGATGGTGATGGGCTTCTAGGCGAGGGTTATCTTCGTCAAGGTTTAGGTTTTATCAATGACATTCGAGATATTGCGGAAGATAGAGGTGATTTGGAAGCAGAAGCAATTGCACATATCTATCGAGGGGATTTTAATGTCTTAATGGAGCGTGGTTCAGGTCGGCGCCAGTACCGAGAAGCTCAAGAAAAATTAGTACAAGCAGGCATTTCACAAGAGTCTATCGAAAATTTTTTCAGCACACCTATGCCCCTTCCCATGCCAGAATTTTATCCAAAATTTGGAGATCTGGTTTCCTATCAGCAAAGTATTCTCAATGAAGTTCCTGATAGATCCGAAGAATCATTGCATCTAGGTACATTTCGAGCCTGGCATGAAAACGCTCGCGCCGTGCAAAAACCAGTTAGCTCTGACCCACTACTCCGGATTGGGTTGCCTCAGTTTCAAGTTGATCTCAGTTTCAATATAAGCTCTCGGGGCAATGCATCTAATGTTGATGTGCTGAATTCTATTCCTGAAGATAGTCGTGTAACACGAGAGGGTGCAAGAGCTGTGCGAGAAATAAAATTCAGACCGGCCTATGAAGGTGATCGAGCCCGACGTGTGCGAGATGTGCAGATGCGCTATTTGTTTGCGCAATAGCAAGATATTCATAGATAGGATTTCTGGACTGCTCTAATTTAGATTAACTTGCTGAAGATGCTTTCTGTAGTCGTTAGCCATAAATACAATTATCTACTAGATTGATTCTATGGACGTCAAAGACGATTTTCGCTGACGAATACTTGGTAGTAGGTTAGAAGAAAAGTGCTTGAAGTCTAACGGGTAATATATGTTTCGCTTGCGTAGATATTTTCTAATTCGACTGAGTGTTGCTGTATCGTTGTTTGCAGGGGCATGGCCAAGCTCGGCGCAGGATTTTTCTGTTTCATTCACGGAATACGGCTATCCAAATTTCCAGGGTTATTGGACTAATCCTTTTCAAACTCCTCTCCAGCGCCCCATCGCTCTCGGTGAGCGGCGAGCTTATTCGATCGAAGAGGCGCAGCTACTGATAGATCGTGCTATAGCGCTGGATTTAGTTCGTCAGGCGCCCATAGATCCTAATCGACCAGCCCCAGATACTGGTGCTAGGCTTAATAATCAAGCTGATGGAAATTTTGAAATCATGCCTACTGAATTGGCGACTGTGGATGGAGAGATTCGTACTTCATTAATAGTCGTGCCAGATAATGGCCGGATTCCCTGGAAGACTGGGGGTCAGGACATTCATCAAATCTGGCGGGAGCAGGGGAAGGCGAGATTCGATGGCCCGGAAGGTTTGTCAGCACTCGATCGCTGTTTAAACCCTGGAGCCCAATTACCTCTCATGTACATATTCGGCGGAGTCGAGCACGAATTAGGTAATCCAGCCGGTGACAATCCAGCACGCAACGTACAGATAGTTCAAAACAAAGACTATGTCCTAATTCTTTCAGAGTACTTCAGCTTATTAAGGATTATTCGCATCGATAGCGAGTTTAACCCTGAACAGGGAAATAAGTGGATGGGTGATTCCATTGGGTATTATGAAAATAATTCTCTTGTGGTCCATACTCGTCACTTCAGGCCGGAACAATCGATCACACCATTACGCTCCTCTGAGGGCTTTGAAGTGAAAGAAGTTTTCACAAAGACAAGTGGCAATGAAATTCTTTTTCAATATACAGTCACCGACCCAAATATCTATATACAACCCTGGACTGCGGAAATTCCATTACAGCGCTTGGCGCCGGGACTCAAACTTTACGAATACGCTTGTCATGAAGGCAACTATGCGATTCCCTCCATTTTGCGAGCCGCCCGTATGGAAGAAGCCGGGCTGATCTAAGGGTGGGCTTGGTCTAAAGTTGAAAATAACTAGGTCTCTGCTCTGGCCACGATCGCTATTATTGCTGCGCTGCTATATAGTTTCTTTAAATAAACTGAAATCAGCAAACAACTACGAAAAAACCAATAATTATCATAGGAGTTATCGATGAGCCTCTCTCTTCGCTTCCCTTTAATATTAATTATCGTTAGTACTTTTTTTCCGGCAATTTCTCAAGAGCGACCGCCAATGGAAACTAACGAAGATTTTCATCGGGCGATGGAAGAACTCTCCAATTGGGGCCGTTGGGGAGAAGATGACGAATTAGGTCAGGCAAATTTCATCACTCCGCAGAAACGAGTCGATGCGGCAGCATTAGTGATTGAAGGCATTACTGTTTCTCTGTCTCATGATGTTGTTCAAGAGGATGCAGTTGACACTTCAGCTTATTTAAAAAGAGAGGTTGTTCGAGTTAGTCCCACGGGTGCTTCTGATAGATTGGCCTACACCGGCAGTTATCATGGCACTATTCATAGTCATCTTGATTCTCTTGATTGCCACATCATGTATGAGGGTCAAGGCTATAACGGCGTAGGGTTCGAAGAAGTAGAAGCCGCAGATGGCTGCCCTCGAGGAAGCATTCATGCTCACCGCAATGGAGTTATCACGCGGGGTATTTTGTTTGATGCAACCCTGCTACCAGGTCGTGCTACAGAGGAAGGGTGGCTGGAACCCGGCGCTGCAATTACTTACGATGATTTAGTAGCTCTAGAAGAAATCCAGGGTGTTCGAGTAGAGCCCGGCGATGTAATTTTGTTGCACACCGGTCGCTGGTCAAGAAGAGCAGCTATTGGCGCATGGCCAACTTCGGAGGGCGTCGCTGGTTATCATGCCGATGTCGCTTATTTTTTAAAGGATAGAGGCGTGGCGATGATTGGTCATGATATGTGGAATGATGTCGCGCCCAGCGGGGTCGGTGACATTTTTCTTCCATTACATAGTTTGGCTTTGGTTTCTTTGGGTGTTTCCATTTTCGATAATTTAGATTTTACTGATGTTGCAGTAGTAGCTAAAGAATTGGGGCGCTATGAATTTTTATTTATGGCGTCACCTTTGCGTATTGAAAAAGGAATGGGATCGCCCCTTAATCCTATTGCAACTTTTTAACTTCTCTTTTGTTGAAAAGCTCAATCAACTTTGCCAGTAATTAAGGGAGTGTGAAAAATTAGTTGTTCAGTGAGTAGTTTTTACTCCGTCCCCAGTAACCTATATGCTCAGCACCCATGAATCCAAAGCGAGGCATCTGGCAGCAACAAGAGTTTAGACTTTATTTAGGGTCCACCGCTTTTGCTGGCATCGCCTTCGCGATGCAGCAATTACTTCTCAGTTGGATACTAATAGGTATTCTTGAGTTACCAGCAACTCAGGTTGGTATGATTCAAGCCGCTGTGGGTATACCGGGTCTGTTTGTCATGCTTCTCGGCGGTGCTCGCGCTGATGATCGGGAC
>MDSV01032446.1_pt1 | contig 16005 bp, 18 predicted proteins | sample 810851 | NCBI WGS metagenome assembly MDSV01 (sample SAMN05326640, study PRJNA326480) | marine metagenome | isolation source: seawater | place: Atlantic Ocean: North East | collected 2012 | reverse complement strand
TGGTGCTATGGGCTTTGGGGTACCTGTCAATAAACTCAAATTTTTGCTTAAGGATCAAAATCCCATTCCAATGAAAAAATGGCTTACCATTGGAGCACTGGACAAGGCAGAGTGGGAATCTGTTATGGCAGGTATTTGGAAGCAAAGGGCTGGTATTATTACCGCGGAAGGATTGGGTTCTGGATTTGGAGGTCGAATGCTTTGCCTCTCCGCATTACCAGCTGTACCTGCACCCTATGAGTTGGAGGTTGAGGTACGAATGGATGACGAAAGTGGTGCCGCTGGACTGGTATTTCATGCGGACGGAAAAAATAAGCACTACGGTTTTTATCCGACTAACGAATCACTTCGACTAACCTGCTTCGAGGGAGAAAGTGTTTACTCCTGGAATATTCTTAATACGGTTTCCTCTCCAGCATACCGGTCAAATCAATGGAATCGCTTGCGGGTAAAGGTACAGGAAAAGGGCAAAATTACCTGTTTTGTCAATGATGTGCCTGTTATAGAAGTGATTGATGAATCTCTTGTTGCGGGCCGCGTGGGTCTGTGCAAGTTTCGCTCGCCCACGGCTGAATTCAGGAACTTTAAACAGGCGAGGCGGATCCCATCTTCTGTTATTACTCAGGAAACCCGTCAAAAAGTAAGAAAGATCACAAGGAATCTTGCCAAGTTGGATCGCCTCCCTAATGAAGATTATGATCGCTTAATCAAACTTGGAAACCAGGTTCCCCAAGCCCTTCTTGATCAGGCAGCCCTGCTTAAAAAGCAAAGTTTAAAATTAAATAAATTATCTAAGAACATCAGGGAACGGTTAAGCGTCGATGAACTTGCCCGGTCACTAGCACATGAAGATGAAAATTCTGTCGACCTGTTACGTTCAGCTCTGCTGATTGCCCGTCTGGAAAATCCGGATTTCAACCTGGAAGCCTACCTGAAAAAAGCTGAAAATCTTGCCCAGCAAATTTCTTCTCATTTTCCCCAGCAGGCATCTGGCGAGGAAAAACTAAAAATAATGGTGCATCAATTATTTCAAGAAATGGGATTTCATGGTAGTACTCTCGACTACAGTCATCCTTCAAACAGCTATATGAACGAGGTAATGGACGACCGGGAAGGACTGCCCATCACTTTATCCGTGCTCTTTATCGAACTTGCTAACCGACTTGATTTACCTGTTAGCGGACTTGGACTACCCGGCCATTTCATTGCTGTGTACAGCGAAAAAACAGGAAGTGATTCCAAAGAAATTTTAATTGATCCATTCGGTGGGAAAATTGTCACACGGAAAGAAGCGGCAGAAATTGTCGGAGTCGAATTAAGTGATCGGGATTTCATTCCTGCAAAGAAAAAAGACATTGTTACACGAATGATTCGAAACCTGATTCATTTTGGCGGAAGCGATGAAGGAACCTCTAGTCGAATCTTATACATTGACGCCATTCTAGCTATCGATCCATCTGACCGATATACACGAGCGATGCGGGCAATGCTCAACTATGGAAAAGGTGATTATTACGATGCCATGCAGGATATAGACCTTTTAATTTCAGATAACCCAGAAAGTCCGGAACTCGCCCCACTATTGGAAATTAGAAATCGGTTACTTGAGAAAAATGTGCGCTAAACAAATTATGTTTTATTCCAAATCATCGATTTCCCATACAGCTTCCCCAGTCTTTCCGTCTGGGCCCATTGAAAAAAGTCGATAGCCTGGCCCACCATCCTCCTTTGGATATTCATAGGCATACTCATTTCCCCAAGGGTCCCTGAATGCCACATCCTTCCCAAGCATATCTGAAAGCCAGAGCATAAGCGACTTGCCCTCGTTATGTTCGATATCAGGAATTAATGTAACATCATAGGATTCCAGGTCATAGCCGAATAAATGAGTGGAAATAGTTGGCGGATAGGGAGGCATTTCCAAGGTACCTTTTTCATTATGAAAACCGGCGAGTGACAGAAATAAACATTCTCCCGGGGTACAAACTTTCTGTGGACAAGTCGGATATCCATTAAAAGATCTTCGATAATTTTCTATCGAAACCTTCAGGGCTTTCAATTCAACCCGGGCCTGTTTGTGAGCCTGTTTATCAAGCACATAAAAGTATCCCTTGAACATAAATCCCAGAAGGACTCCAATGATCGCTAAGACCACTAATAATTCAACCAGAGTAAATCCGGACAACTTTTGTTTTATGCCAATGCTCTCCCCCACCCTAATTTGAGCAATGCATCGCGAACATCAGTCAGATCTTCATCCTCCAGAGCCATTTGTTTGAATTTTTCATCTCTATTAACTGCTTCCTTTAAAAAATCAAGACATTCGCCTGGACTTTTTAAAACGCAAGCGTAACAAGCCAGATTAAAACGGATCAATCCATCATCAAAGTGCAATGCAAGACCTTCCAATAGAATAGATTGAGCTTCAGTAATTGATTCATGACGACGGGTTGCGTAAGCATCCGCTATCCACCAGTCAACTTCTTCTGAAAACTCATACCTTAATCCTCTCGCTATTTTTTGAGCGTCTTCCCAATTTTGTAACTCTTGCTGAATGCTCAGAAGAAAAACCTTTGATCTTTTGGCCCATGGTTCTTCATCCGGTAGTGCCCGTAACTCCCTTTTTGCCTCTTCATACATGCCCAATTCAAGGTATCCTTGTGCACGTTGCCAGTGGACTTCAGGCTTTAAGATATGGGGGGGCAAATCTTTCATTCTATACTTTAGTGTGGATTGTAGTGTTGATATCAATCATTTGCAATTTACAAAGGAAAGGCTTAATTCAGACCGTCTGTTGCTCTTGCTTACGACTCCACAAAACAGCTAGTATACTACCTATAATACAATGTACTACCGCACTTAACGCGCAGGGTGCCGGGGCAATGGGAAAGTGGGAAAAATGCTTACTCGCTAATGCCATGCCCAGACCAGAATTTTGCATCCCAATTTCGATTGAAAATGTACGGCATGCGTTTTGATCTAACTTGAGTCCATAAGCTGTAAGATAACCGAGGAGAAAACCGCCGGTATGCAATAGCACAACCAAGGTAAGTAAAGTGGACCAATGTTCGAGTATAATTTCTTTTTTGGCTGCTAAAACAAAACCGACTATGAGAAGAATAAAAAGGACTGAAACTAAAGGAGAAAAACTGGAAATCCTCCGGGCACTCCGCTCAAAGTAACGCTTCCAAAATAAACCAACCACAATTGGTAATAGGACCACCAGACAAATACTTTTTAATAATGCCCATGAGTCCACTGGCACATACCTACCTGCATAAAAACCTGCGAGCCAGGGCGTCAGGATTACCGCAAATAAAGTGGAAAATGTCGTCAAGCTCACCGACAAGGCAATGTTTGCTCTTGCCAAAAAAACCACGACATTGGACGCTGTTCCACCCGGGCAACAAGCAACCAAAATTAAACCCACAGCCAATTCGTCAGGCACTTTAAATACCCATGCCAAAAAAGCTCCCCAAGCAGGCATAATTAAGTATTGAGCAAAAACACCAATTCCAATTATTTTTGGGCATTTCCAAACCTGTAAAAAATCTTTAAGTTCTAAAGTCATTCCCATGCCGAGCATAATAATCGCTAACCCATACCCAATGGCATCTTTTCCAAACCAAAGGAAATATTCAGGGCGTATTAAAGCAAGGAAGCCGATTATGACTGACCAAACAGGAAACAAATTGGTTGCCCCTCTAGCAATCCGCTCAAACATACAGATTAGTAATTCTTTTACATAAATTCATCATTAAATCTATGAAAACCAAACTGAAAGTAAAATTAGCCATAGTTCTTAGTGCTTCGATTATCATTAATATATTTCTGATTTGGGAGGTTTTCCGCTTACGGAATGAGAACAACAAAATTTACAAAACAGAAACTCAGAACAGCCAAAGCTTAGAGGATTTTTGGAATGCTAATCAACCGGCTGAAGAGCAATAGAATTAACTTAACCGGTTATTTCCCAGAACTCGACTTCTCCCCACAAATGCCCCCAACCCTGAAATTTTGGGGATAAGCGGAAAAACCTTGCTTTGACTGAACGAAGGTCAATCTCAGCCCATGCACCTTTTCCTTTTTCAGTCGTAAAGTCTACATATTCATTGAAATCCAAATAATTTTCACCATCCCGACTTACCTCGACTTTTACCTCTGCCAACTCATCTGTTCGATCAGTGGGTTGAAAGAAAATTCGAATAATTCCAATATTTTTCTCTTTTCCTAGGTCAAAGCTTATTACCGGATCAACTTTAAACCACGCAGTCCAGGTTGAACGCCAACCATCCTTGGGCAGTTTTCCATCCATAAGCAAATCCACTCCTAACCGCCCAGCATTCATCGTCGGTTTATGAGAAGATGTTACTTTCACCAAAGGGGACAACTTAAATGTACGGGCATCTCCTTCCCGGGACCGAGCCTCAGCAAGCAGAATACTCAACGAACCTACCAAAAGAAAGAAGTACGGGGTTAAAAATATTTTTCTAAGCATGCCTAAATTTGATTTATTTCGGAGTTTCCTGCAAGTATCATCACTCAGTATCTTTTAATAAAACGCCGTCAATGTAAACATCAGCCCATACCCAAAACCCATTATTGCCACGCTCTAAGTCTCTTAATTCGATCACTTCAGCCTCTTTTATTAAAGCAGTAAACCTATGCCACTGACGAAAAGCAACAGTGGCTTTCTCAGTGTCTAAATCAGTAATAGCATTTGCGCTTAATCCTCTGACCCTGATCCTAATTGCATTTCCAAAAACCGGATGCAAACCCCGGACATTAGCAGTAAATGTGTTTCCATTCAAAGTTTCTAGTACATCATCTGCTACCCGTAAGCTAAATTTTTTGGGGTATTTTTTACCAGCATAATCCGTTTGAGAAGCACAACCAAGAAACAGAAAAAGAGCAAAAAGACAAATGAAGCGCATTCATCTTGTTACTATGCAATTGAAGGCTAAGTCAACCTTTGGAGTAAAATTAAAGTGTGCGATTAACCATCCAATGACTGCCCGACTCTTCAGCGATATTTATAAACAACCGTTCCGCCTTGTTTAACCTTCTTCCTTTTCGCACTGAGACTCCCCATGTCCGGGTCAATTTTTTCGATCCCAATGGCAAACTGATTAGATCGCCTTTTTTTGAGTCTTCTTCAATGGCCCAATCTGCCAAAATCCCAACGCCCATACCAACCTTAATAAGCTCTTTGCTAGCATCCGGACTACTGATTTCCATAAAAGATGACAATCGCAAGCCAAGCCTGTCCAAGTAGTCAGTCAAAATACGAAATGTGTAACTGTTTCGATTATAAAGAATAAAGCTCTCTCTGTAAGCAGATTCCCAATCAACTTTTCCTGCTTTAGCCCATTCATGCGATGGGGGAACGACAACCCTAAGTTCATCCCGAAAGCAGGGAACAAACTCTATCTCCGATGAATTATACGGGCAGAGGGTTATTGCCAGATCAAGGCTACCATCTTCAAGAGCGTCCATACATGCCGGCGTATCCTCACACTTCACCTCAAATCGACAGTTCTCATGTACTTTTTCGAACTTTTTCAATAAGGGTGGAAGTAGAAAACGACAGGCCTGTGCACTTGCACCTAAGCGAATTCTACCCCCTCCGAATTTTTCAAATCCATCTAATTCTTGACGCAGATTTTCCATTTCATCGAGAAAAGGACGAACAAAATTCAATAAGCGGTCACCCGCTTCCGTTAGGGCCACTTTTTTCCCCTGTCTTCTTAGCAATTTGCACCCTGCCTCTTCCTCCAGGTTCTTCATTGAATGACTTACTGCAGACTGAGTCAAAAAAAGATTTTTTGCGGTTTTTGTAAAGCTGCCTGTCCGGCAAAGCATATCAAAAGCTTCCAACTGTCTCGTATCAAATGGTCTGATTCTTTTCATGATAACCCAAGCTTTAGCAATTGATGAACCATATTTCTTATTTCCAATATTTTGTTTAAATATTCACACCTGCTTAGGTTAATTCAAATGACATATCTATCTTCTCGCTTGTATGAACAGATAGAATTCACTACTTTTCGGGTCATGAGATGCGTCTGCAAAATTATAACTTTAAAAATTTTATTATTCTCAATTTTTTACCTAAGTAACGCACAAAGCCATCCTATGGAAACTTTGGGTAAGGATATTTTTAGATCTTTTCAAAATGAAGATTTTATTTCCTTCTACAATCACTCCATATTTTCTTTGGATGAACAGGCATTTAAAAAATTTTTATTCCAAATTAATAATAAAAACATCAGGGATAATTTAATTAAGCAGCATAAGCAGGAATTTCCTGAAAATTTCACTTTTTCTCAAAAATGGAACTTGGCGTTTCAACATTTGTGGAGAAAGGAACTCAGGCATTTGGCTAATTATCCAAAAGCAAAAATTCGAAATGATGACTTTCTACCAATTGTTAACGAAGCCAAAGAATATGGTATTCAATGGAAGGTAACAAAATTAGTCGCAGTTGAAGTCCTTGTGCCCGTGAGTTGGGAAAAAGGACGATTCCTTATCAAAAAGGACCTCAACATTGACGGCAACAACAGCCTTTTTTTGGCCCGCAACCTGAACTACCGTTTCGTATTGGATAAACTAACCTACTCCAAAGCATTTATGATTGGGACTGTAGATGAAGACTCAGATAAAAGCTTTGATAATGGTATTACCAATAATGGTGCGGGTCAGGGAGATGTTCTCATTCGATTTAATTCTCAGTCCCCGGACAAACTTTTTTACTTCTCACCTGACCAAAAGAAAGCTGGTGGTCTTTTATCGGTTATAAATCATGAAGATGGTTATGAGAAAAACCCAAATCAGCGACTCGATCTAATCATCACCTTTTCTTACGGGGTTCCGATGCGAGCCTACCAAATAATTGTAAAAGACGTACTCATGTCCGCAAAAGGACCAATTTTCACTGAACGACCTAAATTCATGGGGCAGGTTCCTCTGCCAATAGGTCTATCATTTGCTAATTAATCACTCCTTAGCAGAGAGAGGCCTTTCGTAAATTACATCTATGAGTTGTCCGCTTTTGTAGCGTACCATTTTAAGCATTTCTCCCCTTTCATTCCACTCCCTGAAAACACCATTTGCGTTGCCGGCAAACCATTGACCTTCTTCCTTCAGTTTTCCATTTGGCCACCAAAATCTCTCCATCCCATCCTTAAGGCCTTTGTGGAAGTCAGCTTCTCCTCTGGGAGAACCATCTGGAAAGACCTCGGTCGCACGCCCTGTAAAAGGCATCCGGTCAACATCGTGATGCCACAAACCAGTTCTTTTATCCAAAACCAATGCCGCTCCATTTACGGAGATTAACTTAAGGGAAAGTCGGGTATTTTCCCATTCCAATGTCTCCACTTTAAGCTTTAATTCTTTTATCTCTTTTTTCCGTTCCAAGACTGATTCTTGATCTGTATCAGTATTTTCATCTGTTTTTTCATCACCTAAATCCAGACAACCTGATACCAAGAAAATAATAAAATACACTGCAGGAATAAGAAATTTCATTGTTCCACCGAATAATAACTAAGACCTAAATAGCAAGTGCATTACTATTAACTGATTTATAATTACTTTTAATTTGAAGATTTGGATTCTTTTTATAGCTTAGAATTGAAATGAATGTAGAAGAATTTAAAAAAAGCTTATCCAAGCTCGATCATGTCGAGTTTGTATTACCGAACAACGAACGCGTACCCGCTCACTTTCATATTACTGAAATGGGTATTATCACAAAAGATTACATCGATTGTGGCGGAACAGTTCGCAAAGAGAGATCTGCTAATTTTCAAATTTGGCATGCCAACGATTACGAACATAGGATAGACCCTCAAAAAATTATCGATATTATCAGTACGGCAGAGAAATCAGTTTTGCTGGAAAACCTTGAGGTCGAGGTCGAGTATCAATCAGGCACGATCGGTAAATATGGTCTTTCTTTTGACGACAACCTTTTCCATCTTACACCAACTTTCACAGATTGTCTGGCTAAGGAAAAATGTGGAATTCCGGATAATAATGAGACAGAGCCTGAAACTGAATCATATTGCAGTCCATCATCAGGATGTTGCTGATACTTCTTAAGTAACTACTCGACATCTGGATTTTTCCTAAATCCAAAATTTAAAGTACAGACCTAATTTATCCTTCTACAGATGGAGGGGTCTCATAAACGCCATCTTCTGTCCTCATACTAAAATCACGCACCTTATTTGCCTGATCGAACCAGACATGTAATTTCTTAACCTGCAGTGGATAACTACCCATTTTCACCGCTGGGTTCTGATTCATTTTAATGTAGGAATAGACCCAACATTCAATAAAAAAATCTTTTTCCTGCCCCTCTTTGATAAGGTCAGGTTGGCCTAATATTCGAGCAACTTGCTCATCTGTCATTCCATCTTCAATAAGATCCAAGTTATCTTGATTTAAGCTTACTTTCTTAGCCCAGAAACACCCCCCGCAAAATAGCGACATTACCAAGAATGAAATATTCAATAAAAGGAAACGGGTCATTCCATTATCTTTTCTATTTTAAGACAAATAACAAGTATTTTGTTTACCATAGATTTGATCGCACAAAGACAAAACTTTTGCATACTCATAATTAATGAATGAAATAAGTTCATCTTTGGCAAAAAAGATTTTCTCTCTTTCAGCTTTCCTTTCACTTTTATTTTTAAGTTGTTCGGAATATACTGAAAACGATGTGATGAATGATATTTGGGAGAATGCAACCAATTGGAATAATTTAGTCGATAAAAACAACTCTGCCTATTCCAACCAATCGGGAAAGGTCTTTGATGGATGGGCAAAAAAAACTTACAGTAATGGTAATTTTTATATCCTCGCTCAATTTAACAAAGGTCAGGCAGTCAGGATTCTCCAATGGAACGAAAGCGGAATTAAAAGAATCGATGCTGGTATCATTACAGGAGCCATACCATTACAAAATCTTCCGATTCAGGACCTTGAATTATTTTTACCCTTTAATGGACCGGTCTTTCAGCATATTCAAGATCATTGGCAAGCACTACCACTTACAAATTCATTCCTCAGACCAATAAGTTTTAAAGATTTTAACGGATCGGTAAAAACCTGGTATAACAATGGATGTCCAAAGCTTATATCAAACTGGAAAGATGGTTCACTCGAAGGCAACTTTACCAATTACTGGAATACCCTGCTTGTTTTCCACGACCCTCCAATCAGAATTCAGGGAAAGGTAGTGGACGGGAAAAAACAGGGTAAATTCAAAATGAATTATGTGGCAGATAGCCGGGTGAATAAACCAGAAAAAATCACTATTTATGATTTGAATTTTATAGCCAAGATCAATGGTACTTTTAAAAACAACCAGAGAACAGGAAAATTTGAATTTATTCGTGGAAATGGAAGTAAAAGTGAAGCCAATTTCCAGAATGATAAAAAAAATGGTCCCTCCATTACCTGGAACAAATCCGGAACCAAGGTATCAGAAAGTCTGTTTCAAAATGGCCTGAAAGATGGTCCCTATTCCGAATGGTTCGGGAACGGAAGCAAAAAAGAGGAAGGGACATACTACAAAGGAAAAAAACAAGGTCGGGTTAATTTCTACAACCGCGATGGAAAGAAACTATATTTTCAAACATACAAAGATGGTAAATTAATTATTGAATAACTGAACCACTCTATTTCTTAAATTCATAAAAAAGAGAAATTGTTGCGGCAAAGCCAAGCACCAGTGAAATCGATCCTCCTATTATCTTTAATACCTCCCGCTCCCTTACCCCGATATACAAATAAGAATACGCAAAAACCATGGCCAATATAATAATCAGGGCTTTGATGATTATGCGTGAATTCATGGCTAGGTAAATTATTCCAATACAACCTATTTATATCAACCTTACTTTTACAGGGGCAAATAGGAGCATTACAGTGGAGCCGACGACCGGATTCGAACCGGTGACCCCCTCATTACGAATGAGATGCTCTACCAACTGAGCTACGTCGGCCTAAAAACTTCTATAATATTCTCGGCTTTTGCTCCTTAAGCAACTTTCAAATCTGAGATGATTATTTATTTTTCCTTAAAATCAGGCTTAAGGAAATTATAACATTCCATGCAGTATCCTCGCCGCCAGGACGGGTTATCTTTTCCGCATTCGCACAAATTACCCCCAACTATTTTGGATTTTGGAGTACAACCAAAAAGAAAAAGGGAAAAAAGGATAAAGGGAATTTTAAGTGGGCAATATTTCAGAAAAGCAAAAAATTTAAAACCTAGACTCTACAAATATACTATTGAATCAAGGAAATTTTAATAACGGTTTAGCAACACATGTTTTATTCATTGATAGAACAACGGGGATGTCCAATTAATAATCAGGGCAGGTTTTAATTGGAAGGCAGAGGGGATAGAATTCCGTTACCCTCTATCGGAATTGAATTTAATTTCGTCCCTTTTCCAAGTGGCCTTGCCTTTATTTTCACAATACGGAAATTTTCACCCTCCTGTTCAAGTTCAAATCGAAGACGGAACGGCTTATCTTCTGGACCATCAAATGTGACCCATACCTGTGGTTCTTTGAAAGTTTTTTCTTCCACCCAACTACCTTTTAAGTCCACAGGGAAATAGCCTTGAAGCAGAGCCGAATTACTTTCTTCAAAATAAATGGTCACATCCTTACCATCAACTTTTCCAGTAAACCCACCGCTTAAATCTAAGCCACAACCTGTAATACCCAGGAGAATGACAAAAGGAAAGAACCTGATAAAAATACTAATCATTTCATAATAATCTCATTTCCTTATCTATGAGCCAATGTAAATATTTTAAAATTTTGAAGTATCGTACTAGCGGTTACCATTAACTAAGTTAAAAGCTAATATTCACTATAAATATCAAAAAGTTAATAACTTTTACTCTTTTCAATCGACTGTAATAATTTGCTTAGTAACCTAGCTCAAATCTAATAAGCAAAAATCATGAACGAAGTAACGATAAAAGGAGAAGTTGTATTTGTGGATGAAGTCCGCGAATACGGCGCCAATGGATTTAGAAAGCATCAGGTTGTGGTGGAAACCGGAGACGGAAAATGGGCAAATCCCATTCCCGTTGAGTTCATAAAAGATACAATTGAACTGTCCCAAGGACTGCAAAAAGGTCAGAAAGTAACAATCGAAGCCCGACTAAATGGGCGCGAATGGCAAGGGAAAGACGGAGTAACCAAATGGTTTACATCAATTAGCGGCTACAAAATCCAGTCGGAGGACTCTCCCCCTCCATCCAATGAACCAGACTCGTCATCCTTTGAAACTTTCGATGAATATGATGACGGCGTAGAGGACGATGTGCCCTTCTGACTTTAATTTAGAATACAACGATTAATTACAATTCAGGCTATTCGACCAGCCAACGCAAATAACGAAATTCCGGAGGACTCCCCTGCCATTGTGCTCCTAATTTACGGGCTTTCATTCCAGAATTCCTAGGCGGGCGAAGAGTTTCTTCATCATCCAGCCTGAGTTCCATAATTCCGATCCAATTTTCTCTTGGCTTCATTTCGAAATTCATAAAATCAGATGGGCTAAGCTTTACTCCCTGCCATTTCTTATTACCGGTTATTGTTATCTCTGCCACATTTTTATCGAGCCCTACAATCATTTTATTGGGTAGTTCTGCTTTTATCTCAAAATAGAGTTTTGCTCTTTTGGGTGCCTCCCATGCTGGATGATAAAGTTTATGAGTTTTTATTCCCCATTTTTTAGAATTATAACTGAACCATTCCTTTTGCCAGTCTCCCTTAAAATCTTCGATCAGAACTTGTGGCTTTAATGTGGAAACGACTTCGGCTTTTTTCAACTCACCGGATGTGGCAACCCTCATTAATGAGGATAAAGTAAACCGGTTCGCAGAATAAATTCCATAATAGTACCCTGCCCCGGATACCGGCTTCTTTAATTTATAACTCACATTGGCATAAACCCATAATGGTTTATCCACACTGAACAGGTTAAGATGAGCGGCCCATTTGCCATTATTCTTAGAAACTGCTGAATGATGCCAAAAACGATTTTTGGTATTATTCGAATTATCCTTCCCCCCGTCGGTCTGTGCCTGCTGGGTATAGAACACATCAATTGATGAAATTTCACTGGATTCATCTACTCCCAGTGTAACCAGAGGTAATTTGCCTGATCGTAAAAACAGTTTCAACTTAGGCGTTTCCGGTAACTCGAAAGATTGCTTCAAGTGTTGGTCAAACCATAATTGGGTAGCTACTTCATACTCCGCTGTATCCTGATGATTATGGTGAGGGGAACAGGTTACCCGCCAGTCCTTACTTTTAATTTCTTCAATCGAGGTTTCCAAATCGTTAATACGACCATGAAAATCATTGGACGGACTAAGGAAAATAATCGGGCAGGTAATTCTCTTCAAGCTTGGGGGATCACTCACTGTCAAAAGGTGCAACGGATTGGTGGTGTAACGGTCACTTATTCCACCACAGGACGGGGCTGCTGCTTTCACCCGTTTATCCGACCCCGCAGTCAACACTGTTAATTTCCCACCCATGGAATGTCCGTACGCCCCTAGCTTGCTACCATCTACCTCGGGTTGCCTTTCCAAAAATGTCAGCCCTCTTCGTGCACCAAGTGTGGCAAGAAACCATCCATTATTCCGGGGTGATTCAACGGGATCAAATGTCCAATCCGCAACCGGAATCGAAGGGAATGCATCTTTTCCGAATCGGCTGGGAGCGTGGTATGCGTCCAGAGCTCCCCAGTCCGTGGTTAACTTGTACTTAGGATCATTTGTCTTTCCATCCCAAAAAAGTTTCACCTCATTTGGGGTTACCCTGTATCCCGGAGCCGAAATCCGCCCAGCCCAGGAAATGGAAATCGATGCATAGCCCCGTTTTGCATTGGTCAAAGGAGCTTTATAATCAGCATATTGCCCTCCTCCATGAATTTGTAGTAGTCCAGGTAAGTTCTTCCCTCCCTTTGGGTATCCGTAGATCCCAGCCATCATTGCTTTCTGTCCTTTAAAAATTCCGATTCGGTAACGTAAGACTTTCAATACAACATTATCCTCCTCCCATTCTTTTAAAACCTCAACATCCATGGGCTCTGCCCTGGGATCGAAACCTTCGCAAGCACTCTCCCAGGTCTGGGCTGCTATATTCCCTATCAAAGCAGGCAAAGTTTCCGCTAATTGAGTTTGCCTATTATTAGCAATTGAAAGAAAACACACAGAAATTAGGGAGGAGAGAGAGAACAGAAAAGATTTCATTCCCGTCATTTGTCATTTTTCGATCATCTTGGCAATCTTTACAAAGATTAAGATCTAATCTTATAAGTATCTCCGACTAAATTTTGTAGATTTAAATAACATTTTCTTGCCCTATTTCACTCTATTATAGAAGATGCATTTTGATGTCGGAAAAAATCCTAATTTATCCTGAAGCTCTCTCCGATGGAGGAATTGAATTTAAAATAGAGGTCAAAGACATTTCGCTTTTTGGTAAAAAAGCTACCTTTTCAATCCAAAGGGAGGTTTTTGTCAAAGACTCTCGACCGGTTCATCATAAAGTAAGCCTTTACGAAATTGATATTACGATTTCTCGGGACAATAATCTTAAAGTAGCTGGATCATTAATTAAAAAAGCGACCGGTTCATTTCCTTATTCCGGTTCCAAAATTAGAATTCAAACATTTGCAGAAATAAAAATTAAGAAAGTGCTTTTTTTTAATTCAACCACAAAATTTAGTCTGTCAAATCACCTTTCCACGGATCTTCCCAAACGGGCGAAAGTCAAAAATAATGCCAAAGGACTCATTGATCCAAAAGACACCTTTAATTTTTTTAAAAACCTCATTGCCATACCTGCCAAAAACCAATTATCGACAATAGTCATTATTTTGATTGGCTTTGCGTCACTTCTTTCCAATTTGTACATTGGGTTTCATGATCAAATGGTTTCGGATCATGAGACTTGGTTATACAGACATTATGATTACGATGGCGAAAAAGAATCTCCAATCGTAAAGGCATTAGCTGTATGTGGAACGATTGGTGCATTGATTTGGTTTGCCATGAAAAAACAGCTTCAGCAATACATGGCCTTCCATTTCAGGACCAGAATTAGCAAAATTAACCGTGAGTCGACAGTTAATGTAAGTAAACTTGTTACCGGGCGAAGTCATGTGGATCTATTCGATCCGGTTCTCAGGATTGTGGCCTGTAACATGGAAAAAGGGAAATATGTACGAGGATACGGCAGTAACCGAAGAACGGTTAGCTTTAGTCACCCGAACCGGGCAGTCCTTCTTTATTCAAAGAGAATCCCAATCATTTCGGCAGGAACCCAAATTCATCGGTATTTCGATGACGAAATTTCATTCAAACCTATGTTCCAAGCACTCTACCCTAGACAAATGACAACCAGTTCACACGGCCTCGACCTGGTATGGGAGGTTCAGTTGATCGTAGGAGATTTTATTGACCAGGAATTGATCGGAGATCCAAATGCCTTCGTACAGAAAGACTTTTTTACTGCGTGAAAAAAAGAAATTCAAACCTTCCGCCATTTGACGATTTCCTTGGGCTTTCAAGGCAAGGTTTTGAAGATGTTCGTCTTGTACTTTTTCATGGGATGAGTGGATCTGGAAAAAGTTCCTGCCTAAACTTTCTTGCTTATCACCATCCGTTTTTTCGGAACCAATCAATTCATTGGATTTGGACAAAGCACAAATGGTTTAAGGTTCATTCGATACAAGCTTACGATTTGGTAGTGATCGATGAAATTGTATCTCCTTTTCAACTCTTCTCCATACATAAACTGTTAAAGTCAAACAAAACGGTTGCAATTGCTTCCCACATTCATCCAGCGTGGTATAGGTTGTTCTTTAGGTTCAAACATACACGTTCATATCGGACAGATGCCTCGACAAAAAATTTGTCCGCTTACCTGAACAGAAATGGGATATATCATAGCCAATCTGCACTCCGACAATTTTCAAAGCAATACGGATCAAACTATGTGGACCTTAATTGTATTCTAGAGGCACATTCAGGAAAAGATTTTGATAACGCTTTCGAATCCAGTAAAAAATTCAATACCATTAAAAGCTTCAAACCCGACAAATGGGAACCTTCCTTACCTCGATTAAAATTTGACTAAACCTCGATTTTCAAATGCCTAAATTTGTCGCTCGAGGTATACTTTAAAATAAAAATTTCCCGTTCTTGCTCTCAAGTCCCATGGATGCTTGGATGAACAACTCAAAATGGAAGATAAAGAAACAGAGTTTTCACTCGATTCACCCAAGCAAAAAGGCGAGGCACGCCGTCCGCTTGCCGAACGTATGCGCCCCCGATCTATCAAAGAGGTCGTTGGTCAATCTCACATTCTAGGTGAAGGCTGCTTATTGCCCAACCTGATCAAGGAAAACCGGGTTTCCAATCTCATCCTCGCCGGTCCGCCGGGCTCTGGAAAGACCACACTTGCTTCTGTGATTGCCGCCGAAGGCGATTGCAAACTCCTAAAGGTCAATGCTGTTACCTCTAATGCAGCCGAACTACGCGAGACCCTCAAACTTGTTCGATATTACGGTTCCGAAAACTGTTTTCTTTTTGTCGATGAACTCCATCGATTCAATAAAGCACAACAGGACCTACTCCTTCCTGATGTCGAATCCGGTGATGTACGACTAATCGGTGCAACAACCCATAACCCGCGCTACTACATCATTGATCCCCTGCTCAGCCGTTGCCAATTAATCTCACTGGAACCAATACCCCCTGAATTTATTGAAAGTGCTCTGAAATTGGCCCTAAAGGATTCTGACCGGGGGTTGGGTGCGAGATCATGCACTGCGAGTAGGGAAGTTATCAAACAAATTGCCTTACTCGCAGAAGGTGATCTAAGGAAAGGATTTAATTTCATCGAAACCATAGTTGAGGCCCTTCCCCAAAAGACCAAGATTAATGAGGAACAT
>MDSV01009660.1_pt1 | contig 16006 bp, 19 predicted proteins | sample 810851 | NCBI WGS metagenome assembly MDSV01 (sample SAMN05326640, study PRJNA326480) | marine metagenome | isolation source: seawater | place: Atlantic Ocean: North East | collected 2012 | reverse complement strand
CACAAAAACCTTTAAAAGCCCCATGAGTAAAGGCGTCTTGATTCCGGCCCCGGGCACCAAATCTCTGTAACTTGCAAGAACATCCCTGTCTTGAGATTGTCCTCAAAGCCCTGATATCTACCTAGGCGTCCATAAAAAAATTTCCGGGAGGAGCTGCGGTTCAGATCCATTGAGCGAGCGATCCCTTACTGGGACGCTTTCGCCCGCCGCTTGCGCTATCGCACGTCTACTTTCAGCGGCACGAGGCGACCAAAGTTCGAGCATCGGCAGTCGATCATCGCCAAGGATTTCAGTAGCCTGCATTGCAAAAGTTTCATCACCAATACGCAGCCAGCCTTCGTTTCGACCTTCTCTCACGCGCTGCGGCCAGTAGCCTCCATCTGGACGGGTTCCAGTGATCACGCCTTCAGGAGTTCCTATATACGCGAGGTAGACCACGAACGGTGGAAAGCCATCCAACTTCATAATTAGATTAGTTCCAACGTCATTGAATGAGCTGAAGTCTTCGGGTGCGGCAGTAAGCGTGCCACCGATTCTAACTCCGGGCATGCGCGAAAGCCCTGCATTGCCGGCATAAGGGGCTGTGTAGATATAGCTCGTCCCGCTGACCACGAGAATCATTATGATGGCGATCGTTGCGATGCTCAGCTTTCTAATCATCTTAGTAATTTCTTCTATATGCCTTGGTTGCCCTTGGGAGTCGCCTGCCTAGAACCATCTGGATTTATTGTTACTTCAAGTGGAAACCATTCTTCCCCATCACATATAAAGAGTAAGCAGCCCTCGACAAGTAAGTTTCCATTTTCTAGCAAAGCTAGCTCTGCTTTATAAAACTTGCCTCTTCTTGGGTCATATATTCTTCCGCCTTTCATGGTTTCATCTGATAAAAGCTCTTTTGCAAACCCATCAAATAAATTAATACCGATCAAAGCTCTGCTTCTAAGTTCTTTGTCATCATTATTTTCGTCTAAGACAGTTAATGGGTCCGTTCCTTCCTCAGTAATTATATGCACTACTTCCGCGCAAATAAATTGTTGACAGGCCTTAATTTCAACAATTGAGCCTGAAGCAAACCAAAAACCTTCTATTGAATTTTCCAAAGCTTGCAATGAATAAAATGAACTCAAAAAATAAACAGCGATAAGTGATATCTTTTTCATAATAAATCCGCATTAGCAACAACAGAAAAGCAGGGTAGGGTTATTGTTGCTAGCAATTTGCTCATTTTAGTTTGCACATTCGTCAGGTAAGGACTCTACAATCGTTCTAAATGGGGCTGCAAAAATAGGAGCTCTACGATTATATATCTCCCGTACATCACAGTACCCGTATATAAGAGTGATGCCTTCAAGTTTTGCAGTCCATGTTTCTTCATCCATCAATCCCTGTGTATATTGATAGAAATCATTTTCATGCAAAGACCAAGCGATATGTATCTGGTTTCGATAGGCAACTTCTTCAGTAGAAAGACTATTTTGAAAGTTTCTTTCCCAAAATATTGATTGAAAATCCACATCGGCTTCAGTCAACCCCAAAACCATATCATTTAATATACCAGCTCTGGCTTGCTGCTGAGATGCCAAGGCGATTCTCTGAGTTTGCATCATTTGTAAACCAACGAAAATCAAACCGGCAACTACGCTCAACATGCCAAACAACTGAATCCAAACATCTATACTTACTTTTTTCATAACTTACTCAGAGCATTCATCGGGAAGGTTGTTGATAATCTCTACAAATCTAGTTGGAAACCAATTTTTCCTGTAATCCATCAGATCTCGCATATCGCACTGGTTATAAAAGAATGATAGCGCTACTAGCTTCGCATCCCATACGCTTTGGGGCATTAATCCCTGGGAATACTGAAAATAGTCATTTTCATAAGTAAATAAATGAGCATGATAGTTATTGCGGCGGACAATCTCCGGTAAAGTAAATTCTTCACCATATTCCGAATTCGCTTCATAAACTGTAGATTGCCAATCTACGCCAGCCTCACTATTTGCACCAAGTAGACCAAAAAATGACGCAGTTCTATCCTGCTGTTGTCCCGCTTGCGCGATTCTCTGAGATTGTCGCAATTCTAAGCCAACAAATATTAACGAACCTATAATGCCTATCATTGCTAAGAGCTGGATAAGAGCGTCAATCATTGCTGAATCAATTTTTTTCATAATAAATCCGCATTAGCAGGAACAGAGAAGCAGAGTAGGGTTATTGTTGTGGGTAGTTATTTCACGATTGTAATATTAATCGAGTAAACAAGATTGCAGATACTATTAATTGCCAAATAAGAGCAATAAAAAAATGACCTGCGGCTGGCATCAGCGCCAAAAGGAAAACAAGAAATACGTTAACCCAGAGGATTAATACATACATATACCCTCTTAATTTTTTACGTTCTTCTTCATTTAGTAAAAGCCTAGTGCTTAAATAAGCGCCAATAACAGTAGCTAGTAAGATACAAGATAGAGCATAACTTGAAAAAGTCCATATTTTTGAAATTCCAAAAGATAGAGCAAGGGTGGGCAGCAATGATCCAAACGCAGCAGCGAAAGAAAGACTTAACAAGCAGAAGGTTCGATGTTTTGTTAATGGATTGCTACTTCCATCTTTCGAGCCAATGGTGATAACTAATCCGGAGAAACCTGCCAAAACAATTGCAAATTCCGTAATGTTGGAGGTATAGGAGGCATCCATAGTAAATCCTTAAGTAGCGCCAACAGAAAAGCAGAGTAGGGTTGTTGTTAGTGTTTGTTCATTAATTGGCACAATTATCGGGCAGCGCTTGAATGACTTCCCTGAAGTCTTCAGAAAATATTGGTGCTCTAGAATTATAAACCTCTCTTCCGAGGCAGATATTGTAAATTCGTTCGATGCCAGCCAATTTAGCTGACCAAGTCGAACCGTCCATTAACCCTTGAGTATATGAGTAGAAATCATTTTCGTACATATGCCATGCATTATGCAGGTTGTTCCGATAAATTATTTCTGGGCCGGATAGGTCATAATCAAAATTCACATCCCAAACGATTGCTTGATGATCGAATCCACTTTCGATAAAAGCATTCAGTGTATCCATGTTTGCTGATGCCCTAGCTTGTTGTTGCCCCGCGATTGCGATCCTCTGGGTTTGTCTCATTTCTAACCCCACAAAAATCAGGGATGCTATGATGCCAGTCATGCCTAGCAACTGAATCCATACATCTAAACTAACATTTTTCATAATAAATCCGCATTAGCAACGAGAGAAAAGAAGAGTAGGGTTATTTTTGTTAGTGGTTTCCTCATGGATTAATTTAAGCAATTATCAGGAAGAGAATTAACAATGTTTCTGAATTCTAGGGAGAATATTTGCGCTCTAGAGTTGTAGATATTTCTCACATCGCAATAATTATAAATTTGTTGGATCCCATTTAGTTTCGCCTGCCATGTAGATTCATCCATCAGTCCCTGTCCGTATTGATAAAAATCATTTTCATAAAGAAACCAAGCTTTATGGATGGCATTTCGGTAGGCTATTTCTTCAGTCGAAAGTTCATAGGAAAAGTCTCGTTCAAAGTATGTATATTGGAAATCTACATCAACTTCATAAAACGCATTTATAATATCATTAGTGATAGCTGCTCGATCTTGTTGTTGCGCTGCTACCGCTATTCTTTGGGATTGCTGAAGCTCAAGTCCCACAAAAATTAATCCCGCTAATACACTTATCATTCCAAGAAGCTGAATCCATACATCTAAGCTCACTTTCTTCATAATAAATCCGCATTAGCAGCAACAGAAAAGCGAAGTAGGGTTATTATTGTTAGTAGTTTGTTCATTCACAATCAACTCTTGGAGATTTGGCTATCAATGATTAACCGCAAGCAAGTGGCCTGCGGTAATCAGTAGAAAGATACGTCAGAATTGAATATCGGGAAGATGCACCTTGAAATAGTACGGCAGCTATATGCGGGCGGTTAAGCCTTTCTAGAGGTCCGGATATGGTTCGTATACGGTTATACGAAAAAATATTAGGATTAACCTTGAAAAATCTTCCCGCTAAAAATTAGTGTTTCCAAATCCATAGAACCTTCAGATCGATGCTTTTCGCCATTAGAAAGGTCTATATTCAAAACCAGATTCCATTTGTGATTATCACTCGATTTTTCCCATGTTCCATTGCCGATCCCTCCGAGCTGTGAACCATCATTCAAAAATGCAGTCCCAACCCACTGACATTCTCCGGCTAGAACATTGGTTTCAGTCAGGGGCTGCGAAGAAATGAGCGTACCCCAAACTGGTCCAAAGCCTGTAGCTTCTCCTACAAAGTTATTATTATTGACTATGTCACCCTTGGAATTAGTCCCAAACGTACAGCCGGTGTGCTTTAGTGTAAATTCACCAATTTGTTCTGACATATTATCCTCTTCCAAATAAATTTATTAAGTAAAAATATGTTTCCTTGTCGAGTCTCCAATATATAGGAGGAATTTAGAGGTTGGCAACTGTAATTTTTAGGGAAGAGAATCAACTCAAAAAAGGCTCTAGCAAACAACTAACGGCAGATTAGCAAAACGTCCAGAAAATCCAGCTTAGCTGTAAAATTCCCTAATACTAAAAATTGCTGTACTTTATTCTGACCCGTTTTTTTGGTGACCGCTTTTTTAGTGAGACCATAGATGAACCAATGCAACAGTCCGCAACGCCCGGAAGCAAAAACCACGCTCTTTGCCGCGATCACCATCATCCTGACAAGCATGTCGACAACAATCGTGACTGCTCAGGAATCAAACCAATCTGACGGTTTCACTGTAGACCAGGCATCACGAGGTGGCGAAGTTTACGAGCGTGAATGCGCGGCCTGTCACCGCTCCGATTTTCAGGGCAGCTTTGAGGCGCCACAATTAGCTGGACCAAATTTCCTCAACAATTGGGCTGAGCTGAGCCCGGCTGAGCTGTTCGACCGCATCAAGGCGTCTATGCCCGTTGACCAACCGGGCAGACTCAGTGATCAGGCTTATGTCGACATCGTGGCATACCTACTTGGGGCCAATGGCGTTAGCGCTAGCGACTTTGAACTTAGCATTACAGCAGCAACTTCGATTAGTGCATTGATAGCAAGCCGAGCGACAGTAAGCGACGTCCGTGAACCTGAGGAAAGAGCACAGCTTCGCCCACCACAGGGACAACCACAAACTGCGCCGGCTGGGCTCAGGATTTCCGGCACGGTTCCGAATTTCACTCCGGTCAGTGATGCGATGCTGCGGTCTCCGTCTCCTGAAGATTGGCTGATGATCCGCGGCAACTATCAGGCCTGGAGCTACAGTTCCCTTGATGAGATTAACCGGGATAACGTGCAGGATCTCGAGCTTGCCTGGACCTGGTCCATGGCTGAAGGCGGATGGAATGCGCCGTCACCCCTGGTGCATAACGGCATCATCTATTTGACAAATTACGGAAATATTGTGCAGGCGCTGGACGGTCGCACTGGCGACCTGATCTGGGAGCATGAATTCGGCATTGAGTCTCAGGGCTATTCTGGCATGAGTCGCAATCTTGCGATTTATGAAGACAAGATCTTTTTTGCTACTTCCGATACGCGGATGGTTGCCCTAGACGCTGCCACTGGTGAGTTGCAGTGGACAATGCGATTTGGTGACATCACACAGGGTCACCAGAGTACTAGCGGTCCGGTTATAGTTCGGGGAACGATTGTACAAGGGCTCAATGGTTGTGAGCGCTTCAGCCCGGTGGGATGTTACATCAGTGGTATTGATGTTGACACAGGCCAATCACTCTGGACCTTCAACACGGTTGCGCAATCTGATGAACCTGGCGGCGACACCTGGGCTAACCTGCCCAATGAGATTCGCGGCGGCGGCGATACCTGGATTACCGGCAGCTACGATCCGGAGCTGGATCTGGTCTACTATGGCGTGGCACAGCCAAAACCGTGGGTGGCGGCGAGTCGTGGTATGACAGTAGAGGATGCAGCGCTCTATACTAATTCTACTCTGGCACTTCGCCCAGAAGACGGCTCGTTAGCATGGCACTTCCAGTATGTTCCGGGTGAAACCCTCGATCTCGATGAGGTGTACGAGAGAGTATTGGTGGATGTTGGTGGGCGTTCAGTGGTCTTTAGCATCGGCAAGCACGGAATCCTATGGAAGCTCGACCGCGCAACCGGTGAGTTTCTCGATTTCAAGGAAACGATCTATCAAGACGTGTTTGAGAACATCGATCAGAATACTGGTGCCGTCACTTATCGCGCTGACATTCGCAATGCCGGAATTAACGAAGCAATATCGTCCTGTCCCAGCACTGCTGGCGGCAAGAACTGGCACCCCATGAGCTATCACCCGGGTGAAGGAATCCTGATTATCCCTCTAGCCCAGACTTGTATGCAGATGACGGGTGCAGAAATCTCACTGGTAGAGGGTTCAGGCGGAGTCGGCATTCGCTCGCGACCTTTTCTGGAGATGCCGGGTACCAATGGCAACCTGGGAAAACTCGCTGCATTTGACGTGGAGACAATGGAAGAAGTCTGGAGTTTTGAACAGCGCGCGTCCTTTCTGACCGGCGTACTCTCAACCGCGGGTGGCGTCGCCTTCGTCGGCGATCTTGACCGCCGCTTTCGCGCCGTCGACGTGAAGACCGGAGCAGAATTGTGGCAAACCAGACTGGGCACCTCGGTGCAGGGCTTTCCAGTCTCGTTTCAAATAGATGGCACACAGTATATAGCCGTGTCCACCGGACTCGGGGGCGGTAGCCCGCGATTGGGTCCGGCGTCACTCGCACCAGAGATTAATTACCCCCGATCCGGTAATGCGCTGCATGTATTTCGGATCAGAGACTGAAAAAGGTGAAAAGACTTACGCTTATTGCGAACTCTGCAAGCATGTGCTCAGCGGACAAGAAGTAAAAGCCATTGATTAATTATGCAGTCCCCACACCAACGAGCACTTTATCTGGAAAGAGGTAACTGCCATCGGGCTGTTTATACTTTTGAGCGTTCTCTCGGGTACGCTTGCGTACACGATCTTGGAGATCCTTCGGTTTATCGTGAAGTGCCATAAAGTCCCAACCCACTGCGAGCACCGGGTCAATAGTCGATAACGTGAGTGGCTTTTCCTGTTTTTTGGCGGAAACATTATTGAAACCTGCACTGGTCAGCACTTCGATAAGAACCTCAGGACTCTCTGCGTCCAAAAGCGGACCCCCAGGTGCTTCGTCTGGTGATATTTCTTCAAAAATAGCCGACATAACGCTGGCAAAACTAACTTGTTCCCGTTGTACGGGCATTACAACAACCACCCGACCATTAGGCTTCAATACGCGCTTAGCCTCCTCAAACACCTGTTGAGGTCTTGCGAAATGGTGTGCTGTATAGTTACTCACTACCACATCGAACGAATTGTCAGAAAAAGGTTGTTGCTCTGCATCCGCGGTTTGAAACTCAATATCAGTGAATCTTGATTTCGCGACACTGATCATCTCTTCAGAAAAATCGATACCCACTACTCGATCTGCGAATTTAGCCAGTTGATTTGAGACATCACCGGGACCGCAACCAAGCTCTAGTATTGTATCTTTCGAGGAAATGTCACCGACTTCTCTCAGCAGCGGGACTTGGCCAGAAAAAGCCGTAAACAGACTCATATTCTCGGCATAGGTCGCTGCGGCACCCTGCCAAGTTGCATGCTCATGAGCAGATACCTCATCTAGATAATTCGTCATAAAAAATGCTTCCTTAAAAATATATTTAATTTTGATAATACCGTGGAACTCAATGAGCCAGCCCTTGGGTTGCCACTAAACTGAATCACAAGGCTAGCTGATTGGTTCCTATGCCTTATAAACTGTTCCCGACCAAGTCAATGTCTCAAGGGCCATATGACTCTCAGAATAAACGTCACCATCCCTTGAATCCCGACCTCTCAATGTTATTTTGATTTTGTGATCACCGTCTTTCCGCCAAGTTCCTTTTTGCAATCCTATTATACGAGTTCCATCCGGTAACATGCCTTGCCCAGCCATACTAACTTCGCCAGATTCTGCGTCTGGATCATTTATGCTATGCGTAAAAGTAGTAGTACTAAAAACAGCCCCATAAATTTCATGACCAGATTCGGTCGCCCAGTTAGCATCCACAACTAGGTTATCGCCGTCTTGCCTCTGAGTACTACCTTGGAATTTAAGTTCAAAATCAGAAATTTTTTCACCCATTTTTTATACCTCTTAAAAATTGCTATTAAAATTAAGTAAATGCAGTATTCATAATTTCTTTGCCCACGAAGTGAGCGCTTCGAATAGAAGACATTTCTATTCATACTTGAACGATACTACAAATATCAGCTATCTGGGATGCCAAAATCGATGGTTTTCAGAGCATAAGCCCCAGACAGACATCAATGCCATGCATCTGGACTGGCTAAGGACTGATTATCCTCAGCCCCCACCACCGTGACCCGAAATAGGAAGTCGGTACCAAGACTAATTACAAGCTTTATAAAAACGAGAGTAGGAAAAGTGACAGTGCGGGGTGGTTCTTTACCAAATAAGCAGTGTTTTTCATTATTCGCAAGGGCTGATGTTCGTATCGTCTACTAATATTAATAAGTCTGCGCTAGAAAAAGATAATGCTCTTTCTGTAATCTCTCTGTATTTGCATCGACTATAAATGTTGCGCATGGATGCTAATTTAGCTATCCAAATATCTTCATCCATCAATCCAAGTTCATATTGAAGATAATCATTTTCATACACCATCCACATCCGATACATGTATGTCTCGGCTACTGCTCGATTATTTTGGTTTGACAAATCTAAGGTGTCGTTTAGAAAATCTAAAAAGCTTATAGCAGGATTAGCTTCCGCGAAAGTTCCTATTATTTCAGTTACTAATGATGCTCGTTCTTGCTGCTGAGCCGCTAAAGCTATTTTCTGTGATTGCCGCATCTCTAGGCCAACAAAAAGTAGAGATGCAATAATGCCAATTATTCCAATTAGTTGAATCCAAGTATCTAAGCTAACTTTTTTCATCATTCTAATTGGCTCCACTCCTGGAATTGGTTTTCTAGCTCGTATGTGAACTTTTCCAAGTATTCGCGAGATTTTTCTGAACAGCTGCCAGACAGGTTTTGATTTTTTACGCCTGAATCTATTTCTTGAAAGGTTTTATTCATAAAATCTATCAAAAACTCCCTAGAAAAATTGCTAGTTGTCAGTAAGGTGAGCTTCAAGTCATTTTCATGAACCCAGCTTTGGGTATAATAAGAATTATCCAAAACGTCATGCGATAGAGTTTGAAAGAAATAATGTGTATCACCGTAAGTTTTTAGCCTGGCTTCTTTGGTATGTATAACGTCATACAACCACCCATCATCTCTAATCATAAAGAGCAAGTATTGATACTCAGGATTATTTGTTTCAGAGCAAAGTAAGAGGATTGATTTTTCTGAAACTAAATCGGCTTTAGTAGCAAAAGAAAAAGAGATTAGGGTCATTGCTGTTAGTAGCTTTATCATGATTCACTCTAAACTACCCGATATACGTTCTTGAGGAAGTGTTTGCAGATTACTCTTGGCATTGGGAAGGCATGCTATCTAATATTCTTTTAAATCCAGCTTCCACTAATTGGCTTCTCAATTCATATATTTCAGGATATTCACATCTTTTTAGGTTAACCTCCATCGCACGTAATTTTGCCTGCCAAACTGGTTCCGTCATTAAGCCTTGAGAATATTGAAAGTAATCAGCTTCATAAAAAAACCAGCTCTGGTTATTAGAATTTCTTGCCGCTTTTTGTTCAGTTGTAAGGATAGACTCCGGTGCTATGCGAAATTTACTAGAAAACCAATCTAGATCTGCTTCCGTGAATGCATTCGTCTCAGCAGAGGCTGCGTAAGATCTTTCTTGGATTTGACTTACCAGCGCTATCCGTTGAGATTGCCGTAGTTCAAGGCCAACAAAAATAAGTGACGCCGTAACTCCGGCTACTCCTAGTATGTTTAGCATCCTCTCTATATTCATACTTAGAATTTACTAAATTTATTGTAAAGAGACACCTAAAAAGATCATTTTAGTGTTATTTGTCCAATCCTATTCTTAAATAATGGTTTAAACTATCCCCAATTAACTTAGGAGAAGGATAATGGAACTAATTGCAGAATCAGAAATGAATATTACTTCAGTCATTCCCATGCCAGGTGGCTCAACATTGATCTCTGAAGGAAACGTTGGTAAATATGGAAAAGTATTTTCAAGCGTTAATTTGTACTCAAACAGTGCTACTAAAAATGCTGGTAATTTTGATGGGGAGGCAAGAGCTTTGATGGAGGGTGGGGAAGCTATAGGTGCTTCGCTCCAAGGGATTTGGAAGCGTGACGGTAATAAGATAACCATTCACAGCCTTGATGATGCCTCGAATGGTGACCAAAATTATACGGTTATAGAAGTTGATATGATTTCAATGAAGAGCGTGGTCAAAGTTCACGCTTTGTAATTGATTTAACGCGGGGGTGTGGCCAGCCCAGCCCCCAAGAATCTCGTTTATATTTTTGAGTCACCTAGGCAAGAGTAAAGTTATAGATCAATAAATTCTTCCTTTTCGTGCTTAGCGAATCAAGCCTAGAGAGCCCGAAATGGTCGCCTCTGAACTAAATAAGCTATCTATTACGTATAATGGTCTAGGAGTAGATAGATTTTATCGCAATAAACTTCCAGAATCTGGAGGCACGCCTTTCTACATCGAAATATTGTGACAAACAAGTCAGCCTCGGGATAACCTGTAGTTACTCCAAAAAATCGGCAACACAGCCTTTGCAATTAGGAATGAAAATTTAGATGCAAACGAAAAATTTAGTAAAGATAACATTGGAGCTAATCTTAGTAGTTCTTTTTACATCAAGTGCGTTGGCTCAGTTGCCGGAACTGAGCGCACCCTCAACTGTCAGTGGTGCGCCCACCACAGCTAGATTTTTTGGAGGAGCATCAAGTGATAATCAGACTTCATTTGCGAGTAGTTTTGATTACGATCAAAAAATAGATATCGATGTAAGATTTGAAGTAGAAAGCAGTCAAGTAAATACTATGGGTAACCTTTATTTATTTATACTTTGGAATAATCAATACTTTATCCGCGTTGAGTCAGGTGGTTATGAAATATGGGATTTAACATTAGAGAATTTAAAGGCTGCATTTCCAGCGGTGACATTACAGAAGAGTCATGAGTTTAACGTGGTTGATGATGTGGCGTTTGGTCCAGCTGGAATTTCTGATACGACATTAGGTATATATCTGGCTTACGACAGCATGGCAGCAGAGGGCGAGATTTATTACAGTGGCTCACCGCTTAGTGTGATGATTAATCCGCCACTTACTGCACTGGAAGGGTGTGCGAAGGTTTTTTATTCTGATTTTCCAATTCCGGTAAGCTCAGATAACGTTCATCGTTATTATAAGTTTTCATGGCAGAGCGACCCTATTTTCTGTGCTAATTTTTATGGATCAGTTCCAGTCGATCTTAAAGATAAGATTAGAAGAGCATTAAGTTTTGCAAAAGGAAAATTGGGTCTTCTCGCTCCCTTTAATGGTTTTTTTGTCAATTTGGAAATGACCGACAAAGCTCAGTATATAGCTGACGTATGCGATACTCTGCCGGCGAGGACCTATGATATAGAGGACAAACAATTTAAGAAAATAACCAGAGCACTTTGTATTCAGAATGCAGATCCCGTAAATCTAGAAAATCCAAGAGGTGGCGGAGGAGCAGGACAGGAAGGTTTTCATAATGGAGGCGGGTCTGAGGTTTCTATAAATACTTATTTTGAATCTAGTCAATGGTTAAATGCTGGCTATTCTAGTGAAGAAGCGGCAAAGAAATACTATAGTGATGACATAGCTAAGGTAGCAGTACATGAGTTTTTTCATGCTCACCAGCAAACATTAATGTGGTATTTTGAAGAAAAGAAAGAATTTGGAATACCTATATCTTTGATGGAAGATTTCGCTAGTTATACGAATGAAAAATACGAGCATGATAAAGTCCTTTACACTCCGCATTGGATAGAAGAAGGTTCTGCTGAATTCGCTGCATATTTATTAATGTTGCAATACGATGCTACCTTTAACGCTAGAGATTTGTTCCTTCTACAACTTGATAATGCTAGGGATAGAATTAGCGCAGGAAAACTAGCAAATGATACAGTTAGCTTGCAAGATTATGAGTATCAGACTAGAGAAGAGCTTGTAGAATCTGAAAATAACCCATCTGGTGTTGCGCGAACACCTAGGGGAAAATTTGATATGGGTTTGTGGGCTATGGTGTACTTATGGCATAAAGATCCTAATAACTTGCAAGGGATCATGGTCGACTATTTCAAAAACTGGGGTGAGCAAGAAAATCTGTACCCTAGAGAAGGTTGGAAATATTCTTTTCAGAAAACATTCAATATTTCTATAGAAGATTTTTACGTAGAGTTTGATGCATTTATGGAGAAGCCTCGTGTCGACCAAGTGTCTATTTTAAAGACGAATGATGAGTTTATAAAAGCGACTTTTTCTCCAGGAGCTCCGTAAGCTATCAGCACATTAGTTTAAAGCGAGAATATCATTCGTGTCCGATAGGTTGGGCGCTATGATGAGCTTCATTTAATGACCAAGCAGTTAATAATAAGACTGCAGCTAGAAATATACGGATTAAGTCTTCACTATCTAAATTTACAATTAATGCTCGCTCGCCGGGTGGATTGTTAATCGTAACGACAATACTTATTAAAGCCCTTGTAATGGGTGCTATAAAAGAGCCATAAAGCAGCATTAAAGTGAATTTATGTAGTAACTTGAGGTGTTGTTTCTCGAATCGATAATTCTCCTTTAGCAGTAAGCATAATTCTCTAAGTTTAATTAAACCTACCATAAGAAAAGATATAGGTATCATACTTAAGATAAACCCTATGCCTCGATTAAACGGGTCTAATTCTTGCGGCATGATGTATCCTCCTAGATTGCCTAAGGCGTCTACTAATCGCCCGACATCTATCCATATCCAAACTTGTAGCAATGGAAGACTGACTAAACCTAGAATACATAATTTGCTTAGCAAGCTGGAAAGCAGATGAATATTCTTTATAGGTTTCATAGAGGAAGTCTGTTTAAGTAAAGCCTAACGGTTGTTATAGTTTATTTCTGTTCTTTTAGGTTTAAGTCGTGATACTCATTAATACATTATTCTAGGCTTTATCCAAATCACCTATTTTCGTCTATACCAGGGCAATAATCCCACTCGTCGGTAGGTAGGTAGCGAGTCAGTAGTTGATAAAGGCCAGGATGATTAGCTGCAATATAGGCCCTTGTCGGGAAAATTTCCTTAAAGTCTGTACCTTTATTCATAATATAACCTTCTACGGCTTGAGCCCAATATTCGCCCAGTGGAGCATCGGCGGGGTATGTTCCGTTTTCCCTCGCCGCATACGCAAGAGGGGTGATGCGATCGTACCAATACGTCTCGTTCGTCTCTTCGAATATGAGATGATTTATGACATGCCCCAATTCATGAATCGCAGGGTTACCACCAACGTCCCAGTTGCCTGGATAGCAAAGCCAAGTGGCATTCGCCGTCATATTGGCGTCAGATGTGCCTTGTGCAAAACCCCCTATTTCGCCTTCCATGTCAGCTCCATATTCAGGTAATTCAGACGCGTTTTCTGTAAATAACGAAACCCTCGCATGACTTCTTCGCAGTATGCCTCTCATTTCTGGCCTAGCTGATGTCATATAGATAAAAGCATCTCTGGCCGCAAGTAATGCATCGTCATCAACTTTTGCGCCGGCCACAATGATTATCCCAGCACCGGTTGTGTACTTTGTATAATATTCAAGGCCCGCTGGACTGGGAGATTCTATAACCTTGCGACCTGTATCAATATATTCAAATTGTCGCCATTTTGAAGCATGCCCTGACCAGCCGGTCTTTCCGAGGAATACTTCAGCTTCGATTATCAAGGCAGACTTAGCATCTTGCTCCAGATAAACGTTGCATAGAGCATTAAAATATTTCTGGTATTCCGCCCAGGAGACTGTCTCATAGTCAGCCACTATTTCGACACCATCAAACTGCTGTAAGTATGCAGTGCCAGCATATTCGAGCGCTGCTTCAGAAAACCAATGCGCCACGGGTCCATATTTGGTTTTCTTTGTAGGGTCGTCGCTAGGATTATCAATATATTGCGTTATGGAATCGTTTTGAGCTTTTTCAAACATAGCCCGCACCTCATAAAAATAAGTCTGAGGACTGACCAGAGAGGCATTTTTAGATATATCTGTACAAGCTTTAGTGGTAGCAACGCTATAATCAATGGCATCAAATAAGTATTTTCCGGTTTCAGCCATAGGTTTTCTGAGCTCGCTAAAACCGGCACTCAAATTATAGGTTGTTGAATCTCCACCGCTTATAGTTAGGGCGGAAGTTGAAAATAGCGCAGAAGTGAGCGCACCTTCGGCGTTCAAACTAATTTCTAGCACATCATTACAGCCGACAAGAGGCCGGCGATCTTTTAATTCAAAAGAATCTATTTCGAGCATCCCATTGTCTAATCTGAAATCAATCGAAAGTGCCTCGGCTAAACCGGTCACATTTGAATCCACATAGGAACAACCAGAGGAAAGCACTGAGGTTTCACCAGAGTATGTTGTTTTTGACAAATAAGGCTCAAGTGGATCAGCTGCGATTGAATATGATACTGAAATAATGAAATTTACGATAAGAAGAATTTTCAAAAATAGGATAAATGTTTTAGAACTTGCCATCGATTGACTACCTTTAACGATACCGTAACAATCTTCAACGGGCAGATTTTGAAGTACCACAAATAAGCTGGTCATCATTATAGTAAATAACCAAATAATTCAAAGATATTTTTGATCTTTCCTAATTCACTTTTAATGAGAATGTCATTTTCATAAGACTATTTGCCATTAACAATAAATAGGCTATTTTAATTTCGTGTTGTTATGGTGTTATGTTTGTCACTGAAATTATGATTAATATATAGCGCGACGAACAAATTACTCTAAGTATGAAAGTGAGTCGCAGAATAATCTAAAATTAAAGTTAGCTTTAATCACTGGAGGTAAAATGAGTATTCAAGATATTGGTTCCCTTGGAGAGTTTGTGGCTGCATTAGCGACTGTTGCTACGCTTATGTATCTTTCTGCCCAAATTAGACAAACAAATTTGACCACTAAAGCACAATTTGGTCACGGGCTCACTCACCGGCTATACGATCGTTTTTTTAATACGGCGAAAGATAAGGAATTTGCTGAGTTTATCGCTAAAGATTGGGCAGCTGAGGACCTCGAGGATAGCGAAAAATCGCGGGTTACTTGGTTTTCGATCATGCTCTTAGTCGATGTTTTTGACGTTTACGACAAAGTTAAGCAAGGATTGGTTGAAGAAAAACACCTAGATATGAGAGTGCATATGCTAAGCACTGGTATTTTTAGATCACCTATTGGAAACCGCGTTTGGGAATTTTGGAGCAATGTTCGAGATGAAGAATTTGTTACATGGTTCGAAAACAATGTTCTTGATCCCACTGCGGCGAGAGAAAAGCTGGAGAAATTAAGAACAAAAAATCCTGAGCTTTATGAAAAATCAAAATCAGGTAATACAGTTTTTAGAGACCTAGATTAAAGCTAATCAAGTAAATGAATGTAATCTTCCTGACGATATAAGGATAGCCTCAGCTAGATTGGTATATTAAATTAACGTAGTCACGAAAAGTAAGTTATTAAGCTTAGATTTTATAAAAGAGTAAAGAAGGATAATGCAGTGCTAAAAAAACCACGAATGGATGGTTTTCAATTGATACGTTTCAGCAGAATTGTTTTTACAACAATTCTAATGTTATTGCTATCGTCGTACTCGCATTCCCATGGAGGTGGCTTGAGTTCTTATGGGTGTCATACTCAAGCGAGTAATGGCTCCTATCATTGTCACAGCGGGAACTATTCTGGGCTT
>MDSV01132619.1_pt1 | contig 16007 bp, 14 predicted proteins | sample 810851 | NCBI WGS metagenome assembly MDSV01 (sample SAMN05326640, study PRJNA326480) | marine metagenome | isolation source: seawater | place: Atlantic Ocean: North East | collected 2012 | reverse complement strand
AAAGCTTTATTTATCACTTAAAAAATTAGACCTTAAAGATGATAAAATTGAAAACTATTATATTCAAAGTCATAATCTTGGAATTGTTCCAAAAAATTTAAATAAACTACAAAATAAATTATTTGGAATAGAGTGTAATTACGAGGAGCTTAATGCGATAGATTTTAAAAAAGGGTGTTACGTAGGTCAAGAAAATACTGCGAGAATAAAATTAAAAGACAAGCTCTTCAAAAGATTGTTACCAATAAAAATTATTGACGGAAAACTATCTGAAAATGAGAAAATTTATAATAACAACGTCGAAATCGGAAAAGTTTTAATTAATGATGAATACCCATTTGCTATAGTGAAGTTTAAAGATAAGAATTTTGAAAAAGATCAAACTCTAAAATGTAAAAATGGATCTCTTAAAATTTTTATACCATCTTGGCTCAAAATTTAAATTTTAATTAATAAATTTTGATAGATTAGGTTTATAATAATTTGGTCCTTTCATAACCTTGCCATCATCATTATAAATAGGTTTACCTTTTTCGTCTAACTTGCTCATGTTGGAATCTTGAACTTCATCAAAACATTTATCCAAATCAATGCCAAATGCATGTCCGGCGCCATATGTTACATATAAAATATCAGTGAGTGCATCAGCTACTTCTAATAAATCTTTATTTTGTATCGCTTCGCTAAGTTCATCCAATTCCTCTTTAATTAGATCTAATCTAAGTTTATTGATTTTATCTGTGCTAAATGAGGGTTTATTCTTAACTTCTTGACCAAAAGTTTTCATAAAAATTCCAACCTTTCTAAAATTTGACATATTGCTCCTGTAAGTTTTTTAAAATTGATGTATATTATAATAATTTAATAACTACTTATTAATCAATGAAATTAAGAAAAGAATTCGACAGTATTGGTTTTATCAATGTTCCAGACGATAAATATTGGGGTGCCTCAACACAAAGATCAAAAAAATATTTTGATATAGGTGAATTCTTAGTAAGGCCAGTTTTAATTAAATCTATTGCCATAATTAAAAAAGCTGCGGCAATGGTACATGAAAAAGATGGACTAATTCCATCACAGATTACTAAACCAATAATTAAAGCCTCTAATGAAGTAATTGCAGGTAAATTAGATGAACACTTTCCTTTAAAGGTTTGGCAAACAGGGTCAGGCACTCAAACCAATATGAATGTGAATGAAGTTATAGCTAATAGAGCTATAGAAATTTTAGGAGGAAAAAAAGGTACGAAAAAACCTGTTCATCCTAATGATCATGTTAATAAATCTCAATCAACCAATGATGTTTTTCCAACAGCAATGCACATAGCTATAGCTTTTGAAACAAAAAAAAAATTATTACCTTCACTAGAATTATTAAATAAAGAATTAAAAAAAAAAGTTTCTCAATTTAAAAATATAATAAAAGTTGGAAGAACACATCTGCAAGATGCAACACCACTTTCTTTAGGACAAGAGTTTTCTGGATATCAATCTCAATTAGAAGATTGTATTTTGAGAATTAAAAATGCTTTAAAAGAAATTTATAGTTTAGCTCAAGGTGGCACAGCTGTCGGTACAGGAATTAATAGAAAAAAGGGTTTTGATAAAAAGATTATTAAAGAAATCAAAAATATTACTAAATTACCTTTTAAACCAACTAAAAATAAATTTGCTGCATTGGCTGCACATGATGAAATTGTAAATTTTTCAGGAACTTTAAATACAACAGCAGTATGTTTAATGAAAATTGCAAATGATATAAGGTTTCTAGGATCGGGCCCAAGGGCTGGATATGGTGAGATTATTTTGCCAACTAACGAACCAGGCTCATCAATAATGCCAGGAAAAGTAAATCCAACCCAATCAGAAGCAGTAACAATGGTTTGTGTTAAAGTTATAGGGAATCATAATGGTATTACAATGGCAGGCTCTCATGGGCATTTTGAGTTAAATGTTTTTAAACCTTTAATAGCACATAATATTTTACAATCTATAGATCTACTATCTGATAGCACAAAAAATTTTTCATTATATTGTGTTAAAGGATTAAAAGCAGATAAAATTAAAATAAAAGAATATTTAGACAATTCTTTAATGCTAGTAACAGCTCTAGCACCACATATTGGTTATGATAATTCGGCCAAAATAGCTAAGGCTGCTCTTAAAAATAATACAACTCTAAAAGTAGAGGCTCTAAAGTCTGGTTTAATAGATGAAAAGAGCTATCAAAAAATTATGAATCCAAAAAAAATGATTTATCCAGAATAATATTCCATTAAGTTATTAAATAAATTTCTTAAAACAATTCTACTTTTTATATTTATATTTTGAATATTAAAATCATCAATAAAACTCTGAATTCTATCGTTAGAATCATCATTAATATTAATTCTCTTTAAATTTAAAATGTCTGAATTTAAATCGTACTTAAAAGCAATATTTATTTTTTTAATTTCTTTTCTTAATTCTTTTCTTGTTAAGAAAAATCTATAAATTTCATTTATATCAGAGATATTAATCTCTAACTCGCCAACAAAAAATTGATTATCTTTATTTGAAACAAAATCTCCATCAATTAATTCTATTAAAGCCTTATCTTTAAAATTTAATTGAGAGTCTGAAAAACTTAGTTGATTTTGGTTAAAATTAATTTTTATTTTTGCATTATTTAAATTTCGATTATCAACAACACCATTTGAATTTACATTTATTTGATAGCTTAAATTTTCATTTAGCAAAATTTCAGATTTTAAAATTTTTAAAAAAAAAGAGTCATTACTTAACAGTTTAGAAATATTTAAATTATTTAAATTGATATTTAATAAAGAAAAAAAAGGTTTAAATACTATTTCTCCATTAAATAAAGGTTGTTTATTAATTTTTTTCTCGGATTGAAATTTGATTAACTGATCATCCAGCTCAAATTTAACTAAATTGGTTTTACCTAGTTTTGAAAAAAAAATTGATCCAATTGCAGGTTCATTCGAGTAATTCAATTTATTTTTAAAATTTAAAGAAATTTTACTTAAATCAATATTTGAATCTGCATTTTTCTCTATAAAATCATTTGTAAAATTTATTTTAATTGGGTTATTGAAAACTTCACCACTAAAATTTAGTTTATTTAAAAAATCTAAATTATCATAAAAAATATCGGTTTTTTTTAGTTTAATTATTGAGTAAATTTCCTCATTTTCATCTACTAAAAAAATCTTGCTGTTAACAATTGACATTTTTTTTTCATTTATTTTTTCATCGAAAAATTTAAAAAATGAAAAAAAATTATTTTTGAATACACTAAATTTAGCATTATCTATTTTGGTAAATTCAATATTCAATTTGTTTTTATTGAAAAATTTTGTCATCGATAAATATACTTTTAAAGAGTCAACCTTAGCTAACTCTTTATTTTGCGAGGCAAGAGATATATCTTTAAAAATAAAATGAGGCTGGGGAAATATTGAATAACTAAATTTGTTATTTAATATAAACTGAATTTTAAAGGATTCGCCAAGTTGATTTTCAATTTTATTCTTAACCCAATTTTTTTTGTAAAAAGCTGGTGTGGATAAGTGCGCCATAACAGTAAAGATTGTTATTAAAATTATAAAAACTAACCTTTGATCTTTTATTAATTTACTAATATTTTTTAGACTGATATTATTGAATGATTCTACTAAAAATTTATTAATTGAATTAATGCGACTTTTTGTAGATTTTAATATTAAGTTAGTAAAATTATTCATTTCAGATTAATAGGTTATAATAAATTATTTAAAATGATAAACTCTGATTATGCAAAAAATCTTAATGATAGGCAAATAGAGGCTGTTAATCACCTTGATGGCCCTCTTTTAATTGTAGCAGGCGCTGGTTCTGGTAAAACGAAGGTCTTAACATCAAGAATAGCAAATATTATTAAAAAGAAAAAGGCGTTTCCAAATCAAATCCTAGCAGTAACTTTTACAAATAAAGCTGCCAAAGAGATGCAAAATAGAGTGAGTAATTTACTGGGCTCAGCAGCAGTAGGTCTTTCTTGGCTAGGAACATTTCATTCAATTTGTGCAAAAATATTAAGAAAACATGCATCGGCAGTTAGTTTGAATTCTAATTTTACTATTATAGATACTGATGATCAGACAAGGCTTATTAAAAATATTTGTAAATCTGAAAATATTGACATCAAACAATTATCACCAAAATTTATATTGGCTATTATTGATCGTTGGAAAAATAAAGGATTTTATCCTGCTGAGGTAGTAATAAATAAAAAAGACATTTATGAAAAAACAATTCTACCTCTTTATAAAATTTATCAACAAAAGTTGATTGATTTAAACTCGTGTGATTTTGGAGATCTAATTTTACACACTGTGAAAATTTTAGAATACAATACCGATATCAGAGAAATCTATGCTAAAAATTTTAAATATATTCTTGTTGATGAATATCAAGATACCAATTTTATTCAGAGTAAATGGTTAAATCTGTTGTCAGAAAAAAATAAAAATATTTGTTGCGTTGGTGATGATGATCAGTCAATTTATAGCTGGAGAGGAGCAGAGATAAAAAATTTTCTTGAATTTGATCAAGTTTATAAAAATACAAAAGTTATAAGACTAGAGCAAAATTACAGATCTTCACAAAATATTCTTTCAGTCGCATCTGACTTGATATCAAATAATCAAAATAGGGTTGGAAAAACATTGGTTTCGAATATGGAGGAAGGAGATTTAGTTAAATTAAATTGTTTTAAGAATGGGAAAGATGAAGCAATAGGTGTTTCAGATGAAATTGAAAAAAAAATAAAAAAAAAATTTTCTTATAACAATATAGCTATTCTTGTGAGAGCAATCTTCCAAACAAGAGAATTTGAAGAACGATTTTTAAAAATAGGAATGCCTTATAGAATTTTAGGTGGAACAAAATTTTATGAAAGGGCTGAAATTAAAGATTGTGTAGCATATTTAAGATTAATTCATCAAGAAAAAGATGACTTGGCTTTTGAAAGAATTGTAAATAATCCAAAAAGATCGATAGGAGATACCACTCTAAAAAGTGTTCATGAATTCGCAAAGCAAAACAATCTAAGCTTAGAAAAAGCTTCAATCAAAATGATTGAGCAAAATGTAATTAAACCAAAAGCAAAAATTGGGCTTAATCTTTTTCTTAATTCTTTAAATAGATGGAGAAACTTTTTTGAAATTAATAAATCAAGCCATATTAAATTAATGCAAGTTGTATTAGATGAGTCTGGCTATTCAGCTATGTTAAAAAATAAAAAAGATTTAGAAAACGAAAATAGACTAGAAAATATAAAAGAATTACTAAGTGCGATGAAGGAGTTTGATAATTTGGAGAGTTTTTTAGAACACGTTTCTCTCGCAACTTCTGTTGATCAAAAATGGGATGGAGAAAAAATTAATATGATGACCATGCATGCTGCAAAAGGATTGGAATTTGATGTGGTTTTTTTTACCTGGATGGGAGGAGGGTTTATTCCCTCACCAAAAATCTATTGAGGAAAAAGGACAAAATGGTCTAGAAGAAGAAAGACGTTTGGCTTATGTAGGAATAACAAGAGCAAAGCAAAAAGCTATAATCTCTTTCTCAATGAACAGGTTTTATCAAGGCGATTGGATTGATAGTATGGCTTCAAGATTTATAGATGAATTACCAGAAAAACATTTAGAAAAAAATTCATTTTTTGATGAGGATGTACAAGAAGTGGAAGACTTCGATTTTAATCAAGATTTTGAAATTGAAGAAGGGGCCAGAAGTCCAGGTTGGATAAGGTATCAAAAACGGATTAAGTGAAAAAAAAAATTAAAATTTTAAGAAGTAAATTTACCAAATACAACATCGATGGCTATGTTGTGCCTAAAAATGATGAATACTTTACCGAGTATTCAAAGATAAACCGCTTAAAAATTATATCAAATTTTAGTGGTTCAGCAGGTATTGCAATAATTTTAAAGAATAAAAACTATTTATTTACTGATGGAAGATATTCAATACAAAGTCAATTAGAGTCTGGTAAACACTTTAATATAGTAAATCACGAAAGTTTAATTAATTGTAAATTATTTAAAAAGTTAACATTAGGGATTGATCCAAAACTATTTACTCACAATCAGATAAAAAAATATTTTTTAAAAAACAATAGTATTAAATTCATCAAAAAAAATTTAATTGATGAAATTAAAAATCAAAAAATTAATGATTCATTTCCATTTTTTTCTTTAAAGAAAAATATAGTTGGAGAAAGTGTAAATTCTAAATTAAATAAAATTGCAAATTATCTAAAAAAAAATAAATCAGATTTTTTATTTGTGAGTGCACCAGAAAATGTTGCTTGGATTTTAAATATTAGAGGTGGAGATAGTCCAAACAGTCCTATACCTAATTCAAGATTAATAATTAATAAATCAAAGAAAATATTTTTGATCAGCAAAATAAAAAAATGTAAAAAACTTATTAAAGAAAAAGTTATTACTTTTAAAGAAATAATTGATGTAAATGAATTCCCAGAAAAAATATTTCTATTAAAAGGTAAAAATTTTATTATTGATGAAAATTCCTGCTCAATATTTTATAAAGATTTAATCAAATCAAAGTTTAAAATTTTAAAAGGAAAGGATCCAATTTACGATTTGAAATCAATAAAAAATAAAACTGAAATTAATAACATGATTAAAACTCATATTAAAGATGGTGTTGCTTTAACAAAATTTATTTTTTGGATAAAAAACGTAAATAAAAAAGAAATTAATGAAGTGCAAGCACAAGACAAATTAGAAAGATTTAGAAAAATGAGTAAAGATTATTTGTATCCAAGTTTTGAGACAATTGCTGGATCAGGTAAAAACGCTGCTATAGTTCATTATCGAGCAAAAAAAAGTAATTGTAAAAATATTAGAAAAAAAGATATTTTTTTATGTGACTCTGGTGGTCAATATAAATTTGGAACTACAGACGTGACTAGAACAATTTGTTTCTCACAACCAAAAAAAAATATAAAAAAAATTTATACAAAGGTTTTAAAAGGTCATATAGCGGTAGCTACCACAAATTTAAAAAAAGATAATACTGGAAAAAAAATTGATGTAAGGGCAAGAAGATATTTGAAAAAAATTAATTTAGACTATGCTCATGGCACAGGTCATGGTGTTGGATTTTTCCTTAATGTTCACGAAGGCCCACAGTCTATTTCAAAAATAAATAAAATGAAAATTAAAGAAGGTATGATTTTAAGTAATGAACCAGGCTTTTATAAAGAAAATGAATTTGGAATTCGTATTGAAAATTTAGTTTATGTAAAAAAGCAAAATAAAAAAACAATTTTTGAAAATTTAACAATGGCACCGATAGATAAAGATTTGATTGATTTCAAGATGTTAACGAAGTTAGAAAAGGAATATTTATTTAAATACCATTTAGAGGTATACTCAAGATTATCAAAATATTTAAATTTTAATGAAAAAAAATGGTTAGCTAGTTTTATTTAACATGTCCAAAAATTGCTCTTGAGTTAAAATTTTTATTTTAAGTTGATTTGCACTATCAACCTTTCTTTTGGTTGGTTTATCTCCAATAATTAAATAATTAAGTTTCTTTGACACGCTACTTACTGTTGTGCCAGAATTTTTCTCAATTAAAGATTTGACTTCAGCTCTGCTAATTCCACTCAATTTTCCTGTCACTAAAAATGTTTGGTCTTTTAATAAACCATTTTTTTTCTCAAACAGAGCATTATCGATAATTAAAACTTTTTCCAATTCATTTAAGACTTTAAGATTAACTTTGTTTGAAAAAAAATTTTGTATTGAATTTATTTGAGTATCTCCAATTCCATCAATATTCAATAAATCTTCATATCTATTATTTTTAGACAATTCTTTAAATTTTAAAAAGGATTTAAAATGTTTCGATAATAACTTTGCATTTTCTAATCCAATATGCCTAATGCCTAATGCATAAATTAACCTTTCTAGTGATATCCTTTTTTTTTCGGTTATAGAAAATTTTAAATTTTCAACTGATAATCTTCCCCAACCCTCAAGTTTTTCAATTTTATTATAGTCTAACTGAAATATATCATAGGGAAATTTAATCAAATTTAGCTTCCAAAAATTTTCAACAATTTTTTTTCCAAAACCATCAATATTAAATGCCTCTTTTGAGACAAAATGTTTTAATTTTTCAATTGAAATTTTTTCGCAAAAATAACCCTCACTTGAGCATCTTCTTACCGCATCTTTTTTTTTTGTTATTATATTAAAGTCTTTGATTGTTTTTGAACCACACGAAGGACATTTTTTTGGAAAAATAAATTGTAATGAATTTTTCTTTCTTTTTTTTAAATCAACAGAAAGTATATGAGGTATTACGTCACCAGCTCGTTCAACTGTAACTGTATCTCCAATCCTAATATCTTTACGACTAATTTCATCCTCATTATGTAAAGTGGCATTAGAAACTAGCACGCCTCCAATATTGATAGGTTTAATCTTTGCAACAGGTGTTAAAGCACCAGTTCTTCCAATTTGAATATCTATATCAAGAATTTCTGAAATTGCTTTGTTTGATGAAAATTTATGTGCAATGGCCCATCTTGGGGCATTGGCTATATTTCCTAATCTTTTTTGTAGAGTAAAATCATTTACCTTATATACAATCCCGTCTATATCAAAATCTAAATCTGATCTTTGCTTTTCTATCTCGTTATAATTATTTAATAAATTTTTAACACCCTCTATCAATTTATTTAGTGGATTAACTTTAAAACCCCATTCACTTAATCTACTGAGATATTCATTTTGTGTTTTTATTTTCATTCCCTTTTCAAAGCCAAATGTATAAGCAATAAATTTGAGGGGGATTTTTTTTGTATCTTCGGGATTTTTTTGTCTTAAAGATCCAGATGCTGCATTTCTTGGATTTGCAAATTTATCACTTAATCTTTTGAAATCACTATTTTGAATAAAAACTTCTCCTCGAATATCTATTTCGCCAGGAAAATCTTTTGTGAAGATTTCATGTGGTATATCGCCTATAGTTTTTAAATTCGCAGTGATATCTTCACCTTCTTTTCCATCTCCTCTCGATAGTCCGGTGATAAATTTTCCGTTTTTATAAATCAAAGATGCTGAAATGCCATCAATCTTTGGTTCGGCACTATATTTAATTTTCAATTCTTTTTCACTTTTACTTAAAAAATTCAGAATTTTTTTCTCAAAATTAAGTAAATCCTCCTCTGAAAAGGCATTGGCTAAAGAAAGCATTGGAACTTTATGAGATATTTTTTTAAAGTTTTTTGATGGTTTAAAACCAATTTTAATATTTGAGGAGTCTAAATTAACTAAAAACTTATATTTATTCTCTAATTCTATTATCTTATATTTTAAAATATCATATTCAGAATCTGATATTATTGGATTACTTTTATCAAAATAAGCTTCATTGTGTTTTTGAATTTTTTTTAATTTTTCAATATAAATTTTTTTAATTTCTTTTTTGTTCATTTAATTAAAGAGGCTTTTAAATCTTTTCTTAAATCTTTTAAACAGTGATTTTTTATCCTTATTTTTGTTTGCTTTCGAAAAAATTTCTTTTTCCTCTAGATCATAATCTTTATTAAAAATTTTATAACTTGCTTTATACCATTTACTTGAACCATAATTATATCCCAATAAACTTGCGTATTTTTTCGCCTCATTTTCTAAACCAATTATATAATGAACTTCTGCTAAGCGATGAATAGCTTCTTCAACATAAACTGTAGTTTCATAATTATTTAAAACATTTTTAAATCGATTAATTGCTGGGATCCATTTTTTTGATTTAAGATAATGTCGACCAATGTACATTTCTTTGCCAGCCAATCTATCGTTAATTAATTCTATTTTAAATTTTGCATCTGAAGCGAATTCTGTTGTTGGGTAATTTTCTATTACAAATTGAAATTCTTTTTTTGCTTTTAGTAAAGGTCCAAGATCTCGTTTTTCATCAATTATATTTTCGTAATAACACATTGCTAATAGAAAGTGACCATAACTTTTATCTTTGTGGTTAGGATAAACTTTTAAATACCTTTCCAAATTATAAATTGCATCACCATAATAATCATCAGAGTAATAGACGTATGCTGTCATCAAAGCAGCAATTGGTGCCCATTTTGATTGAGGAAAAATTAATTCAGCTTCATTAAATTTTTTAGCAGCATAAAGGATATCACCATTTAAAAACTCATCATAAGCCTCCTCATAAAGAGTAATCATTTGGGTTTCCAAATCTTCATTTTGTATTATTGATATCCTCTCTTTTTTGGAGCAAGAGAGTTGTGTTAAAACCAAAATTGCTAAAAAAATAATTTTTACGAAAAATTTCATTGCAATACTATTATCAGATTATTTTTTTAAACAGAATAGCTTTATGCTATTGACTTAAGGTTTTCTCGATTTACTAAAGTATATGGAACATTTTTTTCGGTGATTTCGAAAATTGAGAAATTTTCTTTATTTTCAAAAACTTTTCTAAGAAGGTCATTAGTCAATTTGTGTCCACCTTGAGAGCACTTTATTTTTCCAATTATCTTATAACCCGAAAGAAATAAATCTCCCATACAATCTAATATCTTGTGGTTTACAAATTCTTTTTTATTTCTCAGGCTCTCGTTATTCATTATTTTATTATCATTAACTACTATTGCATTATCTAAGGATCCGCCTTTGGCCAAGCCCATAGCTTGTAATTTTTCTACATCCTCAAAAAGACAAAAAGTTCTAGAATTGAAAATATCCTCTAAATCATCTTCGTATACTTTTACTGTGTTTTGCTGAGTATTAATTAATTTATTTTTATACTGAATTTCAAAATCTATTTCTAAATTTATCTTACTTGGCTCAATAGAAATGTATTTTGTACCGTCCTTATGAATAATTTTTTTATTAATTCTTATTACTTTGATTGGACTATCACTTACGTCCACACCTGTCTTTAAAATTTCTTTAACAAAGCTTTTTGCTGATCCATCTAGAATAGGCACTTCTTCATTATCTATTTCTATTAAAGCATTATCTATACCTAGTCCGAATAATGCTCCCATTAAATGTTCTATCGTAGAAACAGTAGCCCCAGATTCATTTGAAATAGTTGTACACAGAATAGCACTTGATACGTTATTTACATGGGGATAAATTAAGTTATTTGATTTAAGATCTGATCTTTTAAAGATAATTCCTGAATTCGGTTTAGCTGGTTTGATAACCACTTCAGCATTTTTTCCTGTATGTAAACCTACTCCACTAAAAGAAATGTTGGCTGATACAGTTTTTTGTTTTAAAAAAGACATCAGCGAGTCATACAATTTATTTTAGCTCACATAAAAACAAGAAATGTTACAAATAACTTCTTTCATTTAAAAAAATTAAAGAATTTTTCAAAAAAACCCTTTTTTTCCTTTATTCTTGGGGCAAATTGAACTTCATTAGCGTTGAAGCCTTTTTGGAGTTTTTGAGCAAATTGACAAACCTCCAAACCACCATAAGTTGTAAGAAATTTTTTTACATAATTTCCATCTATAACCTGATCTATAGTAATTTGATACTTTTTAAAAGAGCTACTGAATTTATTTAAAAAGTTTTTTTTTAAACAAATAAAATCAATATTTAAACAAAAATTATCGCAAATCCCATTATCATTTAGGGAAGGACTACTTTTATCATCATAAATAAAACTTTTGATAATTACATGGATTATAGATGACTCTGGATTACTTTTTATAATTTCTCTTTTTATATCTGTTAACATGTATGCTATATCTTTTTTTGAGACTTTTTTTTTTAAATTATTCTTCTTAGTAGAGATATTAACTGTATAAAAAGAATCGCTTTCTATAATCAGGAAGATTTGATTTATAAAATTATCTAATTTTTTCTCAATTTCAAAAATGTTTAATTCTAGAAATTTTTCTAGGTCAGAAATATCTATCTTATTTTGAGAATTTTTTGTTGGGAAATTATGATAATAAATTGGTTCAGATGTATCAATTTTTAAAACAACTATAGTCAACGATTGATTACTAAGGTAAATATAAGTTTCAATTTCTGAATTATCTATCATTAGTAATTATGCTACCTGGTATTCTTGCATCAATTATCTTTGATACTTCAAAATTATTATTTTTAAAGATATCGAAAATAATATTCATATTTTTAGGAATATTTTCTTTTGGAAGTTTAATTAATAAACCATTCTTTAACTTTAAATCCCATCTCTTGGATGGAAAAAAATAAAAATTTTCAATATCATTATAGTCTAATTTTGAGTAATCAATAATTTTTTTTATTTTTATAAAATCGCTGATGTTAAATTTTCCATAAATAAATGGTAAAGATTTATCCAAAGACTCTGTTTTAATAAGCTTAGAATTCGACCCTATGTAAAAAAAATTATTATCCTTTTTGGTTAAAGCTAAAAACTTTGTTTTTACTATGTTAATTTCAAGGGTTGATGGATATAATTTTCTTATCTTAAAATTTTCTACAACACTATTTTCATTAATAATTTTGTTAATCTTTTCTTTTTTAACAAAAAATATGTTGCTAAAATAAAGATTATTTAATTTTTGTTCCAGAGAAATATCATCATTGTTTTCTAAACCATTGGTATTTATATCTTTAATTTTAAAAAAATCCTGTTCAAGCAAATTTAAATTACTAATTGATCCAAATAATATTAAATATGAAAGATAAATAAGTATTTTATTTCTTTTTTGATGCATCATTTAAAATTAACTCAATTAATTTAATAAAATTTATACCCTTATATGCAGCTATTTCTGGAACTAATGACAATCTAGTCATGCCTGGTTGAGTATTAATTTCAAGTAAATAAAATCTTTCTTTATAAAATTTAAAATCTGATCTTGTAACACCCTTGCATCCAATTAGTTTGTGAGCTTTAAAAGCTATATTCATTAACTTTTTATAATTCTTTTTTGACAGATCTACTGGAATAATATGTTTTGTTTTTGCTTTTGAGTTATACTTTGCTTGATAATCATAAAATTTCCTTTTAGGCTTTAATTCAATTGCACCTAGTTTTTTTGAACTAATAATTGCAGCTTGAATTTCTCTGCCTGGTATGAATTCTTCAATTATTATTTGCTTGTATTCCTTAAGTAATTTAATTTTTTTTGTAATATCAAATTTTGTGCAAATAAAAACATTTACGCTAGAACCCTCATTTATAGGCTTTATGACAACTGGAAATTTTAATTTTTTTTCAATATTTTTAATTAATTCTGATTTTGATTTATTAAACAGATATAAAATGTACTTGGGAGTTTTAATATTATTTTTTAAAAATACTTTTTTAGATAACACTTTATCCATGGCAATAGCTGAGGGTATTACGCCTGAATGTGTGTAGGGTATTCCAGTAGTTTCTAATACAGTTTGAATATAACCATCTTCACCAAATTGACCATGTAATGCGTTAAATATGATGTTTGGTTTAAATGTTTTTATTACATTTATCATTTTATGATCTGGTTCACAAATCTTAACTTTGTACTTATATTTAATGAGTTCTTTAGCGACCTGTCTTCCTGTATCAAGACTAATTAGACGCTCTTTTGAAATACCACCAGAAATTATTAATATTTTTTTTTTCAATTTATTTCAAAATTTTAATTTCTTTTTCTAAAATTATTCCCGTTTTTTCCAGAACTTTCTTACTTACAAAATTGATTAATTTTACCATATCTTCATAAGATGCTTCTCCTTTATTTACGAAAAAATTACAATGTTTTTCTGAAATTCCAGCATCTCCAAAACTTTTATCTAATGGGACAGATTCTTTAATGAGCTGCCATACCTTTTTATGAGTTTGTGACTTAGGGTTTTTGAAGGTACTTCCACTTGTTTTTATTTTAGTCGGTTGATTTTTTTCTTTTTCTTTTTTTAGTTTATCAATTTCATTCTTAATTTTATCTCTTTCACTTTTAATGCCTTTAAAAGAAGCACTTAAAAAAATCAATTCCTCAGATAAGTTATTTTGTCTATATTCAAATTTAATATCCTTAGACGGTATTGTTATTATATTGCCCAATTTATCTACAGCTTGAATAGATAACAAAATATCTTTAAATTCTCTTCCAAAACATCCTGCGTTCATTCTTATTCCCCCTCCAATTGTTCCGGGTATACATGAAAGAAATTCAAATCCAGTTAAATTATTATTCATCGCAAAATCTGATAATGATTTGTCTAAAACAGCACTACCTGCTATGATTACGTCTTCTCCTAATAACGAAATATTATTAAAATTTTTACTTAATTTAATAACTACACCATCATATATATCATCTGCAACTAATGTGTTTGATCCCGCACCCAAGATAAAAATTTTTTCTTCATTTTTGAGTTTTTTTAAAAAACTTATTAAATCTTTAAGATTATCAGCCTTAAAAAAAATTTTTGATTTTCCACCAATATTGAACCAATTTTTTTTTTTTAGATCTTGTTCAAATCTTACATTAGACCCAAATTCTTTTAAAAAATCTTTTAATTTATTTATTTCCATTATATTAATTGTGGAAGCTTTCTCATCCAACTAGATATAGAACCTGCGCCCATTCCAATAACAATTTTTTTTCCGTGCATATTTTTTTGAATAAATTTAGCCAAAAGATTATTGTCATTAACAAAAAATAAATTAACTTTTGAATTCTTTATTATTTCTTTTGCAAAGTTAAAATAACTAAATCCAAGTTTAATTTTTTCTCCAGCGGTAAATATAGGGCACAATATTACTGTATCGGCACTACGAAATGCAAAAGAAAATTCTTTTCTCAAATCTTTTAATCTTGAAATTCGGTGTGGCTGAAATATACAAACTTTTTCATATCCTTTGTAAACTTTACTAACACCCTCTAGAACAACTCTTATTTCTGTTGGATGATGAGCATAGTCATCATAAAAATCTATGTGGTTGTATGTAAAGATTTTGTTAAATCTTCTTTGAACTCCCTTAAAGTTAAGCAACCCTTTTTTTATATCTAAAACAGAAATTCCAACTGTTAGCGCTACTGCTGCAGCTGCAACAGAGTTCCTCACGTTATGGATGCCAATTAGTGGTGTTTTTATTTTTTTTATATAAATTTTTTTTTTATTTGGGACATTTACAGATAAGTCAAACTCTGTAAAATTTTTATTTTGTTTAATATTTTTAATGAAATAATTAGACTTAGGGTCTGTTCCATAAGTATAAAAGTTTCTACTTTTTAATTTTTTAATAAGATCCTTGTTAACTTTATCATCTAAACAAATAAACGACTTCCCAAAAGAAGGAACTTTTTCAATGAATTGTATGAAGTATTTTTTTAAATCATCCATAGATTTATAAAAATCCATATGCTCTCTATCTATATTAGTTATAATTGAGTAAGTGGGGGGTATATGTATAAAACTACCATCTGACTCATCGGCCTCTAATATCGACCAATCGCTCTTTCCAAGTTTTGCTGTATTCTTAATTGAATTTATTACGCCACCATTTATAATTGTTGGATCTAATTTAGTTTTTTGAAAAATCGAGGCTACTAGCGAAGTAGTGGTAGTTTTGCCATGAGATCCTACAACTACAATATTCTTATTTAAAGAAACTATATGAGCCAACATCTCACCTCTTGAAATGACAGGGAGTTTTTTTCTTTTTGCCTCCATTACTTCGAGGTTATTTTTTTTTATCGCCGAAGAAATCACTACTATAGTTGCGTTTTTAAGATTTTGACTTTTTTGTCCAATAAAAATTTTTATTTTTTCCTTTTTGAGTCTCTCTATATTTTTGTTTAAACTCAAATCACTTCCTTGAACTTTAAATCCTTTACTTTTCATAATTAAAGAAAGGCCACTCATACCAATTCCACCTATCCCAATAAAATGAATAACTTCAGTTTTTGCTAATTCAATTTTCATTTATCATTTCCAATATTTTTT
>MDSV01081115.1_pt1 | contig 16007 bp, 17 predicted proteins | sample 810851 | NCBI WGS metagenome assembly MDSV01 (sample SAMN05326640, study PRJNA326480) | marine metagenome | isolation source: seawater | place: Atlantic Ocean: North East | collected 2012 | reverse complement strand
CTGACCAGTACTAATAGCTCAATTGGCTTGATTTATGCACTGAAAAAAATTTTTTAGATAAGATATTACCAAATACTTAAGGCTAGCAATTTATTGCTAGCCTTTATTTTTTTGTGATAGCCAAATATACAAATAACTGATTTAATGTTCAATTATTGAACAAGAAATAAAATATGTGTGGAATAGCAGGACATGTAGGTAATCAGGAAATTAGCAATAAAATTCTAAATAATTGTCTGTTGTCTATGGAGAAAAGAGGGCCAGACTCTCATGGATACAAATTTTTTAGGTTTAAAAATACTTTAGTATCATTGATACATTCAAGACTTAAAATAATTGATCTTAGGGATATTGCAAATCAACCCATGACGATAAATGAATTTACAATTATTTTTAATGGAGAAATTTATAACTTTAAAGAAATTAAAAAAAAATTAATTGGAAAGGGTTACACTTTTAAAACTAATTCTGACACAGAAGTTTTATTAAAAAATTTCATTGATAAAAAATTCGATTCTTTCTCTGAACTCGAGGGAATGTGGGCAATAGCAATTTGGGATGATAAAAATAAAAGATTAATCCTATCCAGAGATCGTTTTGGACAAAAACCTTTGTGCTATTATAAACAAGGTTCAAATTTCTATTTTGGATCACAAATAAATCAAATAACTTCTTTGGTTAATAAAAATTTCGAAATAAATTATAAAAAAATATTTAATCATTTATCTGCAGGTTACAGAGTTTTATTTAAAGATGATGATACTTTCTCAAAAAAAATTAAAAATTTTCCACCTAGTCATTATGCAATTATTCAAGATAATAAGATTACTTTAAAAAAATACTGGAAATTAGAAAATAAGATTAATAAGAAAATAGATTATAAAACTGCAAAAGAAAAAATGATTTACTTAGTTAACAAAAGTATTAAAAATTGTTTAATTTCAGATCAAAAAATTTCAATGATGTTAAGTGGAGGTGTAGACTCTAATATTATTTTTCACGTTATGAAAAATAATTATAAACTTCCATTTACAGCCTGTTCAGTACTAGATGCAAATAGTAATTATGATGAAAGTAAGAATATCAATTTAGCAATTAAAGATTTTAAGGGTGATCATTTGGTTGTAGACAATAGCGAAATAGTTAAAAAAAATTTTTTAGATGAAATAAAAAAAAGAATTAATTTTTATTCAGCTCCAATTTTGACAATTTCGTCATATGTTAGTTCATTTCTTCAAGAAGAAATATCAAATAATGGTTTAAAAGTTAATATTTCAGGAATCGGAGCTGATGAATTATTTGGAGGCTATTATCAACACCATATATATTTTTTAAACGACATGAAAAAAAAAAAAACTTTTCACAATCATTTTAATTTATGGAAAAAAAATATCTATCCTATTGTAAGAAATCCATTTTTAAAAGAAGAAAATCTTATTTTTAAAAAAAATTTTTTTTTAAAGTCATTAATTAACAACCAAGTAAATCCAGACATAAATATTTTTTTTAAAAAAAAAAAAAATTTTAATTTTTATGAAAAACCTTTTTCTAAACAAATAATGAAAAATAGAATGTTCAATGAATTATTTTATGAAAATATGCCTCCCATGTTATTTGAGGATGATAGAAATCATATGTTAAATTCAATAGAAAATCGTTCTCCTTTTTTAGATAAAGATATAGTTGAATTTGCTCTATCTCTACCAAGTGAGTTTTTAATTAAAAATGGATTGGGAAAATATATATTACGTGACAGCTTTAAAGATGAAGTTAATAATGATATTTTGTTTGATAAAATTAAAAAAGGATTCAATTTTAGTTTTTCTAAAATCTTAAGAGACAAAAAAACTAAATCTGATATTTTTGATTTATTTTCTATGAACAAAAGTTTTATTAGAGAAACATTTAATTTTAATCATATTTTAAAACTTTTCGAAAAAAAAGAATTATTAAATTCCGAGTCTAAGTTTCTGTTTAGCTTAATTAATGTTCTAATTTTGATCAATAATAAAACTTATGTAAAGTAACTTAATGATTATAAAACTGCACATTAAATTTTTATTATCAAGTATTATGCTAAATTTAATTAATAAATTAGGAGGTTGATAATAATTATGAGTTTAAAGTTAACATTAAAAAAAAATCATTCGTTTTTAGTTGCGGAGATAGGATGGAATTTTCTTGGAAACATTAGTCTTGCTAAAAAATTAATTCTATCAGCAAAACGAAATGGTGCTGATGCAGTTAAATTTCAAATATGGAATCCCAAAAATTTAAAAAAAGGTCCTTGGGACAAAGATGGCAGAAGAGACTTATATGAAAAATCTTACTTAGATAAGAAAAAATATACTGAATTATTTAATTATTCTAAAAAAAATAAAATTCTTTGTTTTGCATCTGTCTGGTCTATTTCTGATATGGAACTATTAAAAAGTGTTTCAAATCAAGTAGTCAAGATTCCCTCACCAGAGGCCTATAATATAAAATTAATTAAGGCGTGTTTAAAAAATTTTAAAAAAGTAATAATTTCATGTGGCTGTTTAAATATGCGTGAGTTAAAGAATATTATAAATTTAAAAAATAAAAATAAAATTATAGCACTTCATTGTGTAAGCTCTTATCCGTTAAATCCTAAAGAATGTAATTTTCAAAAGTTTTACTATTTAAAACAAAAATTTAAAGACGTTGGTTACTCAGGTCATTTGGAAGGAATAGATGATGCAGTATTTGCAATGGCAAATAATGCATGCGTTATAGAAAAACATTTTACAATAAATAAAAATTTACCAGGAAGAGATAATAAATTTTCAATAACTCCAGAGGAATTTAAAAGTATGAAAAATATAAGAGATAATTTTGAGGATTTTAATTTTAAAAGAGGTTTAAATATTCAAAAGAGTGAATTAGAAATCAAAAAATATTACAGAGGAAGATGGATAAAAAGTTTTTAAGTTTTGCTTTCAATAAATTTTTTATAAAAATCAATATAAATTTTTGCTCCTCTTTCTAAATTAAATTTTGGATTAAAATTAATTAGCTTTCTGGCTTTAGTAATCGATAAAGTTCCTCTTTTGGGTCTTTTTTTATCTCTACCTTCAATTTTAATTTTAGCGTCTGGAAAATAGTTGTTCAAAATTTTAGCATAATCTAAAATTTTACGACTTTTTCCTGTAGTTAAATTAAAAGTATTGTTGAGACCATTTTTATTTTCTGCAGCCTTAATGCATCCATCAGCAAGATCTTGCACATACGTAAAATCTAATTTTTCATCTTTACCATGCACAATTAACTCTTCTTTATGCAAGGCTCTAACAATTAAATACTGAGTGACTCTCTCATTCATATCTGTAGGGCCATAAACTGCTGAAGGTCTTATAATTGTAAAAGGTATATTATGAGTGTTACAAAGTCCTTTAACTATTACCTCACCTGCAAGTTTCATAGTCCCATAAATTTCTTTTGGATTTGGTTCATCAGTTTCAAAAGCTTTATTCTTTTTAAAATCTCCATAAATCATACTTGATGATATGTATAAAAATCTTTTCAGTTTGTAATTAGTTTCCTGTTGAACCATTTCCACACAATCAATTAAATTAATTGTAGAGTCTATTGATCCAACTCTAAACTCACTAACATTTGGATTCTGAATTCTTGCAACTGGAATTGCAGCAGTATGAAAAATAATATCTGGCTTATATTTTTGAATAATTTTAAACATTGATTTAAAATCAGTACAATCAGAACGTTCAAAAATACATTTTTTTTTTATTAAATCGTTAGTTTTTTTGTCGTTTATATCGTTGAACCTTAATTTTCGAAAATCATTAAAACTTCTTCTCAAAGGGTTGATATAACCACTATAGTTATCAACCAAAATACACTTACCTAAATTTTTTTTTTTAATTATTATTTTAGCAATATTAGATCCTATAAAACCAAGGCCTCCAGTGATTAGATAATTCAATTTCCTAGGCATTAATTTTTACCCATTTTCTTAATGTGTTCAAAATTTTTTTAAATTCTTGGTTTTTTAAATTTGGGTATATAGGCAAAGTAACGATATTTTTTGACAAAAAATCTGTATTTTTTAACACTCTTGTTGAATATTTTTTTAAATATTTTTGTTTGTGTAAAGGGGGTACAAAATGAGCAGATACAGGTATACCATTTTTATTCATATAATTTAAAAACTTATTCCTAAGATTATTCTTTATAATAGAGGTATACATTTGATATGAGTGAGTATAATTTTTATTAACATTTTGCACTATAAATAAATTTGAATATTTTGATAAAAATTTATCGTATTTTTTAGCAATCATTCTTCTTTTTTTGTTAAATATCTCAATTTTTTTGAGTTGATTAATTCCTAATGCAGCTAAATGATTTGGTAATCTAAAATTATGCCCAGGTAAAACAGACTCTCGATGCCAGAAAACTGGTTTTTTGTTTTTATCAATCCCATGGGCAATAAGTTTTTTGATAGTATCATAATATTTTTTATTTTTAGTTGTTAACATGCCTCCTTCAGTTGTTGTAATATTTTTTGTGGGGAAAAAAGAGAAGCATCCGATACCAAAAGTTCCAGTGTATTTATTTTTATATGTTGCTCCTAGTGTTTCTGCACTGTCCTCAATTAACAATATTTTTTTTGAGTTAGTAAATTTTACTATCTCATCCATGTCGCAAGGAAGACCAGAGTAGTGGACCACAATAACTGCAACTGTATTTTTATTATAACTTTTTTTTATTTCATCTGCTGTAATATTACGTGAGTTTATGTCGACATCAGCAAACACAGGTATATTTCCTGTATTTAAAACTGCATTAGCAGTCGATACCCAGGTCCAACTGGGAATTATCACTTCTCCTTTTTTTTTTAACATTTTCAAAGCGCACTCTAATGCGCTTGTACAAGAATTCATTGATATAGAATATTTGCTTTTTGTATATTGATTGAAATTTTTTTCAAAAATGAGATTATTTTCTCCATGTGTAAGCCACCCAGACTCAATAGACTTTTTCATTATTTGAAAGTCTTTTTTGTCTATATGTGATTTGAAGAGTTGAATTTTCGACATTTTGATGAGTACTATTCTAACTTGATCTTGATGTCAATATACTTAAAAAATAACATATAATGAAAAAAAAATTAATTTTTTTTTATCCTGAAATTTTAAATGATGGTTTGCAAACTACATGTCAACTCTACTTAAACTATTTTAAAAAAAAATTTGATATATCAATTATTTATTTTAAAAAGGAGAAAAATTACAAATTCCTTTCTGGTATCAAATTAATAGATGCAAAAAATAATTTTTTTAATTTAGTTAAAATAATTAATGAAAATAAGAATAATACTATTTTTTTTTCTTTAGACAAACATTATTATTTATTAATTTTAAAAATTTTTAATTTTAAATTCAAATCAATTGTAAGAATTCCAAATCCTATAAGCTCAAAAAAAAAATTTAAATTATCTCAAAACTCTGGAGAAGTTCTCAGCTGGATAGAAACTTTTTTTTTACATTTTTCAAATAAAGTTTTAATTTATTCAAGAAAAAATTATAATTATTTCAAAAAAACTTATAAGTTGAAAAACTTAGAACTTGTCAGAAATTATTTCCCAAAAAAAAATTATCGAATTGGTAGTAAAAATATTAAAAATATTTTTTTTATTGGGCGTCTAGTAAACAGTAAAGATCCATATTTTTTTTTAGAAGGTTGTAATTTAGCACGTAAATCAAATAAGTTTAATATCAATATTGTTGGTGAAGGGCCTGATAAAAAAAAATTAATAAAGTTTTCAAAGAATAATAATCTTAACGTAAAATTTTATGGGCATGTAAACAATCCATTTCAAGTTTTCAAAAATAAAATTGACCTTTTTTGCCTTACATCTAAGTATGATGGAACTCCAAATGTATTAGGTGAGGCTATAAGTTATGGAATTCCATGTCTTGCTCCAAAAAATGTGGGATTAAGCAATGAACTTTTGATGAATGGAAAAGGAGGTTATCTTTATTCTAGCAATCAATTATTAAGCTTTAAAAAAAAATTGTTAAATATCTTACATAGCCCAAAAGTTGTTAAAGTTAAGGCAAAGAAAAGTTATAAACATATAGAGTTACACAATAAAAATAATACACTGGATAAATTAAATACAATAATTAACCAATTATTTGCTGTATAATTTAATTAAACTTGAAAGATAATTTTTTCTTTTATTTATTCTTAATTTTTTTAAGATTTTTCTAGCTTTTTTCAAGTCATCCTTAGTATCAACACTCATATTTAAATGAGATTGATTTGAATTATAAAAAATATTTTTAATTTTAAATTTTTTTGAGTTTTCATAAAAAAATGGAGTTATATGTTCCTTATGATTTTTACTTTTTATATTTTTTAAATTATTTACAAATTTTTTAGAATTATGAATTGAAAAAGATTGTCCTTTAGGAAAACTTCTTTGAAATGTGTTAGTAACCATATCATATTTCCCTGACTTATATAATTTTATACCATTGTCAATTAAAGCCGGATCTATAAAAGGGCTATCTGCAGTAATTCTTATGAATGATGATGCTTTATTTTTTTTTATAACTTTGACAAAACGTAAATAAACATTATTTAAGCTCCCCCTATAACACTCAATTTTTTTTTTTTTACAAAATTTTAAAATTCTATCATCGTCATGATCAAGTGAAGTTGCAATTATAACTTTTTTTATATTTTTTGATTTATAAGTATTATCTATTACCCATTCTAATAAAGTTTTTTTTCCAAGCAATTTAAGCACCTTACCAGTAAGGCGCTTAGATGACATTCTTGCTTGGATTATAGCTAACAAATATTATTTTCCCAATTTATATATTGTAAATAATCATTTTTTAAAATTTCTATCATTTATTTATATAAAAAAAATATTTGTTTTTATTCTTTTTTTGTATGTTAAAAATCATTCCATTCGTAGCAAATAAATGATCAATTACTTTGATATTTGTTTTATTAAGTTTTACCCATTCATTTTTTTTATAAAAACTAACAAGTTCTTTTTTACAAATCAAAAAGGAGAAATGCCCAGATTGCTTAATTATTGTATTATTAAATCTCATTAGCAAATAAGATAGGCTTTTATCTCTATATTTTTTATCAATTATTAAAGTATCAAAGTATAAATATTTAATATTTTTATTTAACCCTTTAATTTTACAAGTTCTTTTTCTTAAAAGTGTATAACCTACAAGTTTAGACTTTATGTAAAATAAATTATGTATATCCTTTTTTTTAACATTTTTTCTATACCATTCAATTTGTGATTTAATTCCAAATTTCCATTGTTTATCTTTTAAAAGACAAATTAATTTTATTTGATTGTGTGTGAGTTTATAGGAAGTTATTGAATAAAGATTATAGTCCATCAACTTTAAGTTTTTTACAAATTTTATTTAAATATTTTTTTAATTTTTTCCAATTTTTTTTTAGTAAGCCAAGTAATTAGTACCATATTTTGTGACTTTAAATATTTAATGAATTCTTTTTTTTTATTTTTTTCAACTATCATCATAAAATAAGTTCCATAATTAGGATTATGAGTAATTGCAGAATCAAATCTGTATTTTAATAATCTTTTATTGATTGACGGAGTAGAATAAAAACCCCAATTTTTTCTAGTTATATCGTATTCTGTTTTTTTATTTACCTTGATGGTTATTAGCTCATTATTACCAAGCTTTAAATCTGCCACATGTGTGATTATAATATCATTTATTCCAGTTTTAAACTTTCTATTTTTTTTTTTAATTTTCATTTTTTAAGTTCACTTTAATTCATTTATTAACTTCCAAGAATTTTTATATTTTATCCAAATTTTTTTGTTTCTAAATTTTTCACAAATTTTAAAAAATTGATTGACAGAAATTTTTGTAAATTTACAAAATTTTTTAATGTCTTCAATCGGCTTTTTTGATTCTATACTTTTTAAAATTTTTATAGCATTTTCTCTCGTGACTCTTTTTTTTCTAATTTCAATTGACAAATTATCATGCAGTCTTGTAAAACCAAATTTATACAATTTTAAATAATGATGTATAGATATCAAAGAGTCATCAATATCTGCAAAATTATAATAACCTGTTTTAGGCTTTTTTAATTGCTTAAAACCGTTTTTTTTTGCAACTTTAAAACTTTTTTTTACATCCCATTTTAAAAATTCGCCTAAAAAAATACTTAAAGGTGTGAAAGATTTATTTTTATCATAATTATATGCAATAGTATTTTTTGGATTTAGAATTTTATCATGCCAATCACTATCGGTTGTATCATTGTTTACCCCATATCTCTTAACCCAATTATCATCTAAATATAATCCGGTATCTGAAAATTTTTCATATCCATATTCTGAAGCTGAGTTTTCACCATAGATAATTAATGGAATCTTAAATTTATATGCAATTTTTCTTGGTAAATTAAAAATTGCTAAGTGCATTGGAATTCCAGATGTGCCTAATTTTTTAAAAGTTTTTAACGTAAAGTAAGATTCTATTTTTGGATTGACAGAATAATCTATATGGTCAACTCCTAATGAAATTAAATTATTTAAATTCTTTTGACCAATTGTAGTTCTATTAGGCGCTTTCCAAGTTATAGTTAGAGGTTTTAATCCTAATTTCAAACATTCTACTACTTGCCAAGTGCTATCTTTACCTCCAGAGACAGGAATTAAACAGTCATAATTATTTTTATTTTTCTTAATAATTTTCTTAACAATTTTTTTTAAAGTATCTTTCCTCTTTGACCAATCAATTTTATGTTTAATCTTATCATGAGAGCATGCATTACATACACCATTAATAAATTTCAAATTTGGCCTTGTGTTTGGCAAAACACACAACTTACACCATTTGAGATCTCTGTTTTTCATTGATTTATATCTTTAAACATCTTTCGGTTCAGTAGGTCAAATAAAAATTTGCTTGTAGAATTATAAAACACAATATTAATCCAAAAAAAGAATAAAGATTAATTATATTTATAGCAATAATTATTTAATTTATATTTATTAATTTATCTAAATGTTGATTAATAAGTTGAGCAGTAGATTTTTTTTTATTAATATATATTAATTTTTTATTTTTTAGATAACCCAAATATTTTTTGTTTGATAATTTTAATATTAAACCTAATCTTTTTTGGAAATTTTCCATACTTGGTTTTCTTAAAAAACAAAAATTTTTTATAGGAAAGTCCCATGTTTTATGATTTGTAAAATTACAAACCAGTATTTTTCCATCTAATGCTAATTTATCTTGCAACATTGTTGAAACTACACCAGTTAATACATTGGTTTCATGTATTGCTTTATAGGGTGCAAATTTATTCTGATTGGTACTTAAAAAATTCTTTTTCAAATATATAAATTCATCTTTACTCAAATATTTTTTAAAAAAATTTATTTCCTCTTTTTTTTTACTTTCTTTTCTTGCTTTTGCAATAAAAAGAAATTTAAGTTTATTTTTGATACAAAATCTAATTGTATAAGCACACATTTTAGCCCAAGCATAATCGATCCCATTTTCGTTATATATTTTATCTTTATTAAAAGAGTATCCTGATACAAACGAAACATCATAAAAATTTTTTCTTAATTTAATTTTTTTTTCTTTTATATATCTTAGATAATTAGATAGTCTAAGAGAGCCAAAATTATAATATTGCCCAACTTTAATCTTATTTTTCCTATATTCTTTCTCTACGTAGTCACCATAGCAAATAAATTGTGGTATAAAAAAATTACTATTGGGATTTTTTTTTATCAGTTTTTTTTTAAATAATAGATTATTTTCCCCTAAATCATATCTAGCAGCATTTTGAATAGCTAAAAAATCTATTTTTTCTTTTCTTAAACTTTTAGCGATTTCATGAAATTTCCACGAATTGTCAATAGTTGTTAAAACTATTTTCGGTTTTATAACTTTGATTAGTGCAATCAAGTAAGATGAAAATATATTGTTATTAAAATCTTTAAAAAAAAAATATAAAATTCTTAATGATATATAAATTTTACTTACTCTGTTAAATCTAGCACCTAAAATAAAATATTTTCTTTTTGAGAGTATATATTTTAAATCATCTATCGATGTGTCATCAAAAATTACTATTTCCTTATATAATGGATTGGTGAATTTAAGTTTTGTAGAGTAAATTAGATTTAGATATTTTTTTATTTTCTTTATCATTAAACTATTATGACTATATATTATCAATAACTTTAAACCTAATATTTAAGTTGAAAGTTAATAGTAATATATTATGAAAGTTTTTAATGGTAACAAAAAAAAATAAAAATGGTCTTCCACTTGAGATTCAGTATTGTAAAAAATGTAATTTAATAAATCAAAGACCAACATCTATAAATGAATACTTTCATACATCAGACACAGTACAGACTACGGTTGAATTTGATGAAGATGGGGTTTGTGCTGGTTGCAATTATGTTAAAAAAGAATTTGATGATACAATTAATTGGAAAGATAGAGAGAAAGAATTACAAGATCTTTGTGACAAAAATAGAAAAAATAATGGTGAATATGATTGCTTAGTCCCGGGATCAGGAGGTAAGGACAGTATATTTGCTTCTTATGTACTAAAACACAAGTATAAAATGAATCCTCTTACAGTCACTTGGTCTCCACATTTATACACAGATATTGGCTGGGAAAATTTCCAAAGCTGGATACATAAAGGTGGTTTTGACAATTATTTATTTACTCCAAATCCAAAAGTTCATCGTAGAATTACTAGAGAAGCCACAATTAGGCTTATGCATCCATTTCAACCTTTTATAATTGGACAAAAAACTTTTGCAGTTAAATTAGCTGCAGAATTTAATATACCATTAGTATTTTATGGAGAAAATGGTGGAAAGGGAGGAAAAAAAATTTCACACACAGTAAAAAGTTTTAAAGAAACAAGAAATCAAGCTGGATTTGAATTGGACCCATTGAAAGGCAAAAAATTTGAGGATGTTTTTATTGGAGGAAAAAAAGTACAAGAATATTTAGATGAAGGTTTAACAATGAATGATTTGAAAAGTTATAAACCAATAGATCCAAATATAATTGAGGAAAAAAATATAGATTTTTATTATCTTGGATATTTTTTAAGATGGATACCTCAAGAAATGTATTATTATGCGGTAGAAAAAACAGATTTTAAACCGAATCCTGTAAGAACAGAAGGAACCTATACAAAATATGCTAGCTTAGATGATAAAATAGACGGTTTTTTTTATTACTCTGCATATATGAAATATGGGTATGGTAGAGCAATGCAAGAGTCTGTTTCCGAAGTTCGTCATGGCCACATAACAAAAGATGAAGGTAAAGCATTAATAGAAAAGTTTGATGGTGAATATCCTGTTAAATATGAAGAAGAATTTTATGATTATATTTCAATGGAGAAAAATGAATTTCTTGAATTATGTGATAAGTTTCGACCAGATCATTTATGGGAAAAAAAATCTAATAAATGGGTTTTAAAAAAATCTTTATAATTTAATAGATTTTATAAATGTATTAACAAATTATGTGCTTCAATGTATAAACGAGTAATTTCAAGATTAGACATAAAAAATGGAATTTTAGTAAAAGGAATAGGTCTTGAAGGATTAAGAAACCTTGGGGACCCTGGATATTTTTCAAACTTGTATTATTCTAAAAATATTGATGAGATTCATTTTCAAGATATTGTTGCTTCACTTTACGATAGAAAAATTTTGTATGATGTAATTGAAAAAAACTGTAAAACAATTTTTGTCAATATTTCTGTAGGTGGAGGTGTTAGAAATATCATCGAAGCAGATAGATTATTTAGACTAGGTGCAGATAAAATTTCGGTAAATACAGCGGCTGTAAAAAAACCAGAGTTTCTTAAAATGTTAGTAAGCATATATGGTTCTTCATCAATTGGTATAAATGTTGATGTAATTAAAATTGGAAATAAATATGAGGTTTTAATTGAAACAGGTAGAGAAAAAACTGGGTTAGAGCTTTATGAATGGATTGACAAAATACAAGAGTTAAATGTTGGAGAGATAACAGTGACTGATATTATGTGCGAAGGAAGAAAAAAAGGATTTAACATTGAATTATTCAAAGATTTAAGAAAAAGAGTTAACACTCAATTGGTTGCTCATGGGGGAGCTGGTAGTTTTAAAGATATAAAGAATCTTTTTTTAGAAACAGATGTTGATGCTGTTTCTATTAGCTCATTGCTTCATTATAATTACCTAAGGAAAATTAAAGATGAAAAATTACAAGGCAGCACTGTATTTATAAATTCTATTGATAACATTTCAAGTAATGAAAATTTAATTAAAGATCTTAAATTATATTTAAAAAAAAATGGGGTTTCTGTCAGAATATGAAAAAAAAAGTTGGATTAGTAGACACAGGAACTTCAAATATAAAAAGTGTTTTTTATGCCTTAAAGCATTTCAACACTGATATTATAAATATAGACTCTGATACAAATAAAGAAATTGACTTTATGGTTGTTCCAGGAATTGGAAGTTTTAAAACTGTGATGAAAAAGCTTAAAGAAAAAAAATTAGATAATTTTATAAAAAGAAATATTATTTCTAAAGTTCCAAGTTTATTTATTTGTGTTGGAATGCAAATCTTATTTTCAAAAAGTTTTGAATTTGGTGAAACAAGTGGATTAGATATATTTAAAGGAGATGTTATTAAAATACCTAATGATTTTAATAAAAAAAAATTAAACGTTCCTTTTATTGGATGGAATAAATTAAATTACAAAAAAAATTGTCGAGTTTTTCATGAATCAAAAGAAAATAATTTCTTTTATTTTACACATTCTTATTATGTTAAACCTGACGATGAAAAAGTAATTTCTACAAAGACAAATTATTCTGGGTTTGAATATTGTTCAACTATTTCACATAATAATATATTTGCTGCACAGTTTCATCCAGAAAAAAGTGGTGAAGCAGGATTAAAAATTTATAAAAATTTTTTAAATCTAATTTAGGCAATATTTAATCAACATTATATTAAAAAATTTAAATATTTTTTACTTTTTTGAATAAAAAATAGTTCTTTACTGTTCAATATTTGAACGCTATAGATGTTCAAAAAATGAACATTATGAAAAATAATCAAGATCAATTTGATATATTAAGAAAAATTCAAAAAAAACCTAAAACATCACAAAGAGAACTAGCTAACGAATTAGGATTTAGTCTTGGTAAGTTAAATTATTGTTTGAGAGCTTTAAAAAAAAAAGGATTTGTAAAATTACAAAGTTTTCAAAAAAGTGAAAACAAAATCAGGCATCTTCAGTATGTTGTTACGCCAAAAGGTCTTGCAGAGAGAACTAGGCTTACAATTAATTTTATGAAAAGAAAAATGAAGGAGTATGATGAGCTTAAAAAAGAACTTTAAGTAATAAACTGTATTATGACTGAAATATTTATATCATTTTTAGTGCTGTCATTAAGTATAATACAATCAATTGCAGGGGTGGGTGTTCTTTTAATTGGAACACCAGTTCTATTATTAAATGGCTATGACATAATAACTTCCATTAACAGTCTTTTACCTTTGTCAATTTTAACTAGTTTATTAAACTTAATTTTTTTTAAAATTCAAAAACATAAAGTACCAATAACAAAAGATACCGATATAATTAAAATCTTTTTTATTTATTGCTTGCCAGGTGTTTTTTTCGGAACAGTAATAATTTTATTTTTTAATAATTTTATCAATTTTGAAATAATAATTTTTCTTGTTATTTTATTAACAGTGATATTAAAAAATAGATTTAAAAGTTTATTAGTAGATATAAATAAAAAAATAAAAATTAGTCTTATAACAATTATTGGTACCATCCATGGCTTAACAAATGCTGGTGGATCTTTATTATCAATATTTGTTTTATCTTTTGGAAATAATAAAGATACAGTTTCATCTAGATATAATATTACTTATTTTTATTTTTTTTTGGCACTTACACAGTATTTGTTATTTAAAATTATTTTTTTTAGTCATGATATTTATATTTTTGAAAACTATGTGTTTTTATTTTTCATTCTTGTAATTGGATGTGTATTAGGAAATTTGATGTCTATGGTTATTAAAAAAAAATTATTTGGTTTTTTCGTTGATTTTCTGGCAATCGTTACAGCAACAAGTTTATTGTTAAGATGAGTATTTTTTGTACATTAGGACCCTCGTCGTTAAATGAAAATTTTTTAACTTTTTTAGAAAAAAAAAAATATATTGTATCTTTGGTAAGAATTAATTTATCTCATATTGAGGTCGAAGATATTGAAAAAACAGTAAAATTGATAAAAAAATATTGCTCTATTCCGATTTGTATTGATACAGAGGGCGCCCAAATAAGAGCAAAGTTAAATTTAAATATAAAAAAGAAAATTAAGAAAGGTAGTTATTTCAACCTATATAAAAAAAAAGGAAGTTTTAATCTACATCCATTTGAAGTGTTTGATGAGATTAGGAAAGCAGATATTTTAAACATAGGATTTGAGGGACTAATTGGAAAAGTTGTAAATAAAAATAAAAATCTAATAAAATTAAAATGTTTACAAGAAGGAGTTCTAGAAAATAACAAAGGTATACACGTTGAAAATAGAGAAATTAAAATTAATTATTTAACATATAAAGATAAAAAATCAATTCAACTGGGAAAAGATCTGGGCATAAAAAATTATGCATTATCTTTTACAAATACTCTTAAAGATCTTAAAAATTTTCAAATCTTACTACCCAATCAAAATAAAATATTCAAAATTGAGTCAAAAAAAGCTGTAAAAAATATATCTAAATTTTTTAAATATGAGTCAAATTTTTTAATTGATAGGGGAGACTTATCTAAGAGTACTGGGGTAGAAAAAATTCCAGTCATACAAAGAAAAATTTTGAAAGAAGCAAAAAAAAAAAAGAATATTAAGATTTCTATAGCTACAAATTTTTTGGAGAGCATGATTGAAAACCCTTACCCTACTAGAGCAGAAGTTAATGATATTTATAATGCTATGGAGATGGGAGCAAGTAATCTAGTTTTAGCTGGGGAAACAGCGGTAGGAAAATACCCAAAAGAATGCGTTATCTTACTGGAAAAAATAATTAAAACTTATTCAAGATATAAATAAATAAAATTAATGAAAAAAGTTAAGATTTTAATCATGGGTCTTCCTGGTTCAGGTAAAACCTTTTTAGCAAAAAGATTTTCTAAACTTATTAATGCAAAATGGTTAAATGCTGACAAAATAAGAGGCATAAATAACGATTGGGATTTTAGTAATAAGGGCATATTGAGACAAGTAAGGAGAATGAGAGAATTAGCTGATAGTTCAAAGAAAAAATATGTAGTTGCAGACTTTGTTTGTCCTTTAAATATCCAAATTAAAATTTTTAAACCCAATATTATTATTTGGATGGATACAATAAAAAAAGGCAGATTCCCATCAATGAACAAAATGTTTAAAAAACCAAGAAAATATCATTTAAGAATAAAGGAAAAAAATATTCAAATAAATTTATTAAAACTAAAAGATAAGGTTTTTAAATATCATTGGAGAAATAATTCATCAACTGCATTAATGTTAGGAAGGTATCAGCCATGGCACTATGGTCATAGAAAAATATTTGAAAATTCATTAATTGCAACAGGACAAGTACTTATATTTGTAAAAGATGTTCATAAACTAGGAGACAATCCATTTTCATTTAGCCAAATTAAGAATTTTATTTCAAAAGATTTAGTGGAATTTAAAAATAGATTTAAAATTATAAAAGCACCCAATATTACTAATATTTTTTATGGAAGAAAAGTTGGTTATAAAATTAAAAAAATTAATTTAGATAAAAATATACAAAAAATATCAGCTACTAAAATTAGAAAAAAATTAAGAAAGCTCAAAAAATTAAATGACTAATTTAAAGAATTTTTTTAGTCTTATTTCG
>MDSV01170481.1_pt1 | contig 16012 bp, 12 predicted proteins | sample 810851 | NCBI WGS metagenome assembly MDSV01 (sample SAMN05326640, study PRJNA326480) | marine metagenome | isolation source: seawater | place: Atlantic Ocean: North East | collected 2012 | reverse complement strand
TCAAAATGTCCTTGCCAATACTTAAGACCATTTTTGGGAGGAAAAATAGAAACACCTTTATCAAAATTCTTATTTAACTCTTCATTACCAATCAATATTGCTTCATATTCCATTATCCCAGGTGATTTGTCATCCATAATAATGTAACAACGTAGATCAACTTTGACACTTTTTTTTCTAAACGAAAACTTTTCTATACATGACTCAACATTTGCCTTAGCACTACCAATAGTAACTGATCCATTATCAAAGTAATTTATAGCCTGGGCTTGCTCAACAACCGTGATTGGAGTTTTGATTGTGATGTTAACTTCACCAATTTGTTCTGTTTTTGTTACTGCATTTGCAAGGTTAATTAAATTAAATTGAAAAAAGCAGAATAAAATAAAGAAAATGTTTTTCAAAATTGATCCTTTGATGTCTAAATATTATTATATACTAAATATAAATATTTAACTAGGTTTTTAAAAGAAACTAATTAATAAACTAGGACGGAATATAAATAAAACTGTTTAACTTATATCAATAATAATTAAAGATTATATTTAATGAAATTTGTTATTGAATCTTGGAAGGAAAGATAGTTGGTAATTGAGTTTGTGTTTAAAAAATTTTAATAAACTAATAAAATTTCTACAGATAGCAAGGCTACAAATACAAAATATTATTATAATTATCGATATTCTAGTTTTAAAAATTTTTTCTTTCTTATGGAATTAATTTTAATTAGCCTTAAAATAACTAGTTTAAGTTTGTTTAAATGACAGACTTTTAAGATATTTCATTTTAAACACGAAATCTACTTCATCCAAGTCTAAGTCAGCATCGGTATTTTTATGAGAAAAAAACACTACAAATAAAATTAGAATGGTATTTATTAGTACTCTAATATTTTTTTATTCATAAAACGTCCAAAAATTTCTGGTTTGTGGAAACCTCTCATAACAATATCTATAAACATTCTTATAAGCCAAGCACACTTCCTTTTTAATTGAAAGATTGATCTCATCTGATTTAATTGTCTGATTAACTACTTGATCGCCAAGTCCCGGAACATGTCTCATGCCAATAAAGTCTGACAATTTCCTAATATTTTCCTCCTCGAACATTTCCTCAAAAATACCATAGTAAATATCTTCTTTTTTAAAAACACTGTCAATTCGAAAAACTTGAATGTGATACATTGAGTCTAACATCCACCTGTTATTTCTAAAATGAAGCTTAATAGCCTCAGAATCTGACAAATCATTATCTATTGTCGTATAAAGATCCCTTTCCATTCTGATATTACTCCAAAGTCGTTCGAAAGGATCTCTCATTAAAAAAATAACTTTTACATGAAAACCAAACTTTTCTAGTCTGGCTTTAATAAAAGAAAATTCTTCCTCATGCATTTTTGAATAATGAGGAGTTATATCACCCGTTATTTTAAAGCCATCGTTAATTAATGAACAAAAAAAAGACTCATAATAGTAATTTATTGTAAGCATTTGATATCGGAGAAATTCTTCTGAATTCATTTCAGCAGGTTTTTTTTTCAAAAAACTTCTTTTTTTATGATCGGGAACAAAATAAAGATTCCAGAAATGATATTCCTTTAGTGGGCCCATATTAGCAACTGGGCTCTTTTGAATATAATTGTGAAGCCACGAAGTCCCAGCTTTTTGTGCTCCTACTCCTAAGATAAAGGTTTTATTTTTTTTCAAGTATTTATCTTCTTTAGTGCCGGGGTAAAAAACGGTTTGAAAATGTTATTTCCTTTAATTTTCACTTTAATTTAAATTACTTCCTAGTAAACAAGTTTAAGTTTTTTGAGTTGGCCGGTCGTAAACTCAAAATCTGTATTATTCAAGTATAAATCCGCTTCTTTTGTTACTAAACCTAAATATTTAATATAACTTTATTGTAGTTCTAAAGTATTCAAGTGGTAGAGTGTTTGTAATCTAATTTCATTAAGATGATTTAATATTTTATTTTCTTAAATAAATAAATCAACTAAAAATTAATGTGAAAATCAAAAAATTTTGTTATAAAGTATTGATTTATTGTGAGATTAATTTTTTCTTAAATAACAATAGGTGAATTAAGAGTACAAATCAATACTGTATCAATAGCAAAACATACATAAAATTTGTCTGATCCAAAGCATTAACCAAATCTTTACATGAAATGCATTCTTAGATAAATACTCATTACATTTCCACTAACGTACTTGCTTATAATTGACAAAAGGTTAATGGAAAATCTAACCACATTGATGTGGGTAATAAATAATGTAATAGTTTTTATTTGAAACTATTTTTTAATTAATAAATTTTTTAATACTAATTTAATCCTACTTATTGAAATTATAAGTAGAATAAATAATTTATTAGCCCTAAGAATCGGTACAGTTCTGTTTAAAAAAAGGTAAAACTATGAGTGAATTTGAGCTCCCATCAAATGAGGAATTAAGAATACAAACTTTAAAATCTTATGAAATACTTGATACAGCACCAGAAGTTTCTTTTGATGATATCACTGAGTTAGCAGCAGAGATTTTAGGTTGTCCAGTTTCATTTATTGAGTTTATGGACGCTGATAGGCAATGGTTTAAGTCTAAGTATGGCCTCCCTGAAGAGTATATTGAAACGCCCAGAGATATAGCAATTTGTAACACTGTTATTTGTCAGGGTAATTTATTATGCGTGCCTGATCTTTCCCAAGATGATAGATTTCGTACTAACCCATTAGTTAAATCTGCACCTAATGTCCGCTTCTATGCAGGAGCACCCTTGATTACACCTAATGGCCAGGCGATAGGTACTATTTGCTCGGTAGATTTTGAAAAAAAGGAAATATCTGTAAATCAACAGGAAGCACTAAAGAAACTATCAAAACAAGTTATGACACAACTTGAATTACGAAGAACGTTAGCAGAAATTAAAAATTCACTATTGATTCAGGGTAAATTGACCAAAGAACTCGAGGTTGAAAAAGAAAATATTAAACAAATTATGTCAAAAATTTTACCTGTGAATATCGCGCTCGAATTACAGGAAAAAAAAAAGGTGGAGCCGAAATATATTGACGAATGTAGTGTTCTGTTCACCGATTTTGTCGGTTTTACTCAACTCACCGAAAATCTATCACCCAAAAATCTTATAGATTTACTGCATCAGATATTTTGTAAATTTGATGAAATATGTAAACAAAATAATATTGAAAAGGTTAAAACAATAGGTGATTCTTATATGTGTGTTTCGGGAGTCCTGGATAAAGGAAAAGACCATGCCATACGCTTGTGTCAAGCTGCTAAGGAAATGCTTGCGTTTTTAAATAAAACTAACCTTCAACGCTCAAAACTAAGAATACCAACCTGGGAAATGCGAATAGGTATCCACACAGGACCAGTAATTTGTGGGGTAGTAGGCGATGATAAATTTACTTTTGATATATGGGGAGACACTGTAAATATGGCCTCCCTGATGGAGCAAAATTCGGAACAAGGGAAAATTAATATTTCAGAAAACACACATTTTCATATCAAAAAAGACCTAAGCTCATCGAAGAGAGGTGAGGTTCTTACAACAAAAAAAGGACCGTTAAAAATGTATTTTCTAAATACATAAAATAACGCTATGTCTTTTTTGGAGCACAGCATGTTAGAGCTGTATTTTTCTAAGAAGAAAACAATCAATAATGATTTGATTATTATTAAACAAAATTAGTTAAGTAAAATATGAATAAAGTTTTTTTTAAAGTAAGCTGACAGTTATAGGTATTAAAATCTTAAAATTAAATAATTAAATTCTGAGTTGAAGAGTTTCGAAATACTTCAACCTTTTGTCTTCTTAAAAATGTAAATCAGGAAAAAAAGTTGAGTTCATTTCGTTACTGTTTTGAAGTTTGTATTTACCATAAACTGGGCTTATATCCGCTCCAGAATACTTAGATTCACCATCCATTAAGTGTAGGGATAAAGATATTCTGGCTTTGTTACTTTTGTTAAGCGAGGAGCCATGCCAAACCCCTCCATGGTGTATTAGTAAATCTCCAGGCTTAACTACAGGACGAAATAAATAAAAGTCTTTACTCCAGTCATCACCTAAATTAAGTGTGAGTTCCTCATATGGATTAGCTCCGTCTGAAATGAATTTACCTTTAATCATTTTTGAATTAGTTTTATTTGCGTGATGGGATCCGAGTAAATATTCTATCCCCCCACTATCACAATTTATCTCACTTAAAGCTAGCCAAGCAGTAATTATTCCTCCATTCGAAGTATGCCAACATTGATATGGATTGTCCTCATGAAATGCTGTGGAACCGCTATTAGGGTGAACAAAATAAATAGAATCCTGATTCAATTTTACGGATTTCCAAGGTACAAGCTGTTTTGCATATGAAGCAAAACCAGCATCTAAAATAAAATTCTTTAATACAGAATTACTTTTCCATCCATTACAAATAGAGTGTACTTGATTGGTATAATTAGAATCCGTAGATGACCCTACATAGAAAGGTTTTTTAACAATATCTGGTCTTAACCCTGTAGGGTAATTACCTTCAACTAAATTTTCTGCTACATGGGCAAGTTTTTCAACAATATTTTTATTAATAAAATTTGCTTTATAAAAAACACCAAAACGGGGAAAAAGAGACGGATCGGAAATTTTTTCTTGTATTTGCTGTATATTTAAACTATTGATTTCATCAATTAAATTCATGGTTAAACTAACACTTCAGATTTCAGTATTTCTGATATTAATAAGAAACTTTATCATCATTTTAGCAACGGATTTCTAACTTGACCATATCAATTTTTCCAACTCATTTACCGTTTCAAAATTAAGAGGGTTGTTAACTATTTTTAGTATCATTTTTAGCTGCTCAAGACTAGAGACACCAATAATTACATCGCTAATAAACTTTTTTGAAAATGGGTAAATAATTGCTAACTCAACAATACTTAAATTGTTATCTTTACAAAAGTTTTCAATTTTCAAATATTTATCGATTATTAATCTTCTTTTAAATTTTCTGGTTTCATGTAAAAACCTCGTTAGCCTACCTTCCCCAGATATTAAGTTGTTCTTATCGAATTTATACTTACCAGACAGTAGACCTCCCGATATTATTGAATGTACTTGGAGTTGAAGTTTTTCTCTCATTATTATTTCACTCAAATATATCTCAATTTTCCTATCTAGAAGGGAAAATGGTTCCTGTAAATATGGAAAATTATTCTTCGATCTCCCTTGTTCAATGAACTTCATCACTCCCCAAGCACTCTCATTTGCTACTCCATAATATTTAATGAGACCCTCCTTTTGGGCCTTTACGAGACCAAGATATTGATCTTCAATAGGAATATATTCAAAGTCAGGTTCTGGATTATAAAAATTTCTACCGAAATTATTAGTATAGCGATCAGGCCAGTGGAGAAAAAATAAATCAACATCATCAACATTTAATCTTTTTATAGATCTTTTGATAGCTTCGTTTATTCTTTCTGTGGTTAATCTTGATCCATTCTTTCCAAACCAGCCAGACTCATTTCTTCCAGTGACCTTAGTTGATAGAAAAACTTTATCTCTAGTTTTTCTTGAATTCATCCAGTTACCAAAAATTTTTTCGGTTAAACCGACACTATTTCTTGATTCCGGAAACGGGTACCTTTCTGCTAGATCAAATTTTTTAATTCCATGCTCTAAGGAATAATCGAGAATTTGAAACGCATTACTCTCTGAAATCTGTTTTCCAAAAGTTTGACAACCAAGTACCAAATTTTTATTATTCATAAATTAAAATAAATCATCTTTAAGGGCTAATGATCTCAGATCACCTAAGCTTTTGATAATTTTGTTTGGTAAAATTTTATTCAAGGATTCACAAATTAACATTTTTTTTATCTCAGTTAATTTAATTTCATCTGAAATAAGATCATTCAAGGTTATTTTTTTATTTAAAAGCAAATCCTCGATGATTTTAAAATCATTCTTAGTGTAGATTTGTGAAGAACCTTCATAACCATGAACACCAAATAGCGAAATTTCTTTTCCAACAAATTCTGCCACTGGAATGGCAACTTTTTTGTCGGGAAAAGCCAACTCATAAAAACATCCACCTGGTGTAAGATAATTAATACCTTTTTCTATTGAATATTCATTCCCGATAAAATCATAAACAATATCAAAGCCTGTTGATCTTATAAATTCATTTGGAATTAATCTACCATCTAGTGTTTCCAGTTCAGAAAAAGCAGACGCAACCATATTTGCTCCTGATGATTTAGCAATATTAAGATGTTGCTGTGTCTTTGAAAAACATGTGATTTTGATGGTGTCTGAAAAATGCAATCTTAGTAGTCTTATCAAAATTATACCTATCAAACCGCATCCTAAAATCAACACAGTTTGTCCATTCTTAATATTGGCTTTTCGGATTGAATAATTTGCAATTGCTGCTGGTTCGATCAAGGTTGCAGACTTTAAATCGATAGATGAGTTAATCTTAATTAATTGATATGAGCTTCTTTTAAAAAAATCCGAATATGCACCAAAGGAATCTTTTTTGAAAATACGTTTCCCTTTTTCTGTGCATAAGATTCCCTTACCTTGATTACAAAAATCACATACCGGTGTTATTCCAAACGATCTACAAGAATCAAAGTCACCCACACACACTTGATCACCAATCTGTAAGTTTTTTACATTAGTTCCTAAATGTGTAACTTTACCGACCACTTCGTGACCTAAATAAATATTTCCTCTTCTTTTCTTTGAATTTTTTGTTCTAACTCCTCTTTTTAAGACCTCTTGTATATCAGTATTACAAACTGAAACGGCAAGAACTTCAACTATGACCTCATATTCATCACAGCTGGAAAAGGAATCATATTCCTCAATAAGGTGGTTAAACCAAGAATAATTTATTTTCTTGAATCCAAAATTCAGGAAAAACTTTGGAAATGGGAGTTTGGCGCTAGGGTCGAGTCTTAGGACTCTAAAGTTAGTAGGTAGGCTAGACAAAGTTTAATAGAGAACACCAAAGCTATCAATTTCAATGGTCGGAATAAGCCCAAACCTTATTAATCAACTGATTCTGGAACCATTTGAAAAACTTTTTGGAGAGTATGATCGTAAAGATCTCTTCCTGCATATGAATCAAAAACTTCACAAATCCTAGGTGTGAATTCTCTTCCAAGTCCAGTCATAACCATCTGAGTGTCAGTTAATTCGACTAGGCCATCATTGATAAATTCTTTCATGGAATCCAATTCTTTAGAAAAATACTCATGGAAATCAATATCCCATTTTTTTTCAAATTCTTTAAGATCTAAGTCATCGTATGTTCGAAAATGCTTGATAATGTCTTGCCTTATCCTATCGTTTTGAGAAAACTTCCAGCCTCTGTAAATTGGAAATTTATCTTCATCAAGTGCTTTTCTGTATAAATCCAATTCATAAAAGTTTTGATAGTAAACTTTGTTGTTAAAATTTCCATGACCAGATGAGCCTAAACTAATAAAGGTTGTAACGTCACCGGCTGTTGTTCCGATAGAGTTATAATAAGCTTTCCCCTTTTTTCTGGCGTTAGCTACAATATCAGATGGAAGTGCGAATTTTTCATATCCAGTTCTTTCATATCCACCTTCAATTAACCCATCAACGACTTCAGCAAAAATTGCTTTCCTGTCATAAAAATCAGGCATCAAAACATTTCGAGTCATTCTAGTCATGTAACTTCGGGTATTGGGTTTAAAATGAACGTAAAGTGGTTCTACCTCTGGAGGTCTAAGTTCATTAACAAATTCTATGGTTTTTCTCATGGATTCGGGCGTTTGCTTGGGTAAACCTATTAATAGATCGAAGTTAAATACCGGAAAAATTTTTCTTACTTCGGGTGTTAAAAGGTTTCTGAGGAGTTCTGGGGGTTGAACTCTATTGATTTCTTTTTGAACATCGAGGTCAAAATCTTGAACACCAAAAGACAACCTATTGACACCAGCTTTGTTGTAAAAAAGAAGTTTTTCGACATCCACTCTTCTAGGGTCAATTTCAACGGTATAATTTCCAGATTTTGACCAATCAAATACTTCTTGTAATTTACTGGTTAAGGCAAGAAAATCCTCTTCATTGTAGTATGTTGGAGAACCCCCACCATAATATATTTCACCGATTTGAATTTTTTTCCCAATTGAATCACATAAATTCTTGTAAAGATCTATTTCTTTGAAAAGGCATTCGTATAAGTATTTGGAAACCTTAGAGTAGTCTTTAGTTATTGATTTACTACATAAGCAAAAATAACAAAGTTCTTCACAAAATGGAGTATGAATATATAGCATCGCTGGGTTAGACTGAGTTTTGACAAACTCAGATAAATCACGCCTAAACTCATTATCCTGGTACTCTTCTTTCCAATTAAATTTAGTTGGATACTCTGTGTAATCATGAATTAGTGATGTAGAGTATTTTTTGAGTAGTAATGGGTGTTTTAAAACCTCGCGATGCATTTTTCTCTCCAAATTGAGCAAATATTATCCAAAAAATCTATATTAAGTATAACACTCAGTAATATAACTTAAATGCTTGAATAGTATATTAATATCTAATTTAAGCATTTATTGGTTGTAATTCAAGTGTTTTAATCCAAAATTAATATAACTGAATTATCTATTATCGTCAGAAGTCAGAGATTATTAATATAATTATTAATGTATGTTGTATCAAGAAAAGAATCTAACTCTTTTTATTTAAAGTTAATTTATAAGAGTAAAGTTGTTGTTTTTTATTAATTTTAATAAAATTTTTAAGATTTCTACGAGCTAATAATACCCAAAATTTTAAAATCTTCCTCTATTTTTTTTATATCAATGATGACATTTTTGTTTATGCTATCCGTAATGCTGTCGTTTTCTGCTGAGTTAGGTAAAAGGGTTGCTGGTTTGTAATAACGAAGCCTATAGTAATCACTAAATACTGCTGATAACCAACCTACATTCCCTGGTTCCCTCACATCGCAAAATAACTGACCTGGAGAAAAGAAAAAATGCATCATGTTTGCTCCTCCGGTACCAAAAAAAATTTTTGCATCACTGAACTGATCGAATTGTTCCTGAATAGATAGTTTTTCTGGTTGAAAAATTACAACTTTAAAATACTTTTGCATCCACATTATAAATTCATCTTCGTTTTCTACTTTCCTCCACTTCGCTAATTTTCTGCTTGCATAAACAACCTTATTATTGAAGTTTTGAGTTCTATTTATATTAAAGTGGTTTCTAATTAAGTACCTTAATTCAGACATTACATCAGCATCAAAAACAGGTTCATTTTTAATATTTCTGCATACGGAAGGAGCGCATATAAAAAATTTTTTTACACGAACTGGTATGTTGGGCTCATAAGTCGCTATTGGAACGTCTGGTCCAACAATAGCAAAAATAAAATCGTACCACCTTTTAGGAACCTCATTTCCTATAAGTAAAGGTATTTTATGCTTGGAAAAAAAATGCTTATACCAAATGATCTTCGGTAAATATTCAAAAACCCAATGACCAAAATTATTAGTACTTCCTATATAAAATACTTCATCAAACTCCTGAAGATCACCCAGTAATTTGCTATTGTTAGTATCCTGGACTTGGAATCGATCCTTGAAGTAGTGGTAACCTGCACCAGAAATAAAACAATTATTTTTTTTATCTATTAAAACCCCATGGATAATAAAAATATTATTTAACATTTTTACAACCCGAGAAGCCTCTACATAGTTCGTAACTGTAATCTTATTTTCACTCATCCTACTAATATTTGTACTTCCTAGACTGATTACGCCCTGTCCGATATGTCTATGTAAAAGGATTTCATCAGTAAAGGTACTAAAAATGTTTTTAATTACATACTTTTTTCCATACAAGGATTTAAGTTCGTCATTACCAACTGAATTTATACTCATACTAAAATCTCAAAATAAGTTGTTTAAGAAAATTACACATAAATCAAAAGTATCACTGTGTTGATTTTGACATTCAATGTTATGGATAGCAGTAAAAAGGAAATGATAAATGAGTGTTTATGTGCCTAATATATTGACTGTAAAGACTTGCATCAAAAAATCTACTTTCATATGATTTCATCACTCTTACAGTCATTATTATAGGTTATAAATAAAGGACAGTTAAACTATCGGTTAAAAGGTATTCACTCGCACTATTAAATTCTAATGAAAAAGAATGCTATTTGTAAAATTGTAATTAAAATTTTAAATATTCTAATTTAAAGTTTTTTCATATTTAAGGCTTTACTATATTGAGAAAATATTAGTATGTTCGTAAATAACGAACAAACTTAACCATGCAGACAAAAATCGGGAAGTTTATAAAGTAAGATATCCGTGAAATGCAGACCATTTTAAAAGTTCTTGGAAACGATTCTTATGTCCACAAAATCTAAACTCACTATTTGGTGGCTGATGACAAATTTAGCAAAAAATAAGGTTCTCTTCTAAGAATCAATAAAAAAATAAATATTTATATAATATTTAATAAAAATAAAATTAAAGAAATATCTTATTTTAATGGTATAAATTTTATTCTAGCCAAAAACAATGTGCTGTAAAACGAATTTTAGAAAGTTAATTTTTCTGTCTAAATTTGATTTATTGTGTTTCTTAAACATCAAGTTTAAACTTGTCTAAATGCATTATTTTTAAGATGTTTCATTTTAAACATGAAATCAGTTTCATCTATCACTAGATCAGCATCGATACTTGTTGGGCCTAAATTGTTTTCAGATACTTTTGTTTTCGGTCTGCAGTATCCAACCCTCGCTATTTTCGTAATCAAATTAGTTGCCAGTCCATAACCCTCTGGGTACCTTACTTCGCAAAGTACTGACTCTTTTGACATAAAAAAAGAAATCGGTAATGATGCACCTGTTCCAATAAAACATTTAGAGGACTGAATTTTTTCGAGTTGCTCACGAAAACTTAGTGTTTCAGGAAAAAACTTTTCAGTTTTAAAGCTTAATTCATTATTAAGTTTGTTAAGTAAATGGTCTTCATTTGTAATTTTTCTCCAACGTGCACGTTCTCTGGACTCGAATAGAATATCAGTATTTTTAGGTAGTAAATGTAACTTATAATAATTTCTGAAAACAACTCTTAATTCATGAATATCATCAAGCCTAATTTGGTTATAGTTTGAATTTGAACTTTTTGAAACAGATGGCCCACATATGTAGAGGTTTTTGACATTAATAGTTTTCCCACGCTGTATTTTGATTATTTTATCTTTTGGGATTTCCAAAGGTTCTACAACTTCCAACCACCTTTTAGGCACTTCATCTCCAATAATGATTGGAACATTGATATTAGCTTCAAGTAAATATTTTTTATACCAAAGTAACTTAGGTAAAAATTCAAAAATCCAATGTCCAAAATTATCAGTTCCACCTACAAAAAATGCACTATCAAATGATTCGGTTTCGCGAGCAACTGGAATGTAAATATTAGGTTTAGAACTAGTACTAAAGTAATAATCAATTTCAAGAGGTGCCATCTCTTCAGGTTTAATTACGGGTGTTAGAAAGTGGTATTGAAGACCCATTAGTATTTGTCTCTCACTCGTAATAATGGTGTTATGGTTAACAATTTTTCCATCCGGAATACACTTCATTTGAATCCAAGGATCTTTAAAATTTGAGGCAATAGTTTGATAACGTGGAGCTGGTTTAGAATCAAATTGAAAAAAAATGTTGTTATCACAAATTACGTATTCCCCAGTGGAGGCACAATTTTTTAAGATTTTTTCACCGGGTATTTTTGCTTTGTAATCCATGAGTTCAGCAGAAATTAACTTTGAATTCTTTGGTATTTTATCCTTAGAAATTAATTTATCGGTATGAAGAGTGAATTCGGTCATAAATTTCTCCCTATTTAATATAATTAAGTAAGCAATGTATATGCCAATCCAGTGAAACCAGTAACTAGCAAGCTTTTTAGTTAAATTATTTTTTCTGAAATCACCATTATGCTGGTGCTAATAGTAAAAATTAACTTCCATGTTATTGAAATCAGCATTATTTTATTTAAGATTGGTAAATATTTTTTTTTGAATTTTAAAGTTGATTGATTAAAAAAACATGAACTTAACAAAGGTTTTTTTAGACAGCCAATGTGTAAAGTTAAATTAAATATGAAATAAATTCAAATAAAAAATAAAACCTATTTTGTATAAAAAAAATTCAAAACAAAAGAGTATTAATGAAATAAAATTAATAAGAAATCAATTCAATCAATTTATTAAAAATTTAAATATCAGTGAAAATAATATATTTTTCATAACTAAAATTTAATAATCTAAAAAAAATTGTCGTACTGTGAATTATAAAATTTTTCCATGCGCAATGAGGAGTTATGTTCGTTGAGTAAAAATTCAGGATTTATTTTTTTAATGATTTTGGCAATGACTTGCTTTGCGTGTAGAGATGCAATGAATAAGTTTTTAGCTTCATCAATACCGGTTTCACAAGTTCTAGTATTAGTTGGACTTATTGGAACAATAGTTTTTTTCATATTATCTTTTCCAGCAAAAGTTCCTTTGGTTGACTCAAAAATGAAAAGCATTGCATTTGTATTACGTTTTTTTTCAGAGTTAATCTCATCAGTCTTTTTGTTGGTATCTATAGTGTTTATATCTTTGTCTTCTGCATCTGCAATTACACAAGCTGCTCCAATACTTGTTGCAATTGGAGGAAAATTCTTTTTTAAAGAGATAGTCACTTCAAAAAAATGGATTTTGATCCTGCTTGGTTTTGTTGGAGTTTTACTAATAATTAAACCTAACAATGGAAATTTTAACCCCTATTTTCTTTTTGCAGTAATAAGTGTAATCTTTCTTGCATTAAAGGATCTAACAACTCGGTCAATTTCAAATACCCTCCCTGCTATATCTGTGAGTTTTTGGAGTTTTTTGGCATTATTTTTTGGAGGGCTTTTTTGTATCCCATTTTTTGGATCTTTTAGTTTTCTTACAGGAGTTGATTATATTTTTCTTGCATTTGCAGTTTTTTTTAGCGCATCGGGGAATTTATTTTTAATATTAGCTACAAGAGGAGGACAAGTATCAACTGTAACTTCATTTCGTTATACAAGATTACCGATTGCATTATTGATTGGATTATTTTTATTTAATGAGTCGCTCGATATCATAACGCTAACTGGCTGTATTTTAATTATTACAGTGGGAATTATCTTGGGAAAGAAAAAGTACAGCTGATTTGCTTAAATTATCTAGTAAAATGAAATCATGAAAATTATTTTATTATCATTACTACTTCTGTTCAACACACACATGGATTAACGGCAAACTGGAAGAAATTTGGAGAAAATAAAAGTGGATAATCGTTTTATGTTGATTTGAATAATATCAAAATACTTAAGGAATATGTTTATCACTTTACATTGATTGATAACCCCAAACCCGCTAAAATTGGCACTTATTATGATGTCAGTGAATACAAATCTGATCGTGCAAATGAATAACAAACTTGGTTAAGTGATACAATTTTCAATCAGCCTATGGCACAAGGAAAGATAATTACCAAAGCAATTCTTGTGTGGAATCATTATGGCTCGACACTTAACGAAACAAGATATTTAGAATCTGGTTCAATTGAAAAATGAAATATGTTATTAGTATGCAGTGCTGGACAATAAAATTTACCTGATATCATCTTTTGTGAAAAACAAATTATGGTGATTTAATATTTTTTAAGCATCAAATTTAATTATGTTTACTTTACTGTTGAGAACATTTTAGGAAATGCAAGACTAATTAGAAATTAATAGTTTACTCTTCATAAGTAAGACTTGAAATATAATCCGACATTATATCAATTTCTTTCTCACTATACCTGTTGAGCATAGAACTCATAGGAGGAAAGTTATTTCTTTCTTTGTTCTTATATTGAAGTAAGGTTGTTTTTAAGTATTTTGATTTTTGTCCTGCTAGACGAGGAATATTATAAGTACCTTCAAGTTCTGAACCGTGACAACGTGTGCAGTTGCCTTTACGAACTAATTTCTTACCTTCCTCTTGTGTTGCCGAGTCAGTTTTTTGAGATACAACTTCCCATTTCTTGCTAGCAAAAGCATTTGATAACTCTTTGATCTGATTATCATCTAACGTCTTGGCTATACCCTGCATCTGTGCATGAACTCTTAAGTCTTTCTTTAGGTCCTGAAGTTGTTTCTCTATATACTTAGAATGTTGACCGTTTAGTACAGGATTAGCTTCTAGTGAAGGATTGTGGCAAGCTTCACACATGCTCAGATCAACTGAATGAACGGGTATACTAAAAGCAAAAGGCAAAGATAATAAAATTTTGTAAATTGATTTCATACACTATTCTCTTCTCTAATGGCTATAAAACTATATACGTACTAACCCTTAAACCCTATTCTTTTAGGAACTTATCTTTAACACAACTAATCATGAATATTATGAAGTTATTAACATACATTATTATACTTTTTTATCCCCTCAATTGTATTGCTGTTTCTTGGAAAAAATTCGGTCAAAATCAAATGGGGAATTCTTACGTGGACGTTGATAATATCCAAAAAATTAATAACGTTGTATATTATTGGCGGCTCTTTGATTACGCACAAACAAGTCCTATAGGAGTCAATTCCTCAGTGAGTAAGTTTACGGTTGATTGTGTAGCTGACAAACTCACGTGGATAGATTCAACTTACTACAGTGAACCCATGGGGAAAGGAAAGGTAGTTAAAGTAAAAAAATCTAATAGAACCCTCTTTCCAAGACCTGGCACTATTGAGTACACAACAATGAAATTTGCTTGTAATTATAAACAGCTGAACACATGAATATGTACCTAATACGATTATTTTGTTCTTGAATAATCGGATTATTATTATGAATTACGTGAGCCAGTCTCTATTTATGTTATTTTCCTAAATTTTAATTACCCTCTACTCGGCAATTAAATATTTTTAATTATTTACTTAATTTATCGGTGAATAAAATCGTTAGGAAACTGATAAGTTGTCATGACTTAAATTTAATTTAACAAAAATCAAACTTCCCATACAATCGACTTGGTTAAAGAATGTATGCTTAAAAAAACTTTAGGAATTCCTTAAAGTGTGTTTAGTTTAAAATTTGTGACTTAATTTTTTCATTAATTCTGTGTATTGCATTTCAGACTCGTCCAATAGCTTTTTTAACCCAGCATTATTTTTGATCATTTCAATGTCATTAATCAGTGAATGACAAAAAATACCAGAGCCAACGTCATCCATCAGCACGGTTGAGATATCTAGAGTATCAACTACCCTCTCGTCATTTCCCTCTTCACCGCTCATTATTACTACTTTAACAGGAAGATCAAAAAAAACTCTAGATGAGTTGTTAAATTTATCATCATGAATTTTCTTGAAGAAATTAAAGCTATTGGAAACTTCATTAACAGGTTTGGTAGTTAGTTTTAACTTAACAATAGATTTATTGTGAATAAAGATGGAATCACTTACATTAGCAAAACATACTAGCCAAATACATGTCCCTTCTTTGTTCATCTCTATTCTTCGTATGCCGATGAGATCAACAACTTTATTATTTGATAGCCTCTTTATCACAATTTTAAGAGGGAGCTGTGAAAAAATTTCGGAATTTTTTTTTAGTTTATTTTTAATTATATTTTGAAATTCATTGAATGCTGCTAATATTTCTCCGACAGTAATCGAGCCTAAATTAAGTAATTCATTATCACCAGATATATTATTTTTTTTTATCACAATAATACCTTCATGCTTTTTAATTAACACTAATTAATAAAATATGAATTATTAAATACTTTATTTATATTCCCTAATAAAATACTAGTTTAACAATATTAAAAATTAAAAACATTACATGTAAACAGTTTTCTAAGTTTACTTTTATAAAATAGTAGTAAATATAATTATAAATTATTGATAAAATGATTCTAGAAAAAAG
>MDSV01047274.1_pt1 | contig 16012 bp, 8 predicted proteins | sample 810851 | NCBI WGS metagenome assembly MDSV01 (sample SAMN05326640, study PRJNA326480) | marine metagenome | isolation source: seawater | place: Atlantic Ocean: North East | collected 2012 | reverse complement strand
TTATAAAGTAATAAGTCCCATAAATCTGGATACATTTTGGAAGTTAAAGCAATTGAATCGTCTAAGTAATAAAAGAAGGTTTTAATTGGTTCATCATCTCTGGTAATTGGCGGATCTTGGAGAATTAATTTAGCCATTAATTTGTAGGATTTTTTCGTCCCGTATTTTGCCAAAGCTTTCAATATTGAAAATTGTCTCTCAAAATTATCCGTTGATGCCTCATACTTTTTCCTCAAATAATCAATAATATAGGGGTGCTTTATATTTCCCAGTTGTTGGATTAAATAATTTGCAGTAGCTTTTTCATCCTTATTAGGAAATTCAAAATTATCAATATACCAAACCATACTATCAAAATGATTCTTTGTGAAAGTTATCCTGTTGGTTAAGTTTACAGCCCTATTTATACTCAATGAATCACCGCTTGACAAATCAGCAAAAAACATTGGTGCATTTGAAACGGTGATTTTTTTACCCAGCAAAGTATCTCTATCGGGTTTGAAAGTTTCAAAAAATGTGGATATGAATTTAGAACGTGGCTGAGCAGAGTTGTATGCTGATCTTATTGTATATACAACTCCTTCGTTTATTATCTTTTTTATTTCAATAACTTTTTCACTTCCTGTATCTGACAATACTACATGAGCACTGGGCATAGAATCATTGTTATTGAATTCCTTCTTAACTACAATAAATTCTTTATTTAAATAGCTACTTAACTCGTCTTCCCAGAATTCATTAAGAGTTTCAAAATGATAATAATCACTATGTTTTAAGTATTTAACCTTAACCGTCTCATAGTTTTTCTTGTAAAAGAAATCTCTAAATTCTTTTACATAATCCCAAGCCTCTTTTTTTTCAGATTCAGATTGTTTTCTAACATAATTATATAGATCCTCCATTTCAGGGGGAGTTACAGGAGTAGAAACCGTATATCTAAGAACAGTGTCATGATAAACTACATATTCATCCTCTTTATAGTTACCTGTCAACTTAAAAGAATCGAAAAAATTTATTGCTTTTTTAAAAGAACTTTTTGCTACTAGTAAATAATAAAAGTTTTTCCAAAGATGCGACTTAAGGAAAACAGAATCTCCTTTTTGAGTTGTAATATACCCCAAGGCAGCATTTTCGCTCACCTCAGTTACTTCTATTTTTTTCACAGAGTCTAATTGGTCTGCAAAAACATTAAAAAGATAATTTAACTCAAAAGAATCCTCCTCAATATAGCCAAAATCGGTTAACCAATCAGATTGCAAAAGATAATAAGAACTATCTATTTGGCTGAAGCATTGCACATCGTATTTAGGTGGAGAATTTGAAATACCAAAAGCATGAACAGAATTAATAGTGGGAGCGGGGAACGTTAATTCAAAATCATTTAAATGAGAAGTGTATTTTGAAGAACCATTTGAAATTTGATTAATCGATACAGAATTCAAAAACTGATCTCCATATATTTTTGCCCATTCACCTGTACCTGACATTTTAAAAAATATTATTTCTAAAGGAGTAAATACTATTAATCTTCTTTGAAAGTCTCCTTTTCTTGTCTGATTAAGAATTTTAATAGCGTTAAATCCAGAAACTTTTATTTCCAATTGTTCAATAATTTTACCTTCTACATTTTCAAAAATTAATGAGTCTATTCTTAATTGCCATTCTTTAGGAGAAGTTCCAGTTAGTGGGAAATACGTTTGAAATCTTGAAATAAAAAAATTCCCGCCATTTGCCATATCAGGGTAAAAGTATTGTAAATCACCCGATCTGCCTTTTGTTTCGTATAACTTACCAGGAAGGTTAACAGATATTAATCCGTCATCGGTAGTTTGTTTTTGATAGGGTAAATCCAGAAAAATTTTTTCAATATCATTTTTTGTTTTCTTTGCCAACAAAGATTTATTCCGGATGATGGGTCGCAGTGTATAGCCTTTCTTCTTTAGTAAATTAATAACACCCTTCTCACCTGGAAGATGTGCTGCACCAACTCCAATAAAAAGACTTTTTTCTTGAGCTAAAGTATCAATTCCTTTAACCATTATTTTATTTCTTTCATGTAAGAAATAATGCAGGTAATTATCCGATTTAGAAGTCATTTTCGTTATGGAATCAATGATGTTAAGCTTTCCATTTCGGTAGGCGTCTTCCATTGCCTCTCGCACACTCATATATTTATTCCATTTAGAATAATAACTTTTTTTACTTTTTTTGACTAAATCTTTTTTGTCTTTGTCGGGAAGCATCGAAAGAGCTTGTAAACGGTTCGTTTCCTTGTAATCCTCAAGATTTATAACATTTATCTTCTTTTTCCTTGCATATTGGTAGATAAATAAGTCTAGATAAGTATTTTCCTCATATTCTTCATTGAAATTTGACCCTCGATATAAAAATCCATTTTCCAGAGGGTGTTTTTGTTTCAGTGCATTTTTTAAATCATTTTTTTGAGGCGCATTAAAACGGGTGAGATTCTCATAAAAACTATTACTGAAATAGCTTTTTAATGTTGAGTGTTGGGAAAGCATCGAGTTGTTTTCTGAAGTATACATTTCCTCTATCCAGTTGCCTGGGTTCGACTCTAAACAAACCATATCAGAGTTGTCTAAAGCCATAAAAAAGGTGTCTCCCAAATGAAAAGCAATTTTATTGCTAACATGCATTGTTCCGTACAGATAAGATTTTTTTTTCAGGCCATTACCAGAAATTTCCCATAATAAGCTAGACTTTTGTTGAGCATTAAGATTTAGCGAAAGGACTAAAAGAACCAGTAAAAAGGGAATTAGTTTTCTCATTATTTTGAATTAAAAAAGAGAGTTACAAGGTAGCGATTAATAATGGTGTCACAAAGCCCAAAGCTTTTAATAACAAAGGTCTTAATTGTCTTTTTTTTATCAAAACACTTATTTAATTAAAGAGGTTTATGTGCCATACGAGAAGTAAAAGTTCCATTAAATTGTTTGGCTAAAATTTTGACTGCTAATAATCCCTCATTTATTTATCTTCAACAAGTCTTGATGTTGTTTTGATGCGGCATAGTATTTGTTAATATACTGTTAAATATTAAGCCTTTAAATATGAAAAAGATACTTTCATTTCTGATTGTTTTGTCATTCTGTTTAAGTGCCAGATCTCAGTTGGATGTTTCGGTAAGCGGATTATATTCTGAGCCTTTATTTAAATTTTGTAATGATAATTACAGTAATGGATGGGGGCTGAAATTAGGTTCGGGATATTCACATATGGGATCAAATAATATGGGGTTTGAACTAGGCTTTAATTGGTTGATCAACAATAACGGTTTTAAAAAAACAAACTTATCTCTGGGAGATTATACCCTTTATAACAACTGGTACAACTGGCAATTTAAGATAAACGGAATATTTGAATATAATACTTTTACTTATTATTTCGGGTTAAACGCAGGAAGATCAAAATATTACACTTTTGAAAACTTAAGCTTTCTTGAAGTTCAAGAAGACAATACGATGGTTTGGCGCGAAATACTAATAGAAGAAAATATATTTCAGTATGGATTTCAATTTGGGACATATTACAAACTAAGTAATTCTATTTCCTTAGATTTTGGAATTAGTGCTTTGAGAGGAAAATCACCGATAGAATACATAAATTTCAACTCCTTTACCTTCGATGGCAAATTTATTGATTATCAGGAAAATAAATCATCCCCTTTTTTAATTACACTAAGTGCAGGTCTTAGAATAAATCTATCAAGTATAAAGCTCGAGAGCCATTCTACTAACACCTACAATTATGAATATGAAGAAAATCAGAATAATAAAGAGATATTTTATAATAGCCGTAGAAGAGAATGTGATTCATCAGCAGGCGATAATACGTCTAAAACTAAAAAAATACCAAACACAAATAACTCAAAGGGGAAGGCCAAACCTAAGCTTTATAAAGTTGGTAAAACTCCTGTGAATTATAAATAAAACTATTCTTAGTGGAGGAAAAGTCGAATAGATTGAGCGATTTTTTTCTTCATATTTTTTCGTTCGACTATGTAATCTAGAAATCCGTGTTCCAATACAAATTCAGCCGTTTGAAATCCTTTAGGTAAATCTCTACCAATAGTTTCTTTAACTACTCTCGGACCTGCAAATCCTATTAAAGCGTTTGGTTCACTAATGTTAATATCACCCAGCATAGCATAAGAAGCGGTAACTCCTCCGGTTGTTGGGTCTGTTAAGAAAGATATAAATGGCATTCCTGCGTCAGCCAGTAAAGTAAGTTTTGCAGAAGTTTTAGCCATTTGCATCAAAGATAGGGCGGCCTCCATCATTCTTGCACCTCCGGACTTTGAAATTAGGATAAAAGGTTTTTCGTATTTTATGCAATGATCTATTGCTCTTGATATTTTCTCGCCCACAACGGATCCCATTGAACCGCCAATAAAATTGAAGTTCATGCATGCAATTACAACGTCTATATCTTCCATTTTACCATATCCAGTGCTAATCGCGTCATGCAAACCAGTTTTCGATTTTGCAGCGATAAGTCTGTCTTTGTATTTTTTGGTGTCTTCAAACTTTAGTGGGTCACCAGAAATTAATTTAGGACTTAGCTCTGTATATTTTCCATTATCGAAAAGAAACGAAAAGTATTCAAGCGAATTTATTCTTTCATGATGTTCGCAAGTAGGGCAAACCCAAATGTTTTCCTTGTGTTCATCAGCAGTCATCATCGACTTACACTTTTTACACTGATACCAGAGTCCCTCAGGGGTTTCCTTTTTTGCTACAGTTGGAGTAGCAATATTATTTTTCATTCTCTTAAACCATCCCATAAAAAGGTGTTTTACGATTTGTGTCAAAATTAATAAAAAAACTCTACTGAGGTAATTTAAAGATATTGTGATTTAAACACTTTGTTTTTTATAAGTCCAACTACTTGGAATTCAGATAATAAACAACATCATTTGTGATGTTTAAATTTGAATCAGCGTACATAAAAGTTCCTGATCCGGCGGGAGAGTACACATAATCAAAACCATTTTCTAATGCGTAACTGTAAATAAGCGTATTTATTTGAAGGTTCAATTTATCTCGATAGATATTTATTGAATCAAGAATATTCTTTTTAATTTTTTTTTCTTCCAAAAAATACATTTTCTTTTTTTTTTCTATTCTTTTAATTAGTTCTTGAGAAGCTTTTTTGTTTTCAGAATTAAAAACAGTGACATTTTTTTCCATCAAATTAATTTCTTCTCTAATCGTTACAAGTTTAAGGTTCCCCTCTTTCTCTAGAGTTTTTATGTACTCATTATAGTCATGAGCAACTTTAAATTCCCTGTTAACTTGATTAATATCTATATATCCTGTCTTGAGGGGTTTGTTTCCGCAACCTGTTAAAAACAAAGAAATTAGTGCACTAAGTATTATTGAAGTTATTTTTTTTATTGAAATATTACTGAAAACATTTATAAAATTTACACTTTTCATAGCATCTAAGCTATTGAATTTTACTAAATTCACAACATTATGGCAGGAAGTATTTATGGAAAACTATTTAGAGTTTCCACCTTTGGAGAATCACATGGCCCTGGACTAGGAGGGGTGATTGACGGATGTCCCGCAGGCATCGAAATTGACGAAGTTTTTATTCAGTCTGAACTAGATCGAAGAAAACCCGGTCAGAGTAAAATAGTAACCCAGCGAAAAGAAGGAGATAAAGTCAAATTTTACTCAGGAATTTTTGAAGGTAAATCAACAGGAACTCCTATTGGTTTCGTAATCGAAAATGATAATCAAAAGTCAAGAGACTATGATCACATAAAAGATAAATTCCGACCTTCTCATGCTGACTATACTTTTTCAGAGAAATTTGGTATCCGAGATTACAGAGGAGGAGGAAGGTCTTCAGCCAGAGAAACAGTTGCAAGAGTTGTTGCTGGTTCAATTGCAAAGCTCGTTCTTAATCATCTTGAAATATCAATATATGGGTATGTTTCTCAAGTTGGAGCCATTAAAATGAATCTCAAACCTCATGAGGTTGATCTAAGTAAAATTGAAGAAACCATAGTTCGTTGTCCTGATGCATCCGTTTCTCAAGAAATGATTGACCACATTATGCAAATTCGTAAAGAAGGTGATACCATTGGAGGTGTTGTTGAATGCGTAATTAAAAATGTTCCTTCAGGAATTGGTGAACCGGTTTTTGATAAATTACATGCCGAATTAGGAAAGGCAATGCTTTCAATAAATGCTGTTAAAGGTTTTGAATACGGATCTGGTTTCGAAGGAGTTAAGCAAAAAGGTTCTCAACATAACGATGCCTTTGAAACTTCTAATGGAAAAACGACTACAAAAACAAATAATTCAGGAGGTATACAGGGTGGGATATCAAACGGTCAAGATATTTACTTCAGAACTGCATTTAAACCTGTTGCAACTATAATGATTGATCAGGACTCTATCAATGAAGAAGGAGACAATGTAACCGTTTCAGGTCGGGGTCGCCACGATCCATGCGTAGTTCCTCGTGCAGTTCCAATTGTAGAAGCAATGGCCGCATTAGCAATACTGGACGCTGTTTTGATTGCAAAAACCAATAAAATTAGTGACTTACTATAAGCTTCGATGAAAAGAAAGTTTCCTTTACATTGGCAAATTTTAATAGGATTAGTTTGTGGCTTATTGTACGGCGGAGGTGTAAGCATATTTGTTGAAGAAACAGAACAATTCGAGAAATTTACAGAAAATTGGATACATCCCTGGGGTCAAATTTTTGTAAATAGTTTAAAACTCATCGCAGTTCCATTAGTCCTCTTTTCTCTTGTCAATGGAATAGCTTCGTTAAGTAATATTGCAAAATTGGGTAAAATTGGAGGGAAAACAATTGGATTATATTTGCTAACTACAATTATTGCAGTTACTTCTGGTTTAATTGTTGTAAATGTTTTTAAACCTTGGGAAGCCATTTCTTATGAAATGGGACAGGAAATCATACAAACCTTTTCTGAAAAAGCAGGATCAAATATTACCAATGCACAAACTGTAAATAATGATAGTCCATTAAAATTCATAGTTGATTTAGTACCTCAGAATATTTTTTCTGCAGCAACAAATAATAGCAACATGCTTCAAGTAATTGTATTTGCCGTTTTGTTCGGTGTTGCACTTTTAAGTGTTCCCATGGATAAGGCGCAACCTGTAAAAAAGTTTTTTGATGGAGTAAATGAAGTTATTTTAAAAATAGTCGATTTTGTAATGTATTTAGCCCCAATAGGAACATTCGCCCTAATTGCGAATGTATTTGTACAAAACAGTGCACATTTTACAGAATTAATAACTGCGATAGGAGAGTATTCCTTCACCGTTATTATTGCATTATTATTAGTCATAAGCACTTCTGTTTTTTTGGCTTTTATTTTCGGAAAGAAAAAGCCATTATATTTCTTAAAAAGTATTGCGCCTGCCCAATTATTGGCTTTTTCAACAAGCTCCAGTGCGGCTACCTTACCCGTAACAATGGATTGTGTTAAAAATAAAGTCGGAGTGGATAAAGAGGTAACTAGTTTTGTACTCCCATTAGGCGCAACAATAAATATGGATGGAACAAGTTGCTATCAGGCTGTTGCAGCTGTTTTTATAGCCAATGTTTATCAATTTGATTTAGATTTAATGGATCAGCTTTCAATTGTTTTAACAGCCACCTTAGCCAGTATAGGATCTGCTGCCGTTCCTGGTGCAGGCATGGTAATGCTAGCCATAGTTTTAGGTCAATTAGGTGTTCCTATGGTTGGGATAGCGTTAATTATAGGAGTTGATAGAATACTGGATATGTGCAGAACAGTAGTTAATGTTACCGGGGACGCTATGGTCGCTACTGTAATTGGTACGACAATGAAAAATAAAACAATTAAGTAAACGTTACAATAATCTAACTAAAAATAGTACGATGAAACTTATAAAAAAAATAGTCAAATACCTGTTAATATTCCTCTTTTTGTTTCTTACAGTCTTAATTGCAGTCCCTTTAATGTTTAAAAGTCAGATTGTTGAGCAAGTAAAAGAAATTGGCAATGAATCAGTAAATGCGAAAATTGATTTTGGTGAATTTGATTTGTCTTTAATAAGTTCATTTCCTGATTTTTCATTTGATATTAACAACGTAAGCGTAATCAATAAAGAACCCTTTGAGGGAGATACTCTTGCTTATATTGGCAATCTGAATTTCGAGCTGGATTTAATGAGTGTAATCGGAGGCGAATATATTATATCAAGTTTTAATATAAGTGATTTGACATTAAATGCTAAAGTTTTAAAAGATGGAAAAGCAAATTGGGATATTGCCATTGAAGACTCTTCTACCTTTCAAGAAGATAATCTTGCTGTTGAAGAACTACCAGAGGAATCAGACGAAACTTCGCAGTTTATTGCAGGTTTAAAGTCGTTTTCAATTTCAAACGTAAATTTATCTTATGTTGATTTACAGTCTGAAATGGTAGCAATTGTCAAAGGGTTTAATCAATCCGGAGCTATCCACATGGTAAATGATTCAACGGAAATTGATATTAATACAGGAATACAATCGATTCTTTTTGATTTGGAAGGAGAAAGATTGGCGAATAAGCTAAAAGTAGAATCGGATATAAAAATAGCTGCTGATTTATCAAATATGATATTTAATTTCAAAGAGAACCTAATTAAATTAAATGAATTGAAAATTGGAATTAACGGGCAATTGGAAATGCCTGATGAAATGATTTTCGATTTAACTCTTACAGCAAAAGATAATAAATTTAGAGATATCCTGTCTTTAATTCCCGCTTCGTATTTATCAGATTTAGACGGGGTAGAAACAAAAGGAGACTTTAACCTCACAGCCCATTTAAAAGGAACTATGGATGATGATAATTTACCAGGTTTTGATATTGATTTTGGTGTCAATAATGGTTTTTTACATTATCCAGACTTACCCGAATCTGTTGATAATATAAACGTTGAATTAGCTATTGATAACAAAAGCGGAATAATCGATCAAACCAAGATTGATTTAAAACTTTTTCATTTAGAAATAGCAAAGAACCCAATCGATTTGAAATTCTTCGTAACCAACATTGAGTCCGATCCTAAAATGAAAGGTGAAGTGCTCTCAAAACTTGACTTAGGGAAATTATCAGAAGCCATACCTATGGAAGAAGGAGACGAGTACCAAGGTAAGATTAATGCTAATTTTAGTTTTGGTGGATTGTTAAGTTCAATTGAAAATGAGAAATATGAAAATTTTAAATCAGAGGGTAAGATTATTTTAGATAACCTAGTTTATAAAACTGAAGGCTTACCGAAAACTACTATAAAAACAGGTTATTTGAATTTTTCACCTAATTACTTTGAGGTTAGTAACTTAAAAATGCTGATTGGAAATAGTGATATTTTAGCCAATGGAAGAATTGACAACATTTTGCCCTATATTTTTCATGATTCAACCATTATAGGTAAGTTCAACATTGAATCAGAATTTTTAGATTTAAATGAACTTACAGCGGAAGACTCTTCAAACGTAAATGATCAAAATGTTAATGACGATGCTTATATTGCAGTAAAAAACACAGAGAAAGTTCAAGACTCTATATATGAAGAGCCTATGGAGGCTATTGAAATTCCAAGAAACATTAATTTCACTTTAAATTCAACCTTTCATAAAATTGACTTTGAAGACATGCCTATTGATGACTTAACAGGTCAAATTAAATTGGAGAACGGTATTGCTCATTTTAATAAAACCTCCTTCAAAATATACAATGGAACCATAACTATCGACGGTGATTACAACAGTCAAAATATGGCTCATCCAACAACTAGTTTAGATTTAGTAATAGATGGAATGGAAATAAAAGAAGCATACTTAGCTTTTAATTCCGTAAAAAAAATGGTTCCCATTGCTAAAAATGCCCAAGGTGAGTTTCATGCTGAAGTGAAATTCACAACAGAATTAGATGATACATTAGCGCCAATTTATCAAACAATGAATGGTCAAGGGTTTTTGCAAACAAAAAACTTAGGTTTTTCAGAAACAGAGGCATGGGGAAATATAGTTAAAGCAATAGGGCTTAAAAAAGATAATTTCAATAAAATAGAGGCAGAGGATGTTAAAATTAAATATGAGTTTATAAACGGGAAATTACACACAGAGCCTTTTGATTTAAATATTGGGAAAACTAAAGGATCATTAGGTGGATACTCAAATTTTGATGGAGAAATTGATTATAAATATTCCTTAAAAATCCCAAGAGAAGAACTTGGCGGTGCTGTAAACGAGGGAGCTGGATACCTAGAGAGTATTGCTGGTAAAAACGGCATAGATATTTCTTTAGGAGAGTATATCGATGTTAATGTTTTGGCGACAGGAACAATAGACAAACCGAAATATAAAGCTGAAATTTCAGGAGTATCAGGTACCTCTTCAATAAAAGACAAAGCAAAAGAAATGATAAATAATCAACTTAATAGTTTAAGAAAAAAAGCGGAAGATGAGTTGAATCTCGCGAAAAATAAAGCGAAAGAAGAGTTGGCTAAAGTAAAAAAGAGGTCAGAAGAAGAAGCAGAAAAACGTAAGAAAGAAGCCGAACAAAAAGCAAAAGAAGAAATTGCAAAACTTAAAAAGGAGGCTGAGGATAAAATAAAGGCTGAAGCTGATAAAGCTAAAAAAGAAGCAAAAGAAGATATAAAAAACAAAGCTAAGGGATTATTAAAGGATAGGTTTGGAAGGTGATTTGACACTTCGTTTCCTCCAAAAAAATCAAAACATCGCTTATCCATATCAAACTTTTAAAAGTAAATAAAAGTGAAAAATATTTTATTAATAACAAGTGTTTTACTAAGTTTTACTGTTCTAGGTCAGCGTACCAGAAATTGCTCTGAGTATTCAAATAAAAAAGCAGAAAGAAAATTCAAAAAAATGCGTGACCTTGATTATCCTATGGATCGAAGTGGGACAATTTACGCAATGAAAGAACTTGTTGATAAATATGATAAATATCCTGATTTAATCGCTTTTATTGCATGGCACTATAAAACGAGTTCCTATAAAGCGATGAATCCTGATATAAAGCTAAAAGTTAGAACGAACGCTAAAGAATGGTTCACTAAACTTTCTGAAACTTGCCCCGCATACGACGGCCACTTGGCATATTATTGGTTGGGGCGAATGAACCACGAGGAGGGGAATGATTCCGTTGCAGCAACTTTTTTTAAAAATTATTTGGAAAATGAATCAGAGCCTCCAAATGAATATAAAAAAATAGCAAGTCAGTTAAGAGATGAGTTTTTTATTAAAAAGCAACTGTTGTCTAATCCGGTAGATTTTAATCCGAAAAATGTAAAAGGGATTTACACGGAACACGACGAATATTTACCCATGTTATCACCCGATAACGAATGGGCCTATTTTACTCGCAAGCGAAATACACCATCTGATTTAACCCTTCCTTCAGGGACACCAGGTAACAATGGCAATGAATATTTCACCCGAAGTAAAACAATGAAAATTGATTCATTTTCTAGAGGTATGTCATTAGGTAAGCCATTTAACTTGCACATGCAACCTTTGTTGGATATCAGGAGCAACAATAAACTCATAGGTTTAGGTGGAGCTTGTTTAACTCCAGATAATAAAACGATGTACTTAACAGCCAATCTTCTAATAATACCACTTAAACAGCCTGATGGTTATCCAAATACTGAACTTATGAAAACGAGTTATAAAAATGGTGCATGGGGACCTTTAAAAGCTGTGGTTAGTCTTAATAACGAAGATGGAGAACCAACATGGGAAGGTCAACCCACCATATCCTCAGATGGGAATTTGATGGTTTTTAGTTCAGCAAGGCTTTCCAGTACATCAAAAGGGAAAGACGATGATGAAACCTTTACACTTGACTTATTTTCTAGTACAAAAGATGAAAATGGAAGATGGAATAAACCAAAGAATTTAGGTCCTATTGTTAATACAAAAGGACAGGAAAAAACACCTTTCTTACATACCGATAGTAAAACGTTATATTTCGCCTCCAACGGTCATCCGGGAGTTGGAGGTTATGATATCTACTACACAAGAATGGATAAAAATGGAAATTGGATTAAACCAAAAAATATTGGTTATCCCATTAATACAGAAAAAGATGAACATGGTTTGATAGTCAGTTTAAATGGTAAAACAGCCTACTACACAAGCGGAGATAAAGGAAAAGTTAAAACTGGTGGACTAAATTTAGTCTCTTTCGGTCTACATAAAAATGCAAGGCCCGAAAAAGTAGTGATGATGAAAGGTAGTTTAAAAGATGAAAATGGTATTGCCGTAAAAAATGGAAAGATTTCAGTTACCGATAAAGCAACAGGTAAAACTCATAAAGGTTTGGTTGACGAGGAAACAGGTGAATATGTGGTAGTCATGCCTGTTAAAGATCCAAACAGAAAAGAAATTGAACCAGAAAAAGTCACCATTGTTTTAAACGGTGAAGATGTCGAAGCGGATTATGGTAGCGAAGTAAAAAATATTGATGGAAGAGAGGTTCTTGTCCCTCCAGGAGGAAAAATTGCCTTGGTAAATAAGAAACAGAAAGTTATCACAAATAATGAAAGAGTTGCTGAAGTAAATGGTAAAGAAAAAGTAATAAAAAAAAGTGATAAAGTACGAGAAATAGATGGTCTAGATATTGTTGTTCCGTCGGATCACGAAGTAACAGATGTAAATGGGGAACAAAAGGTTGTTCCTATCAAAAATAAAGGTCTTGAAAAACAAAGATTTGTTGTAACGGCTACAGGGGATGATAAAGCCTTTTCAACAAAGGTTATTGAGATTAATCCCAATGAGATTGATGGAGCTAAAAAGGTATATCCGAAAGAACCCATTAAAATTGAAACTTTATCCAAAAACAAACCGATACGTTTGAATGAAGTGAATTTCGCAACAAACTCATTTGTTTTAAACGGTAAGAGTATGGATATCTTGGATGAACTGGTTAATTTTCTTGAACTAAAACCCTCCATGGAAATTGAAATTCATGGGCACACAGATAATATAGGTAACTCTAAAACAAACTTATTGTTATCTCATAATCGAGCAGAATCAGTTATGTATTTTTTAATTTCAAGCGGTATTGCAAAAGAGCGACTCTCATCGAAAGGTTTCGGTCAGGAAAAACCAAATAGATCTAATAAAACATTAAAAGGAAGAGCATTTAACAGAAGAGTTGAATTTGTTATAAAAACGTATTAACTTTTCCAACCTAGCCGAATTTATCTACTCTCTTGCTTAGTTTAATAATATATTTAGTGTAGTTTAAAAAATTCTATTTCCATACGATAGAATTTAACATTCAAAATATGAAATAACAATATAAGAAACACTTATTTTAATGTATTAGATGCTTTATTGGTGTTTTTGTAAAATTGGATTCATCCAAATAAAAAAAGGGGCTTTAGTATACTAAAGCCCCTTTTTTTATTTAACACTTTATTAAGAACCTGCTAGTATATTGCTAAGTTTTTCAACTGTTTTTCCTCTTAGAACTTTTGATAGAGGAACATCTCCCGAAACTGGAACAATTTCAAAGAAAAGAGGTGCATTACCACCGTGCATTCCAAACTTAAACTTATTTGCAGGAATAAGAACTAATGGTTCTTGATTTTCACAAGAATAAATTAAATGATTGAAACCTTTACCGCAAGAACCTGCTTGATGTTGAGGAAGATAATAAGCGTGTTTTTGAGACTTGGATTCTATTTTGGATGCTATTTCAGAAAGACTTACAATTTTTACATCAAAACCATATTTTTCTTTAACTTTTTCAACAGTAAGCTTAGTTGCGCCAGATGGAATAAGTAATGTTTTTGCTTTTAGTTGAGTAGCATTTTTATTGATGTAATTGGGGAATAATTTCCCCGTAGTTTCGCTGTCTGAACTTTTAAAACCTTTTTGTAGGTATTTAAGAGCTGATATTAACTCTAATTCACTAAAATTCCCTCCTGAATTAGAATAACAATTCAAAAACTTTTTATTGCCTTTTATTCTTAATAGTGAATAGCTGAAGGAATGAGTAACTTCTACCATTCCAACTTTTTGTTTTCTTGTTTCTGTTAAATTAATTGTTTCAAGGTAAATATGTTTGTCACTTTTTTTATAGTCATCTTCTTCAGAAAATGTTGAGCTTGAAACAATGTTTTTATTGTATTTCCAATTCTCCTTAACCATTTGCAGAAGTTTAGTATTTTGGGTGTTTAAAGCTTCAAGCTTTTTTTCTAAAATTCCTTTTTTCTTGAATTTTTTCAATTTTGATTTTGAATATCCATACTCTTTAACAACTAAAGTTTTCTCACTCAAATCACCAAGTTTTTGAATGTTTTTGTGGTTGTAAAATTTAAAAGAAGATATTGTTGTTGATATTTGAGCCTCAGCGAAAAAAGATACCAAAGTCAAAAATGTAATTCCTAAAATGTTTTTCATGATTTTTTTTAGCTAAAGTAAAAATTATTTTCACCAAAAATATTTTTTTTTAATTTATTTTTTTTAAACATTCAAATAGAATATAAAATCAGTCGTTTTATTAAATTTTTCTAAAAAAAAAGAAAAGTAAATCTAGTCAAAAGCTATATATAGATTTAAAATTAAGTTTTTTTTTTAAAGATTAAAATGAGTTAAATTATTGTTTGTCAATTGTTTAGTCTTTCAGTAACCTCTTTTTTTTCTTCAATGACTAGCGCCGTAAAATATAATGCCATAAATTTGCATTGTATTTTTAGAATTCATTCATGGTTAGATTTTCTATCCTACATGAATTTCAGAAATAAAACTACTTATTTCTCGGTGAATTATCCCTTAAATCACCATACCCTTGCTAAAACTACTTTTTGAAATGGATATCTTTTTTGCTTTACCCGCGTAGGATATTCAAGCTATTTTGAAACTAATTGAATATGGTATTACACAGTTCAATAGTAAGTAAAATTTCAAAGTGTTTAATAACACTTGTTTTCCTGTTGTTTTCACAAGAGGTCTACTCGAGCCCTATATCTAATAATAACTCAACTAATTGGAACAATGCGAACGGATGGACACCAAGCGGAGTACCTAATCTAGTTGTTTGGGATGGTTCACAAGATGTAATAGTTTCTCATAACAAAACTGCAAATGATTTAGAAGTCAAAAATAATAATTCTATTACAGTAACAACAGGTACAGTTTTAACAATCAATGGAGACTTAACAATGGGAAGTAGGAGCTCTCTTGTAATTGAACCAGGAGCAGTAGTTATTATTACAGGTTCTTTGTTAGCAATGAATTCACCATCTACAGTTAAAGTTGATGGAACTCTAAATGTAGGATGGAATTATTTTGTTCAAACATCAGCTGTTACTCATGAACATACTGGTCTTGTTACAGTAGGTAACAACCTAACCGTACTTGGTAATACCAATATTAAAATTTTGGGTGGTTCAGTAGCAATAACTAATAAACTTAAATTGGGGAATAATGGTGTTATGAGTGGTTGTTCGGGAAGAGTAACTTACAACTCTTTCGATATTAACTCTTGTGGATTTAGTTACCTTAAATGTTGTACCGCTAAAAGAGGTACAGGGTGCTCTAATACTCCGCCACCTGCAAACGGAATGGATTTTAGTAATTGCGCAGCACCTCCTCCTTGTAATTCCATAGGAGGTACGTTAACATCAAACAATACAGTTTGTTCAGGATCTAATTCGGGTACATTAAGTTTACTGGGTTACAACGGGAGTATCATTCGATGGGAAAAAACCACCAATAATTGGAGCACGGTAACCATTATTTCTAATTTTACAGCATCTCATACTTACAATAATCTTTCCGCAACCACAAAATTTAGAGCAGTAATCAGAGATGGAACATGTCCTGAAGCACTGTCAAGCGAGGTTGTTATAACGGTTGACCCCAGTAGTGTTGGTGGAACTGTTAACTCGAGTGTAGCGGTTTGTTCAGGCGTGAACTCAGGAACATTAACATTGAGCGGTCAAAC
>MDSV01041402.1_pt1 | contig 16012 bp, 18 predicted proteins | sample 810851 | NCBI WGS metagenome assembly MDSV01 (sample SAMN05326640, study PRJNA326480) | marine metagenome | isolation source: seawater | place: Atlantic Ocean: North East | collected 2012 | reverse complement strand
ATATAATACATTTAAATAAACGACCTTATTACTTTGTATATTTCGTCTTTTGTTGTTTCACCTATGCTTCTATAAACTTCTTGGTTATTCTTAAATATTAAAATTGTACTTTGATATTGCACATTAAAAAGATTCGAAATTTCTCTGTTTTCTACGTCAAATGCAAAATATTCAATATTTTCAAATTCGTTTTTTGCCTTATTTAAAACTTTCATTTGACTTGCGCAAGAGTAACAATACTTAATCCAAGAACTTACAACAACAACTTTACCATCTGATTGGGCTTTATTGAAAAGTTCTTTATCGAAAGTAGTTTTTTTTTCTAAAGCAATAGAATTTAATGGCATTAAAATAAATAAGAAAATTAGAATTTTTTTATACATAATTATTGTTTTACAATTTTTTCTGGTAAAATTCCCTGCGGTCTATAGCGCATTATAACTAAAAGACTTATACCAATTATTAAAAATCTAAAATAAGGTGCACTTTCAATTAGATGTATTTTGAGAGCATTAGTATCAGGCAAATGAGATGTAAAGAAACTTATCAAAAATAGGGCAATAGGAGCTGCTTCTACCCATAAAAACCAAACAACAAATCCTCCTAAAATAGCTCCAAAGTTATTCCCTGTTCCTCCTACAATAACCATAACCCATATAACAAAAGTATATCGCATAGGTCTATAACTTCCAGGTGTAAACAATCCATCGTTCGTAACCATCATTGCTCCTGCAATCCCAACAATTGCAGATCCTAAAACAAATATTAATAAATGATCTTTTACAATATTTTTACCCATGGCGCTTGCAGCCTCTTCGTTATCTCTAATAGCTCTCATCTTTCTACCCCAGGGAGAATAAAGTGCTTTTTGTGTTAAAATTAATAAGATTATTACAACAGTAAGAAAAAAACCAGTCATACATAATTTTACATATACAGAAGAAGCGTCTATTACTAATTGATTTAATAATTCTTTTTTTTCATTTACCGAACTTACTAGATTCAATTTACCCTGATTTATTTTTTCGATTAAATTGATGAACCAAGTTGAAGATTGTAAATCAACTTCATAGGGAACTGGTCTTTTTAAACCAATAACATTTTTAACTCCTCTTGCTAACCAATCTTCATGTTTTATGATCGAAACAACAATTTCAGCTATTAATAATGTTGCAATTGCCAAATAATCAGCACGTAAACCAAGAGCAATTTTACCAACTATAAATGCAAGACCAGCAGCAAACAAGCCACCAACAATCCAAGAAAATAAAACTGGCAATCCCAATCCACCTAGAAAGCCGGTCTTTGCAGGATTAATTGACTCTATTGCTTCAATTCCAGGAGTGGCAACTGCTCTTATTAATAAAATTCCTAGAATAATTGAGATTGCAACTAAATAACTTTTATATTTATAATTTTTATAGTTTCTAAGAATATATTTAATAATAAATATCGTTAACATTATAAGAAGAAGACTTCCAAAAATATTTATTCCACCTGCGCTCCATGCATCTGGAACAGGAGCAACGGAAACTAATACTACGGCCAATCCACCTAGGGCTGTATAACCCATAATTCCAAAGTTTATTAACCCAGCATACCCCCATTGTATATTAGCACCCATTGTCATAACTGCTGATATTAAACAATAATTTAATATTGAAAGTGCAACAGTCCATGATTGAAAAATTCCTACTAGTACAATTAAAAAAAACATTATTAAGTAAGCTGATATTATATTTAAATATTTTTTCATATTTTTTTTCCTTCAAAAATTCCAGATGGTCTAAATAGTAATACTACAACCAAAATTGAAAAAGATACTGCAAATTTATAATCTGTTGAAAGTAATTGTAGTAAACTATTTGGCTCTAAACTTTCTGGTAACAAATAAATAAAAAACTTTTTATATGCATAAGTCACTAATATTTCTGCAAATGCAATAACATAGCCGCCCAAAAAAGCTCCATATGGATTTCCTATTCCACCAACTATAGCTGCTGCGAATATTGGAAGCATATTATTAAAATACACAAAGGGCTTATAGCTTTTGTCTAAACCATACAAGACTCCTCCAATAGTCGCTAAAAAACCAGCAATGATCCATGTCATCATGACAACTTTTTTTGGATCAATTCCAGATAACAATGCAAGATCCTCATTATCAGAATATGCTCTCATGCTAGTACCTGTTTTGGTTTTGTTTAAAAACCAAAATAATAATGAGACTAATACTATTGTTACAAATACTGTTATAGCTTGAGTTGACTTTATTGTAAGACCTTCATTTAATCCTGTCATTTCTTTAAATTCTGAAGCCTTCAAAATAAATTTTTCACCATCTAAAAATCTTCTATCAAAAGGACCAATTATTATTCTTATTATCGCCTGAGTAACAAACATTACTCCCACGCTTACCATTGCCAATTGAACTGGTGGGCTTTTTTTAATTCTATAGTAGCTAAAAACAAACTTATCTATTAACAACATATAAATAATCATAGCAATTATTGCAAAAGGCAAGGTTAATAAAGCAGTTGGCAAAAAACCAAAGTTTATTCCAAGTGATTGAAAGTAAAATGTAAGCATAACTGCAAACATTGTTCCAAACGACATCATGTCCCCAGTGGCAAAGTTTGCAAATCTTAGCACGCCGTAGATCAAAGTTACAAAAATAGCTCCAAGAGCTAACTGTGAGCCGTAAGTTAAAGCGGGTATAATTGTATAGTTAAGCAATAGAACTAAAGCATTTACAAAATCCATCTTATGCTCCTAAAAATGATCTTCTTACTTCAGGATCTTTTAATAAATCTGAGCCCGATCCTTCAAATTTATTTTGTCCAGTAACTAGCACATACCCCCGATCTGATATGCTAAGAGCTTGTTTTGCATTTTGTTCTACCATAATTATTGCTACATTTTTTTCTTTTACTCTAATTATATGTTGAAATAATTCATCCATTACTATTGGTGATACACCAGCTGTTGGTTCATCTAACATTAATATAGATGGTTTAATCATTAATGCTCTTCCTAAAGCAACTTGTTGTCTTTGACCGCCAGATAACTGTCCAACAATTTGCGATTTTTTTTCTTTTAAAATAGGAAATAATTCATAAACTTCGTTTATTACGCCTTCAATATTGTCCTCTCTTAAAAATGCTCCTATTTCTAAATTTTCTCTTACTGTCAGTTCGGCAAAAACATTTCTAGTTTGTGGTACAAAAGATATTCCTTTTTTAACACGGTCCTGCGGAGAAAGTTTAGAGATATCTTCACCGTCAATAACAACCGATCCTGACTTTAAATTTAACAAGCCAAGCATTGCTTTCATCGCAGTAGACTTGCCCGCTCCATTAGGACCTAATATCGCTACAATTTCTCCTTTATTAGCTGAAATAGAACAAGAATTAATTATATCAGGTCCACTTCCATAGCCCGCTGTCATTTTTTGTCCTTCAAAAAAAGCCATTACTTGTCCTCTACAAATTTGTTAGCTCTACCTAAATAACTCTCAATAACTCTTTCATTTTTTTTTACTTCATTAGGGGTTCCTTCAAATAAAACAGATCCTTCAGACATAACTATTACCGGATCACACATTCTACTTATAAAGTCCATGTCATGTTCAATCATACAGAATGTATATCCTTTTTCTCTATTAAGACGTAAGATTGCTGTTCCTAAATCTTTCAATAAAGTTCTATTAACACCCGCTCCCACCTCGTCCAATAAGACTAATTTTGCATCAACCATCATTGTTCTTCCTAGTTCCAAGAGTTTTTTCTGCCCTCCCGATAAATTTCCCGCCAATTCATATGCTAAATGTTTTAAATTTAAAAACTCAATTACTCCCATAGCTTTACTTTTTATTACTTCTTCTTCTTTAGATACTAATTTGGGTTTCATTAAAGCTGTAATTAAATTTTCACCAGATTGGTTTCCTGGTACCATCATCAAATTTTCTAAAACGGTTAAATTTGAAAATTCATGAGCAATTTGAAAAGTTCTTAAAAGTCCTTTTGCAAATAACTGATAAGATGGTAAATTTGTTATTTGTTCATTATTGAAAAAGACATTTCCATTTGTACTTTTCAGATTTCCAGCAATTAAATTAAATAATGTTGTTTTGCCTGATCCATTTGGACCAATTATTCCTGTTATCGATCCTTTTTTAATATTTAAAGAGCATTCAGAGACAGCTGCCAAACCACCAAAGAATTTTGTGAGATTTTCTATTTGCAAAATATTTTGATCTTGCTGCATATTCTTTAAGATTTTTTTAATCTATTAAAAATTTTGTTTAATGTTTTTTCGGTAGATTTATAAAATCCATTTTTTTTTAACTGCCGTACTCCCTGTTCGTTAAGACCTCCTGGAGTTTGAGAATCTCTCACTAAATTGTTTAAGTCTTTACTTGAATGTAAAACTGCATCTTCTGATAATGCGAAAAATAATGAGGTAATATATTTTTGAGCTTTTACCTTTTTAATACCCTTTTTTCTTAACCATTTTGACATAAAATTTAAAAACTCATAATATGGTGCCATCATCCCTGATATAGACCAAAAATTTAATGATAGCTTTTCATTATTAATTTCTATTACTGTCCCCAAGTGTTTAAAAAAATTTTTTACTTTTATGTTTGGTGGAAAGATTGGAATCGGGCCTTTGTTAAATGATATTGGAGGAAGTGGAATAGCTCTTACTATGTTAGTTTTAATTTTAATTATGTTTCTCAACTCTTTAAGGTTAATTGTTGATATAAAACTTATAACTGTTTGATTTTTTTTATATTTATATTGTTTAAGAATTTTTAAACCCACATCTGGAGTAACAGCAAGAAAAATCCAATTAGATTTGTTTATAATTTCTTGATTATCTTTTAATATTACTATTTTTTTACTTTTTAACTTAAGATATCTAGAAATTTTCCTATTTCTTTCAGATATATAAATTTTGTTTAATTTAATTTTTGTGTTTAAGATCCCAATTACTACTGCTTTAGTAATTTGACCAGTTCCAATGAATCCAATTTTCATAATACTTTTTGTTTATACTATTATTATTAAAAATTCTGTGTAAATGATATTATTATTGCTATAATTATAATCACACACGCTGAAATTGTGTTTATGACTTTAGGATTGGCTTTTATCCAAACAATAAGTTTGTTTGCAAGAATTGCATAAACTATTAAAGACACAAAATCCAAGATTACATAAGTGGTAATTAAAATTAAAAATTGAAAAAAATAATTAGAATTAAAATCTATAAACTGTGGAAAGATAAAGGGGAAAAATAACCATGCTTTTGGACTTGTTCCCGCAACTATAAATCCATCTTTATAAAAAGAAAATATAGATTTTTTGATTTTATTTTTTGCTAAATCTTTAGGTTTTGAATTATAAATATCAAAAGCTAAATAACATAAATAAATTACCCCAACCCATTTAAATAATTTTAAAATTATTGGATAATCAGAAAAAAACGATCCTATAAAAAAAATAATCAATGTGGCTTGAATTATGTTAGCGCTTACATCCCCAAGTGCAGTCCATACGCATTTTTTAACACCATAATTCATTGAGTATGAAACAATAACAATTCTTGGCGTTCCAGGAGTTATGAATAAAAAAAGTATTATCTGAAGAAATAAAAAATATTCTAAAGGGAGCATTATGGAAGGATAGTCCTAAAAAACCGGGAGCTAAAGATGGCTAGATAGGACTATCTATAATCAATATATCACACAAAAAACAAATTGCATTAAAGATTTTTCTAATGTCTATTAAATTTTGATGAAAAAAAGTCACAGACCTAAAACGAGAGTAAAAAATCCGGAGCCTAATCCTATGAGTCCAGATTGGGTTGTATGGGCAGCATGGGCAGATAGAATTACTTTTGAAGATATTAAAAAAAAAACAGGAAAATCTGAGTCTGATGTAATAAAAATAATGAGAAGATCATTAAGACCTTCTTCTTTTAGACTGTGGAGAAAAAGAACTAAAAACCAAAGTATAAAACATCTTAAAAAATTCGAAAAATCAAGAAAAGAAATAAGAAGAAAAATTTTAAAAAATGACTATATATAAAATATGAAAAATATTATTATGTATACAGGGCCATTCTGTTCGTTTTGTGAAGCGGCTAAAAGACTTTTTAAAAGAAATAACTTAAATTTTGAAGAAATCGACATCTCTATGGAAGAAAGTTTAAGAGATGAAATGATAAAAAAATCAAATGGCAAAAGAACTATACCTCAAATATTTTTTAACGAATATCATGTAGGTGGTTTTGTAGAGTTGAGAGATCTTGAAAAAAAAGGTGAGCTACTAAATTTATTAAAATAATAGATTAATTATTTTAGTTACATCTGGTTACAACCCTGTTATTAATTACTGACATATATAATAATTATCACTTACTTTTTTAAGTTCATCTGCATAATATTTAAACTTACTTAGAGTAACTGTTTTGGGGTTACTTAACTCAATGTCTATTTCCCATTTTTCATCTAATTTTTTACCTAATCCTAAAAAAATACTTTTATACTTAAAATATTCACCAGACATACCATTTCCAAATACAAAAATATCTGTAAATATTTTTCCTGATGCTTCTATTTTTTCATAGTCAAAATCTATTATTATTTCATTATTTGTTTTATCACTACATTTCATGATTTCTGCTAAAACGTTATTATTTAAAAGAAAAAAAACGAATATTAAAATACCTAAAATTTTTTTCATTTTAAGTAGATGGTTTAAATATTAAGCACAAACCATTATTGCAAAATCTTTTACCCGTTTCTGATGGCCCATCATCAAATATATGTCCATGGTGTCCTCCACAATTTTTACAATGATATTCTGTTCTCGCATAACCAATTATATGATCTGTTTTAGTTTCAAAAGCGTCAGGCAAGGAATCGTAAAATGATGGCCAACCAGATCCACTCTCATACTTTGTGGAAGAATCAAAAAGTTTTACTCCACAGTTGGCACAATGGTATGTCCCTGATCTTTTTTCATTATTCAATTCACTTGAACCTGGAGGTTCAGTTCCTTCTTCAAATAAAATTAATTTTTGATCAGCTGTAAGATTATTATTAATTTTTTTAACCATTTAATGAATTTTAGTTTTTTTATTCGATAATGAAATCCCTATTATAATAAAAGCTGCACCAAGTATGTGATAAAACATAAATTTTTCATTAAAAATTAATATTGCCATTATAGCTCCAAATATTGGCATTAAATGCAAAAAAATTCCCGCTCTGTTTGCGCCAATTATACTAATACCTTTTATCCAAAAGAAAAAAGAAGCAAGTCCAGGAAATAAAACTACATAAGTTAACGTTAAATAAAAAGGTTTTCCAAATTGAATCTTATTTCCCAATAACATCTCAATTAAAAATATTGGTATTAACATTATTAATCCTGTTATTATTACCATTTCCAAAAGAGCAATTTGCGATATTTTAAATTTGTCCTTTTTCAGAAAAACAGAGTAAACAGCCCAAGCAAACATAGCTATGACCATTGTTAAGTCACCTTTATTAAAATCAAGATTGCGAATTAAATTTAAGTCAGCTTTGGTAATAATAAATACCACACCTAAAAGAGATAAGACTACTCCGGAGAGTTGGAAGATATTTGTTTTCTCAATATTTAATAATGAAGATATAAATATTATCCACACTGGAATTGTTGAAATCATTAAAACCCCACTGATTACCTGAGTATGATAAAGCGAATAGTAAACAATAGAGTTAAAAATAGTAATACTTGCAAAACCTAAAAGAATAAAAAGACTAATTTTTGACTTTATATAGTCAAGGTTATTTATTATTTCTTTATACGTGAATGGTAGAAGAATTAATCCAGCAAACAACCATCTATAAAAATTTAATGAAAACGGTGGTATTTGATAAATACTCGCAGCCTTACCTACAATAAAATTGCCAGACCAAAACAAGGTTGCAAAGATTAGTAGCAAATAAGCTAAACTATTTTTATTTTTCACAAAGTTAAGAAAATCTTAGAGAACTATAAGGTTCAATATCTAAATTTGTTTTTTCATTTGAAATCATTTTAGATATTATTTTTCCAGAAATAGCACCTAATGTCCATCCTAAATGATGATGTCCAAAAGAATAAAAAACATTTTTATAATTTTTTGAAGGTCCTATAATTGGCAAAAAATCTGGTAACGTTGGTCTAAAACCTAACCATTCATCTTCATGTTCATTGTTTTCATCTAGTCCATCTATCATATCTTTAGCATTCATAATTAAATTTTTAATTCTTGATTTAGATAATGGATTTTTCAAACCACCAAACTCAACCGTTCCTACTACTCTCAATCCTTGCTCCATTGGAGTCATGCCAAAGCCCCTATTCGCCCAAACAATTGGCCTTGAAATTAAATTATCAAGGTTTTTAAAATGAATGTGATATCCTCTCTCTGTATCCAAAGGAATATTTTCATTTAAATCATCAGTTAGTGTTTTTGAAAAAGCTCCACAAGAGATTACCAGTTTATCGAATGTGAATCTTTGCGCTTCTGTTAATATAACTGGTTTTTCTGTATCAAACTCAATATTTTTAATATTAAGTTTTAAAAATTTACCATTTTTTTTTATAAAATCTTCAAAAAGTTTAATTAATATTTTTTTAGGATTCCTTGCATGTCTCGCGTAGTCATAAAAAACTCCACCATGATAAATTTTTTTAAGACTAGGTTCTAAATCATAAATTTCTTGTGGAGACAAAATTTTTTGTTTAACTCCTAATTGATCTCTTATACTTATCTCTAATTCTCTGCTTTTAATATTTTGCTTTTCCCAAACATACATAATGCCTTTATTTTCTATTAAACCATTTAAATCTAAATCTTCAAACAATTCATCAAAAGCAGATAGAGAGAGATCTAAAATTTGATGCATATATTTTGCTGTGTGCATCATTTTTTTTTTTGAACAATTCATAACAAATTTAAAAAACCATGGGAGCATTTTATGCACGTAATTCCATTTTAAAGACAATGGCCCTCTAGAACTTAAAATCATAGAAGGAATATCAGTTAGTATATCTGGACGATTTAATGGTACCGATGCATATGGAGAAAAGTGACCTGCATTTCCGTAAGATGCTGCATTCCCAGGTTCGTTTCTGTCAAATAAAGTTACTTGATAACCTTTTTTTTGTAAAAATAAAGCTGCACAAACTCCTTGAATACCAGCACCAATTATTCCAATTTTTATATTATTCACATTAACAACTTACACGAATTATATTTTATGTTTTACGTGTCAAATTGAACCTGTATATAACTCGTCAAATAACCTGATTTCCATAAATGTTTGTACTCATTACAATTCCAAAACCAATCATTGTGGCTAACATAGAAGAACCTCCATAAGACATTATAGGTAATGGAGATCCAACAATTGGTAACAAGCCTAGGACCATACTCATATTGACCGCAATATAAATGAACATTGCGCTTGCAAATCCATAACAAAATAATTTACCAAAAAAACTTCTAGAGACTGATCCTATTCTAATAATTCTGTAAATAATTATAGCAAATAAAATTAATAAAATTAAGGAACCAACAAATCCATATTCTTCTGAATAAAGTGTAAATATAAAGTCAGTATGTTTTTCAGGTAGAAACTCCAAATAGTTTTGAGTTCCTTTTAAAAAACCTTTGCCAAATAACCCTCCAGATCCTACAGCAATCTTAGATTGAATTATTTGATATCCTGCACCTAATGGGTCTCTGCTTGGATCTAAAAACGTTAAAATTCTCAATTTTTGATATGGTTTTAAAAAAGATATTACAAACGGAGCTGTGATAACAAACAATAGACTTGAGTAAATAAAAAATTTTATATTTACTCCAGCTAGCCATAAAACACAAATACCACTTAGTGCTATTAAAATTGAAGTTCCAAGATCTGGTTGAGAAACGACCAAAGCCATTGGAAAAAATAACAAAACAAAAGTAATAGATAAAGTTGATATTTTATTAACACTATTAATTTGAACTCTATGAAAAAGCTTTGCGAAACATAAAATGATAGCAATTTTCATTAGTTCTGATGGTTGAAGATTTAAAAAGTATAAATTTATCCATCTCTGTGACCCAGATACTTTAATTCCATACAGAGATGCCCATATTAATAATCCAAGTGTTGCTAAATAAAAAATGTAAGCAGTGGTATACCAAAATCTAATATTGATAAATGCAATAAGTATCATTAAAGAAAAAAATAAAGAAAACCTAACAATATGACTTTTGGTATGATACAAAAATTCTCCCCCATCTGTTGAGTACATGGTAAAACAACTTATTACACCTATAATAAAGATGCATAACAATAAGATATAATCAAATGATCTTACCTTTTGAAAAAAAGTTCTTTCATTTGAATATGTTGTTCTTTGATACATTAGGTTTTATTAAATATTTTTTTTTTTTCTTTTTCTCTTTCTTCGTGTCGATCTATTACAACTTTAAATAATTTTTTTGCCAAAGGAGCTGCCGCTTTACTTCCTGATCCTCCATGTTCTACTAAAACTGTCATTGCATATCTTGGTTCTTTATAGGGGCCAAATGCAACGAACCAAGCATGATCTCTTTCTTTATATGGAATTTGATTTAATTCTAAGTCAAGTTCTCTTTCCTCTTCTGTAATTCTTTTAACTTGTGAAGTTCCAGTTTTTCCTGCAAATTGATATTTTGGATCATCAATTCTAGATCTATATGAGGTTCCCATAACCTCATTAGTAGATTTAAACATTGCATCAAGAACAAATTTAACGTTTTCTTGATTTCTATAAAGTGGAGCATAATCCTTAATTTTTGGTTTTAAAAATTCCTCTGTAGCTTTGATCAATAAATTTTCTTCATCTTTGGAGTCTTTAATTTGATTATCTATTTTGTGCTTAATCTGTTCATAACTTAATTGCTTTTTATCAACTACAATTTTAGGATAAATTTTATGTCCACCATTTGCTAATTGTGCAGTCATCAAGCATAATTGCATTGGATTACTTTGAATATATCCTTGACCAATTCCTGTTATAAAAGTTTCTCCCAAATACCAATTTTCACCTAACTGATTTTTTTTCCATTTAGTTGATGGTACCAAGCCTTTTTTTTCATTAGAATAATAATCTCCTAGAACTTTTTGACCTAAACCAAATTTATTTGCAGTTATATTTAATCTATCTACACCAAGGATTCTTGCTAGCTCATAAAAATAAATATCACAAGATTGCTTTATAGCATTTTTTAATCCGATTGTTCCATGACCTTTCTTTTTCCAACAATGGTAAGTATGTCCATACATTTCTATCTTACCATTACACCTCACATTCATATCTGTTCTTACAAGATCATTCTCCAATGCTGAAAGTGCAACAATTGGTTTTATTGTAGATCCCGGCGAATATAGTCCTGATAATGATTTATTTATTAAGGGTTTTAACTCGTTTTGTTGCATTTCCTTCCAATTTTTATCGTTAATACCGTATAGGAATAAGTTTGGATCAAATGATGGGGCAGAATTCATTGCAATTATTTCGCCAGTGTAAATATCCATAACACATATTGAGCCGGCTTTATCTTTCAATAGTTCGGAGGTAAAATTTTGCACTTCTGTATCAATAGTTAAATTAATTGTTTCACCTTTAACTCCATCTTTAAAATCGATTTGTTTAATTTTTTTTCCGTAAGCATTAACTTCATACCTTTGAATACTATTTGTTCCAATCAAATCATTTTCAAAAGTTTTTTCCAAACCTGTTTTTCCAACTTTTAGTCCAGGAGTGTTTCTATTTTTTATTACTTCATTGGTTAATAAATCATTTGCACTTACTTGTGCAACATAACCCAAAACATGTGTAAAATTATCCTTATACGGATAACTTCGACCAAGAGTTATTACTGGTTTTGCACCAGCTAATTCATGAAGATAAAAATTTATTTTAGAAAATTTTTCCCAAGATAAATTTTCAGAAATTACTAGAGTTTCCCAAGCTTTTTGTTTATTTTTCTTTTTTATTAATCTGGCTACCTCATTTTCTGAAAGATTAAGAATAGTTTTAATTCTTATCATCAAGCTTCTAAAATTTTCAACTTGCTCTGGTACTACGTGTAATTGATAAACTTTAAAATTTCCAGCAACTGTCTTGCCAAAAAAATCTTTGAATTCTCCTCTTACTGGAGGCAATCTCGACTCTCTAAGCCTATTTTTATCTGATAAAGTTAAATACTTTTTATTCTCATTTATTTGAAGAGAAAATAACCTTCCAACAATACCAAAAAAAACTACTGCTTTAGCAGCAGAAAATATAAACATTCTTCTATTTATAGTTGCTAATTTTTTGAAACTTGAGTCACTATCTCCACTAATCATTTGAACCTCTAAAAATTATTTTTTGATAATTCTGGAAAATTAGTGCAAAAATTACATAAAAAAGGAAAGTAAAAATAATATTTCCAGTTAAATCATAATAATTTAAATCTATTGAAAATATAAAAGATAAGATAGAAAAGTTTATTGCAGTAACTACTAAAATAGTAAATAAAAAAAATAACCAATCATTTATTAAATTTGGCCTTAAAGTAATATTTCTCAAATATGCTGCAAAACCACATATAAATAAATAAGTAAATGCACTTACCCCAATTGGATAACCTATAACAACATCGTTTATAACGCCTGCAAAAAAAATGTGGCCGTATCCTAAAGTCTCCGAACTTTTGAGACTCCAAAAATATATTAAAATAAATGTAAAATTAAACGAAAAATATTTAAAATTTAAGTAATTTAAATCAATCTCATTTAAAACAGAAAAATACAAAAGGATTAAGGGAAAAGATTTTAACAACTTAGATAATACTAATTTTCTTGTAGTTGAGCTCATTTTTGAATTTCCTTTTCAAAAGAAATAAGTTTTATAAATGTAAGTTGACTAAGATCAGAAAAAAAATCTACAAATTTTTCATTTGTATTAGCGTTATATTTTATCTTCCCAATTGGTATGCCGGATTTAAATAAGCCACCAGATCCAGAGGTATATACAATGCTCCCAAAATCTATGTTATTATCATCCTTAATGTACTCAATTTTTCCATGATTTTTACCGGATCCACTTAAAATTGATAAAATGCTATTAGGTTCAATTATTACGGGTATTTTGCTATTTAAATCAGAAATGAGTAATGCGCGAGATGTTAAATAGTTAACTTCAACTATTTTACCAACAAGAAATTGATCATCCATCACTGCCATACCAAGTTTAATATTTTCCTTGCTACCCTTGTTTATTATAATAGATTTTAAAAAGGGACTTTCTTTATCTAATAATACTTTTGCAACAAGCTTGTCGGTATCGACTATATATTCATCAATTATTTTTTTTAATCTTTCATTTTCAACTTTTAGATAATCCAAATTATATTGCTTACCTTTAAGCTCTTTGTTACCATCTTTTAATTCTTTAAACTCTTCATACATTATATAATGATTTCTAAAGCTATTAGATATTTTTTTGATCTGTTGTTCTGGTATTGAAGCAACAAATGATAATCTATAAATTCCTTCATTAATAACTATTTTGAGATAATCAACAGCTTTAAAGTTAAATTTAGTTAAAAAAATCAAAAAAATTGAAAATAAAATTAATCCTCCTAATGAAAATTTTTGTTTATTTTCTTTTTTTAAAAAAGCTGACCGAATAGCAATAACAAAGTCATCTCTACCCGCGGACATAAAATCTTAATATTCTGATAAAACCGTTGAGAACGTTTCCTCTTGGTCAAGCGCTTTGCCTGTTCCTACTGCTACACATGCTAATGGGTCATCAGCAATGTGTATTGGCAAGCCTGTTTCTTTTGAAAATCTCTTATCAATATTTTTAAGTAGTGCCCCACCACCCGTGAGTGTCAATCCCATATCAACAAGATCTGCTGAAAGTTCTGGCGGAGTATTTTCTAAAGCATCTTTAATTCCATTTACCATTTCTTTTATAATTGGATTTAAGGCTTCTGCAGTATCCTCTTCGGTAATGTTTACTTCCTTTGGAGTTCCTGATCTTATGTCTCTACCTTTAACTGGGTATTTATTGTTATTAGTTGGTATCGCTGTTCCAACCTCTTTTTTAATTTTTTCTGCTGTGCTATCACCGATTAACAAATTGTACTCTTTTCTCATATAGTTTGCTAACGCATGATCCATCGCATCTCCTGCAACTCTTAAAGACTCTGAGTAAACCACACCTCCTAAAGACATAACTGCAATTTCAGTTGTACCTCCTCCTATATCTATAACCATTGATCCTGTTGCTTCAGAAATTGGTAGTCCCGCTCCTATAGCTGCAGCAATTGGCTCTTCTATTAATTGTACTTTTCTTGCACCTGCTGCTATTGCGCTATCTTGAATTGCTTTTCTTTCTACGGGGGTAGAGCCTGTAGGAACACATATTAATATTCTTGGGTTTGCAAATGTGCTTCTTTTATGAACTTTTTTAATAAAATGTTTAATCATTTCTTCTGTTACTATAAAGTCTGCAATTACACCATCTCTTAAAGGTCTAATCGCTTGAATATTTCCTGGTGTTCTACCAAGCATCGTCTTTGCTTCATCGCCTACAGCTAATACAGATTTTTTTCCCTTGTTATCAACTACTGCTACTACAGATGGTTCATTTAAAACTACACCTTGCCCTTTTAAAACTACTAACGTGTTTGCTGTACCTAAATCAATCGCCATATCTTGAGACCATATTTTTGTTATATTTTTAAGTATTCCCATTTTAAATTCCTCTCAATTTTTCATATGCTGCTTTTTTAACATCCGATGAATGTCCAGGAGCAGTTTTTTCTCTTTTAATTATCATTTTATTCAAAGCATTTATATATGCGTTTGCAGAGGCAACTAAAGTATCAGTATCTGCTGCCTGGCCAACTGTTGTTTTTCCATTTTCCTCAATTCGAACACTTACAGTAGCCTGAGCGTCAGTTCCCTCGGTAACAGCATGTACTTGATAAAGCTGTAGATGAACATCGTGTGCATATAATTTCTTTATACATTTAAAAATTGCGTCAACTGGTCCATCGCCAGTTTCGGACGCTTCTTTAACATCTCCATATATGCTTAGTGTCATTTCAGCTCGTTGTGGCTCACCTGTCCCAGCAAATACTTTCAAAGATTTTAAAGATATTACGTTATCTTCTTTAATCAAACTATCATCAACAAGAGCTACAATATCTTCGTCATAAATATGTTTTTTCTTGTCAGCTAAAACTTTAAATTTTCCAAATGCATTTTCAATTACATCATCTGTAATATCTGCATATCCAAGACTTGTTAACTTATCTTTAAATGCATGTCTTCCAGAATGTTTTCCCATTACCAAGGATGTTTGTTTTACCCCAACACTTTCTGGTGTCATAATTTCATAAGTATTTCTATTTTTTAACATTCCATCTTGATGAATTCCCGATTCATGTGCAAAAGCATTTTTACCAACTATAGCTTTATTAAATTGCACAGGGAAGCCTGTTGCATTTGATACTATTTTAGATGCTTTGCTTATTAACGTAGTGTTAATACCGGTTGTATAAGGCATTAAATCTGGACGAGTTTTCATTGCCATAACTACTTCCTCTAAAGCTGCATTACCTGCTCTCTCTCCAATTCCATTTATAGTACACTCTATTTGTCTTGCACCTGCCTGAACTCCCGCAAGAGAATTTGCCACCGCTAATCCTAAATCATTATGACAATGTGTGGATAGTATTGCCTTATCTATATTTGGAACTTTATTAAGTAATGTTTGTATAATTTTTGTAAATTCTGAAGGCACAGTATATCCAACTGTATCTGGGATGTTTATTGTTTTGGCTCCACATTTTATGGCCAACTCTACTGTTTTACACATATAATCCATATCTGTTCTTGTTCCGTCTTCACAAGACCACTCAACATCGT
>MDSV01107832.1_pt1 | contig 16013 bp, 9 predicted proteins | sample 810851 | NCBI WGS metagenome assembly MDSV01 (sample SAMN05326640, study PRJNA326480) | marine metagenome | isolation source: seawater | place: Atlantic Ocean: North East | collected 2012 | reverse complement strand
CCCTGAAGAGAAATTACTTAGAGCCATTTTCGGCGACAAGGCTGGAGATGTAAAAGATGCTTCGTTAAAAATGCCACCATCTAGTAAAGGTGTCGTGATTGAAAAGAAGTTATTCAGTCGTGCTGTAAAAGACAGAAAAGCCAAAGCTGCAGATAAGGCAGTTATTGAATCAATCGATATTGAATTCGATAAGGAGGCTGCTTCACTTAAGAAAATTTTAGTCGACAAGCTTATGAAGCTCGTTGCTGGAAAAGTGAGCCAAGGTGTTTTCAATTACTACAAGGAAGAGCAGGTTAAGAAGGGAATCAAGTTCACACAAAAAATTCTATTGAGTTTGGACTTCCTTATTATCAACTCTGAATCTTGGGTAAGAGATGCTGAAGTGAGTGACCTTGTAAATCGTGTGGTACACAACTACACGATGAAGTACAATGATCTTCTTGGTGCTTATAAGCGCAAAAAATTCCAGGTTACTGTAGGTGATGAACTTCCAAATGGAATTGTCAAACTGGCTAAAGTTTACGTCGCTAAAAAACGTAAATTAAAAGTAGGTGACAAGATGGCGGGACGTCATGGTAACAAGGGAATTGTTGCAAGGATTGTTCGTCAGGAGGATATGCCTTTCCTTAAAGATGGAACGCCGGTGGACATTGTTTTAAACCCACTTGGTGTACCGTCTCGAATGAACCTGGGACAGATTTACGAAACCGTACTCGGGTGGGCAGGCCAAAACTTAGGAATGAAGTTTTCTACGCCGATCTTCGATGGTGCTTCCTTAGAAGAGATTACTGAGTTGACAGAAAAAGCAGGTGTTCCTGATTGTGGTGTGACTCACCTATATGACGGAGGAACTGGTGAACGCTTTGATCAACCTGCGACAGTAGGTGTCATATATATGATTAAGCTAAGTCACATGGTTGATGACAAGATGCACGCGCGTTCGATTGGACCTTACTCACTGATTACACAACAACCATTGGGCGGAAAGGCTCAGTTTGGTGGTCAGCGTTTTGGCGAGATGGAAGTGTGGGCTCTTGAGGCCTTTGGAGCTGCGAACATTCTACAAGAGATTTTGACTGTCAAGTCGGATGATGTTATAGGACGTGCAAAAGCATACGAAGCCATTGTTAAAGGTGACCTCATGCCCAAACCTGGAATTCCAGAGTCGTTTAATGTACTTCTTCACGAGCTGAAAGGTCTCGGATTAAGTATTTCACTAGATTGATACCCCTCATTGAAAACTGATATGTTCCAACAAAAGACCCCCCAACAGACCTCGGGCGATTTTTCGACAATAACGATTTCGTTATCATCGCCAGAGACTATTCTTGAGCAGTCACACGGTGAAGTGCTTAAGCCAGAAACCATCAATTACCGAACCTATAAGCCGGAACGTGATGGATTGTTTTGTGAAAGAATATTTGGACCTGTAAAAGACTTTGAATGTCATTGCGGCAAATACAAGCGTATCCGCTATAAGGGAATCGTTTGTGACCGTTGTGGTGTTGAGGTGACAGAGAAAAAAGTACGTCGTGAGAGAATGGGACACATTTCACTTGTTGTTCCTGTGGCTCATATTTGGTACTTTAAAAGTTTGCCAAATAAAATTGGATATCTCCTAGGTCTGCCTTCGAAAAAGTTAGATCAGATTATTTACTACGAACGCTACGCAGTCATTAATCCTGGTATTGCAAAAAATGCTGAAGGAGAGGATTTGCAAATCAACGATTTCCTTACTGAGGATGAGTATTTCGATATTCAAGATACCCTTCCGAAAGAAAATCAATATTTAGACGACAAAGACCCAAACAAATTTGTTGCAAAAATGGGTGCTGAGGCCGTTCATGATCTTCTTGCAAATCTTGATTTGGATGAGTTGTCATTTAAACTTCGACATGCAGCTGATACTGAAACCTCTCAACAAAGAAAGAGTGAAGCGTTAAAGCGTCTTCAAGTCGTTGAGTACATGCGTGATTCTCATAAGAGAATTGAGAATCGTCCTGAGTGGATGATTATTAAAGTTGTTCCAATTATTCCCCCTGAACTTCGTCCCCTTGTTCCCTTGGACGGTGGTCGTTTTGCAACTTCTGATTTAAATGATTTATACCGTCGTGTCATTATTCGTAACAACCGCTTAAAGCGTCTTGTTGAGATAAAGGCTCCAGAGGTCATTCTAAGAAACGAGAAGCGTATGCTTCAAGAAGCCGTAGATAGTTTATTCGATAACAGTCGGAAATCAAGTGCTGTTAAGACAGAAAGCAACCGTCCTCTAAAATCTTTAAGTGACAGCTTAAAAGGTAAGCAAGGTCGTTTCCGTCAGAATCTACTCGGTAAGCGTGTTGATTATTCTGCACGTTCGGTGATTGTTGTCGGTCCTAAGCTGAAAATGCACGAATGTGGTATGCCTAAGCATATGGCAGCCGAGCTTTATAAGCCGTTCATTATTCGTAAGATGCTTGAGCGTGGAATCGTGAAGACCGTCAAGTCTGCAAAGAAGATTGTTGATGCAAAAGAAGCGATTGTATGGGATATTCTTGAAAATGTCATGAAGGGACACCCGGTGCTTCTAAATCGTGCGCCAACACTCCACAGACTTGGTATTCAGGCATTCCAACCTAAATTAATTGAAGGTAAAGCACTACAACTTCATCCACTTGCTTGTACTGCGTTTAACGCTGACTTTGATGGTGACCAAATGGCTGTACACTTGCCACTAGGTCATGCAGCAGTGTTAGAAGCGCAGTTGTTAATGCTGGCGTCACATAACATTTTGAACCCTGCCAATGGCGCCCCAATTACGGTTCCTTCTCAGGATATGGTCTTGGGTTTATATTACATTACAAAAGAACGTAAGAGCACACCTGAATGGCCTGTTAAAGGTGAAGGTACAGTGTGTTACTCTCCTCAAGAGGTGAGTATTATGCACCAAGAGGGTAAGCTTGATTTACACGCTGCTATTAAAATGCGTTTTATTGATATCAACGGTGATTCTTCAATTATCGAAACGACGTGTGGTCGTGTATTGTTCAATGAGCATGTTCCGTTAGAAGCAGGTTATATCAATGAGCTTTTAACGAAGAAATCTCTTCGTGATATTATTGCAAAAGTATTAGAAACAGTAGGTGTTGCGAGAACAGCTGAATTCCTAGATGACATTAAGCATCTCGGTTTCCATATGGCTTTTAAAGGTGGTCTTTCATTCAACTTGAATGATGTCATTATCCCGCCAGAAAAAGAAAAGCTTGTTACAAAAGCGACATCTGAAGTTGCTGAAGTGATGGAGAACTACAACATGGGTCTTATCACCAATAACGAGCGTTACAACCAGATCATCGATATTTGGACACATACAAATTCTCGTCTTACAAATATCCTTATGGATAGGCTTGAGACTGACAAGCAAGGGTTTAATTCTATTTACATGATGATGCACTCTGGTGCACGTGGATCTAAAGAACAAATTAGACAGCTTTCGGGTATGCGTGGTCTTATGGCGAAACCACAGAAATCTTCTACCTCAGGTGGTCAAGATATTATTGAGAATCCAATTCTCTCTAACTTTAAAGAGGGTCTTTCTATCCTAGAGTACTTTATTTCTACGCACGGTGCGCGAAAAGGTCTGGCGGATACCGCTTTGAAAACAGCGGATGCTGGTTACTTGACACGTCGTCTTGTTGATGTGGCTCAAGATGTCATTGTCACAGAAGAGGATTGCGGAACGTTACGTGGAATCATGGTGAGTCCACTTCGTAAAAATGATGAAATTGTTGAGGGTATTGCTGACAGAATTGATGGACGTGTTCCAGCGATTGATGTCTACCATCCACAAACAGGAGAAGTCCTTGCAAAGGAAGGAGAAGAAATCACTGCGAAAATGTCTCGTGCGATTGAAGCTGCTGGTGTTGATGAAGTTGAAGTCCGTTCTGTACTTACATGTGAGTCTGCGAGAGGTATCTGTGCCAAATGTTACGGTCGAAATCTCTCTGATGCAAGAATGGTTCAGAAAGGAGTCGCAGTGGGTGTTATCGCAGCTCAGTCTATTGGTGAGCCGGGTACTCAGCTTACACTTCGTACGTTCCACGTAGGTGGTACAGCGTCAAAAATATCTGATGATAATGAGTTGCGCACGAAGTTTGAAGGTGTTGCTGAGATTGAAGATTTACGTACTGTTGATCGCAAAAATGAGAACGGAGAAAAGGAAACTGTGATTGTTTCTCGTTCGAGTGAATTCAAAGTTGTTGACCCGAAAACAGGCGTTGCTTTTTCTACAACTATTTTACCATATGGATCTTTGCTTTTTGTAAAATCTGGAGACAAAATAAAGAAGAACGACTCTGTCTGTAAGTGGGATCCATATAACAGTGCAATTATCTGTGAAGCGTTGGGTACTGTGAAGTTTGAGAATATTGAGGAAGGTTTAACCTACCGTGAGGAACTTGACGAGCAAACTGGCTTCCGTGAGGTTGTTATTACTGAAACAAAAGACAAAAAGAAGAACCCTGCTATTTTAATTGTAGATAAGAAAGGCGAAGCTTTACGTACTTATTCATTGCCCGTGGGTGCCCACATTATGGTGAAGAATGGCAGTACTTCAACACTTGGTCAGATTTTGTGTAAGATTCCTCGTGTTGCTGGTAAGTCTGGTGATATTACTGGAGGTCTTCCAAGAGTCACTGAGCTATTTGAAGCACGTAACCCATCTAACCCTGCTGTTGTTTCTGAGGTGGATGGAATCGTTACATATGGGAAAATTAAGAGAGGTAATCGCGAGGTCATAGTTGAATCTCGTGTTGGAGATAAGTACAAGTACATGGTGCCTCTCTCCAAGCACATCTTGGTTCAAGATAATGATTTTGTGAGAGCTGGTATGCCTCTTTCTGACGGTGCGATTACACCGAAGGATATCCTTAACATTAAAGGCCCTACTGCTGTTCAAGAATACATTGTGAATGAGATTCAAGATGTTTACCGTCTTCAAGGTGTGAAGATTAATGACAAACACTTTGAGGTGATTGTTCGTCAAATGATGAAGAAGGTCGTTATCGAAGATTCTGGTGACACGAGGTTCTTAGAAAAGCAGAACGCTGAAAAAGCTGACTTCTTGGTTGAGAACAACAGAATATTTGGTATGGTTGTGATTTCTAATGCTGGTGACAGCGAAGAGCTTTCAGAAGGCCAAATGATCACGGCGCGTCGTCTTCGTGATGAGAACGGATCTTTAAAGCGCAGAGATCTTGCACTTGTTGAAGCGAGAGATGCTATTCCAGCGACTTCTCGTCCACTTTTACAAGGAATCACACGTGCATCATTGCAGACAAAATCCTTTATATCTGCGGCATCTTTCCAAGAGACAACGAAAGTCTTGAATGAAGCTGCTGTAAGCGGAAAGCAAGATCACTTGTTAGGTCTTAAGGAGAATGTCATTGTAGGACACCTGATTCCTGCAGGAACTGGATCGAGAGATTTCCAAGATTTAACTGTTGGCTCTCAGGATGAATTCGATGCTGCTTTGAAAGCGACTGAAACGGATGATGTTGTTATAGAATCATCGAGTGAAATCACTGAATCATAGGTTTTTCTGATATATCTGAATAAAAAAGGCCTCCCAAATGGGAGGCCTTTTTTGTGCCATGTGCCATCAATAATTACGTGATGCTGCTTAATCGCTGGTGCCTTGTTCGATTGCTTTTGCAGCAGCTTCTGCAGGATCCTCAGTATGGCTTGTTTTTGGTTTTACACCACAATACCCGAAAAGACATTTTTCTTTAATGATTTGGTCTACAAATGTGGGTACCATATTCTCCCAGTTCTTGTCACCATTCTTGATCATCTTGAAAGCTTCCGTTGAGAAGATAGATAGAACTTCTTCATCATAATCTTCAATATCTATGATTTTCTTATTGAAAGTGAGATAGTTGTAAAGGGGCTTCAAGCGTGGGTGAATAGGGGTTGTTTTGGAACTCCAAAGGGTCCCTGTCTTCGAATCTTTCCATGGATATAGAAGAATCTTTAGGTCTCGAGAAAAGAGGATTCCGAATGCTTCTAAAATTCCTCCGTTCAGATTACGATAGTACTTTTCATCAAAAATTTCAACAAGTGTCGAGGCCCCCATAATGACGCCCATGCGTTTTTTCGAGTGTCGAGAAAAGAATTCAACCAGCTTGTAGTATTTCTTGTAATTTGAAATGAGAACAGTCTGTCCTATTGAACAAAGGATGTCTGCCCTATCTAAGAAATCTTGCTCGTCTATATCTCCTTGTGCTTTTAGGTTGTTAAGTGTAATTTCGAATAAAACCTGAATGTTTTCAGGGTCAACCTTAGGTTCCTCTTTGAATTTTTTGAGGCCTTTCGCAATCATATCAATATTTACTTTCGTCACTGGACGGAAACTACCTCTGATTGCGAGGATGTTCTTTTTGTAAAGAATATCTGCAGCTTGAAGATTTCGTCCGTCAGGTGAGAAAATGACAGCATCTGTCATGCCATTTTTAACCAATTGCAAAGAAAGCAGGCGATTGTCTACATTGGCGAAATCGGGCCCATTCATATGAATCATGTCAATCTCGATCTGACTTCGATCTAAGTTGTCATACAGTGACTTTAGTAATTCTTTAGGGTCCTTATAAAAGAAGTAACAACCATAAATGAGATTTGTGCCCAGAATCCCAGTCGAAATCTGTTGTTGTAACGCATCCGATTCGTGAAGTCTGGCATGTAGAATCACCTCTGATGCTTCCTTTCCAGGTTCTGTTTGGAATTTGAGGCCAAACCATCCGTGTCCCTGACTTGACTTGTGAAAATTGATTGTTGCAACCGTGTTGGCGAAGGCAAAGAATTGTTTGGAGGGATGGTTCTCTCTATTAATTCGCTCTTCAATGAGTTGGTACTCATGCTTGAGCATTTTCTCAAGCCTGTGTTTACAGACATACCTGTCTTTCTTCTCTTTGCCATAGATCGCATCAGAGAAATCTTTGTCATAAGCGCTGATGGCTTTCGCGATTGTTCCAGACGCTCCACCAGCTCTGAAAAAATGTCTTACAACTTCCTGACCAGCCCCGACTTCCGCAAAAGTCCCGTATATATCTTGATTCAGATTTATACGAAGCGCTTTCTGCTTTGCAGATAATATGACGCGTTCTAAGTCCACTATTGTAAAGGTAGGGTATCTTTGCAGGGTGAATCACATAATTCAACATGATTTAGGTGTTAAAACTATGAAAATAACACTGTTAGGAACTGGCACATCTCAGGGTGTGCCGGTAATAGCTTGTAAATGTGATGTTTGTCGCTCTTCGGATCCCAAAGACAAGCGGTTGAGGTCCTCGATTTTGGTGCAAGTAAATGACATATGTGTGGTTGTTGATACCGGCCCTGATTTCAGAATGCAGATGCTTAGAAATGATGTCAATCATTTGGATGCGATCGTATATACACATGAGCATAAGGATCATGTGGCAGGTATGGATGACGTGAGGGCGTTCAATCAGAAGCATTCAAAAGCAATGCCAATTTGGGCAAACAAGGCCGTTGAACGGGCGCTTCGTCGTGATTTCTTTTATGCCTTCGGTGAAAACACACACGGGGGATTACCTCAAATTGATATTCATAGATTAGGTGAACATGAGTTGATCAATGGTTTTGAGATACAAGGCATGAAATGGACGATTTTGCCAGTCATGCATGGTAGAATGGAAGTGTACGGTTTTCGAGTAGGGGATTTTGCTTACATCACGGATGTTAACCTCATATCTGACGAAACTTTTGCAAAACTTACTGGTACCAAAGTTCTGGTCATCAGCGCCTTAAGGAAAACACATCACCCAAGTCACTATTCACTAGATCAAGTTTTAGATGTGATAGAAAGAGTGGGGTCTGAATCAGCCTATCTAACTCACTTAAGTCATCTTATCGGTAGACACGAAGATTTACAAGCGCAATTGCCACAGGGTGTTTTTGTCGGATGGGACGGGTGTGTCATTCAAAATAATTGAAATGAATACAATCAAATCAAGAATATTGTTGCGATTGATGCAGGTTTTTGGAATGCAGCCATGGTGGATGTTGCACCTTGAGGCTTCTGTCATTTCTGGTTTTATGGCCATTGTAGGAGGATATCGGAAGGAGATCGTTCTTGGAAACTTGAAAAAAGTATTTGGGCGGGAAAATATTCAATCACTTTCAAAAGGTTTTTACAAAAACTTTTGTGACATCACTTTAGAATCGATGAAGCTTTTTTCTGCAAAAGATCATTCAGTCTATACCAGGGTAGAATATTCCGAGGAAGGTGTAAGTCTCATGAATCGTCTTCATAAAGAAGGGAGACATGTCATTCTTGTAGGTGCCCATATGGCAAATTGGGAAATGTATGCGATGACACTCTCAGGAGCTATAGACCATAAAACAATGGCGCTATATAAGAGGTTAAGTGATCCAATCATGGATGATGCGATGCTGAAATCTCGTCAAAGAAAGGGTCTTAAAATGATTGAAATTGAAGAGTGTAAGACGTGGATGGACACTCATGTCAAAGAAGGGGGAGAGCCTGTCGCCGTTGGTTTTGGTTTTGATCAAAGCCCTCATGATCCAAAGAAAGCGTGGTGGACCACTTTTCTGGGTTTAGAAACGCCTGTTTATTTCGGTGCCGAGAAGTGGGCGCATACTTATGATGCGGCTGTGGTCTATGGCGCTGTTCGCAGAACAGGTAGAGGCCGATATAAAGTTGAATTTCGTTTGGTTGAGGAAAATGTAAAAACACTAAACAAAGGACATGTTATCGACAAATGTTTGGGTGAATTGGAGATGGAGATTTTGAACGCGCCAAGTGATTGGCTTTGGTCTCATAAAAGATGGAAACATCAGATTCCAGAGGGAATGAAGGTTCAAAAGAGAATGTTTGAGCGTACCTTAGAATCGTGAATAATATTGTTAATTCTGATGTGATGCCTCTTGCAGAGCGGATGCGCCCAAAAACATTGGATCACTATTTGGGCCAAACACATTTGGTGGGGCCAGGCGCTGTTTTGAGAAATGCGGCGGATGCTGGCACTTTACCTTCAATGATTCTTTGGGGCCCTCCGGGGGTAGGGAAGACCACTCTGGCAAGGATTTTAGCGGATAAAGTAGGATTGCCTTTTCATCAACTTTCGGCCATTAATAGTGGTGTTAAGGAGGTGAGAGAAGTGATTGCGCGTGCAAAAAGTGGTGGGATGTTCGCCGGGAAATCTATTCTCTTTATTGATGAAATTCATCGGTTCTCAAAATCACAGCAGGATAGTTTGTTAGGAGCTGTAGAGCAAGGGTGGGTTACATTAATTGGTGCCACGACTGAAAACCCATCTTTTGAGGTTATCCCTGCTTTGAGGTCTCGCTGTCAAATTTATATTCTTGAGCACTTGAGTCTAGAAGAGCTTGATTCCCTGATTAAGCAAGCGATAGAAGAAGATGTTCTTTTAAGTTCTCGTGACATTGAGATTGTCGAGAAAGAAGCATTGATGAGAGCAAGTGGGGGAGATGCACGAAGATTGTTAAATGTTCTTGAAATGGTCGTTCAGAGTATTCCTTCGGGTGCCGTGCAAGTCACGAATGAAATTGTGAAAGATCTCATAGGCTCTACAGCTGCCGGATACGACAAAGGGGGCGAGGCGCATTACGACATCATCAGTGCCTTTATAAAAAGCATACGATCAAGTGATCCCAATGCCGCTGTTTATTATCTCGCAAGGATGATTGAAGGAGGTGAAGATGCGAAGTTCATTGCACGCAGACTTCTCATAAGCGCCTCAGAAGACATCGGAAATGCAAATCCTACTGCGCTTGTGTTGGCGACTTCTACTTTCCAAGCCGTAGAGAGAATCGGTATGCCTGAGTCACGTATTTTACTTTCCCAGTGTGTCGTTTATCTTGCTTCTAGTCCCAAAAGCAATGCTTCATACATGGCGATCAAAGATGCGCAAGCTTTGGTGCAAGAAACGGGCGACTTGCCCGTACCTCTTCATCTTAGAAATGCACCTACCGAACTCATGTCTAAGCTGGGTTATGGAGAGGGATATGCGTACGACCATGATGCGCCTTCTGGATTTAGTGAACAAGAGTGTATGCCTGTTGGATTGGAGGGTAAGCAGTTATACAATCCAGGGGACAATCCGCGAGAAAAGTCAATGAGCGTTTACCTGAAGTCACTTTGGAAGAACAAGTATGGGTTTTAGTCTATATTTAGAAGTTCGCCCGCACGATAATGTTCAGTTTTCGTCATCTTTCCTTCTTCACTGTAATAGTATATAGGGCCATTAAGTTTGCCCTTAACGTATTCTCCCTCGCTTGAGACTTGCGTGCCTACGAGGACTTGGCGTTGAAGCATTTCGCCAGTTTCAGGATCTGTAAAGTTTTCAATCGCATATCCTCCAAGGTCATACCAAATCCTAAAAGGGCCATCTCTCAGTTTGTTTCTGTATGTGTATTCTTCTTTAGAACGACCATCTGCGAAAGCCTCTTCAAAAGAGCCATTTACCCTGATTTCTTTCACTCTATTTCCGTATGAGTAATGTGTTATTTGTTCTAGTACCCCGTCTTCATGATATGTTTTCCAAATTAAATTCTCCTTTCCGTCAATATAATTCCCTTCAATTTTTGGGATTCCACTGATATAAAACACTTGGAAATCCCCTTCTAACTCGTCAGCGACATAATTGATTTTTTGGCGAACTGTTCCAGTGTCGTAATACGTTGTTTTCAATCCATCGAGTTTTCCATTGACATACCCACCTTCTTCTACCAAACTCCCCTTTTTTGTTTTTATCCAATAGGAACCATTGAGGATACCTGCAGAGTAGCTTTCTTGTTTGATCTGCTTGGATCCTTCATCATAAAATCCCCAACTGCCATCTTTTACAGGTATTTCTTGGTCATCGACAGAGATATAGAATCCCGAAGATTGAACAGATGAATTTGTGCGATAGTGAATCGCTGAGATCTTGGCGGCCAAATTTGAGGCGGATGGGTGTTCGATTTTTGACATAAGTTCTCCGGTCTCGAAGAAATATAGGAACTGGCCTTCGGGCTGTCCACTGTTGAATGCGCCCACATAATACAGTGATCCATCTGCGTATACTCGTATCCAAACCCCGTGCTTTTCCCCAGCATTGTCATAGAGGTTGTAATCTATTCCAGCTTCACCAGCGGGCTTTGATGCTATTGCTTTCGGAAGGGATTGAGTCAGCGCGGTTGTACAAACAAAGGCGAGTGAAAGTGTGATGATTAATGTTTTAAGTTTCATGTCTCTTTATAAGTACAACGAAAGTAGGGACTCTTTTCTTTTTTCCGTAGTCCATCCGGCTGTACTTTTGCACTCCGAACTAAAATAACTTCTTATGAAAGTAACTGTAGTAGGTGCCGGAAATGTAGGTGCCACTTGTGCAAATGTTCTCGCAACACGTGAGGTATGCAATGAAGTCGTCTTATTAGATATTAAAGAAGGTTTTGCAGAAGGCAAAGCACTTGATATCTGGGAAACTTCTCCGATTAATCTGTACGACACCCGTACTGTGGGGTCAACAAATGACTACACAAAGACCGCAGGGTCTGACGTCGTTGTGATTACATCAGGACTTCCTCGCAAACCAGGCATGAGCCGTGACGATTTAATTGCAACAAATGCTGGGATCGTGAAATCTGTGACTGCGCAGATCATGGTGCATAGCCCAGACGCTATTCTTGTGATTGTATCTAATCCTTTAGATGTGATGACTTACTGTGCTTATCTCACCGCTGACGTAGATTCTACCAAAGTAATTGGAATGGCTGGTATTCTGGATACTGCACGTTACCGTTCATTTCTTGCAGAAGAACTCAACGTGAGTCCCAAGGATATTCAAGCTGTCCTTATGGGTGGTCATGGTGACACAATGGTTCCACTTCCCCGTTACACAACTGTAGGCGGGATTCCAGTCACTGAAATGATTGCTGATGATAAGTTAGAGGCCATTGTAAATCGCACAAAGAAAGGGGGAGGTGAGATCGTCAATCTTCTTGGCACATCAGCTTGGTATGCACCAGGTGCAGCAGCAGCTCAGATGGTGGAGGCAATTGTTAAAGACCAAAGACGTGTATTCCCAGCATGCGTTTGGATGCAAGGAGAATATGGAATTTCAGACATGTATTTAGGCGTCCCTGTGATTCTCGGAAAAAATGGCGTAGAGAAAGTGATAGAGCTAGATCTTAACGAAGGCGAAAAAGCGATGCTTGCGGATAGCGAGAAAGCAGTCCGTGAAGTCAAGGCCATCCTCGATGGGATGAATGCCTAAACAGTTTCACATTCCTTTCTAGTCAATTTTAACCCAACGAAGAGGAGGTCCCAACAGGCCTCCTTTTTTCGTGCCTGAAAGTTCCACTAACGCTAAAACATACACGCCACCTGGCCAATTGTTGGTTGAAATCGTCCCCCTTATTATCCCCGCGTTGGAAGAAAGTGTTGGAGATTGAAAAATTGTTTGACCAAGTTCATTTCGGACTTCAATTGCTACATGAGATCGCGATGTCAAGAGGTTTATCGATGAGGTAAATTCCCAATTCAGGATGTCTTTTCCCGGATTAGGAAACACATTCAGACTCGGGGCTGCATCATTTGTGTCAATCTCTGTGACATCGGTTGTGATTGTTTCAGCCGAGATGTAGCATTTCACGCCACCATTTTGAATTCCGATGAGACAATCAACGACAGAATCGCCGTTGAGGTCTGCAAAAGCAGCACCTGCTCTGAGTCCTGTCCCGCCAGTTCCATTTGCAATAACTTCTGTGTTCACTTCTTCAAGTGCGAGTTCATAATCACTGTTGACCAAACCAAACGACTGAACAGTACCCGTTTCATTTGCAACTAAGACATGGATGCCTAAAGTGTCTGCATAAAGCGCAGGTGTGCTGTATCCATTGATTCCCAAGGTATTTGTGACGTGTATGTCGCCCCAATTTTCTCCAAATGCTTCACTTTCCACGCGACACCACGAATGGTTAAAGTTATCACCACAATTGAGGAAGAGTGTGAGCGTTCCGTTTTTCTCACCAACGACAAGGTCAAGTAAGTCATCGGCATCAATGTCAATAAGTTGAGGTGCCGCGAATTGGCCAACGTCGATCACTTCTTGTTCACTGTCTGAAATGGACAATTCGGAAACCACAAATGCAGGCCAGTTTCCTTCTCCTGCATTGTTTTCAAATCGGTGCAGTCTTCCCAGTTCATCTCCCACGAGTAAGTCGACATCACCATCTCCGTCAAGATCACCCAGTGCTGGGAAAACACTTTCGATACCGTATGTTGAGATGTCTACTGTGTCTTGCCATTGATGACTGAATACGGGAGATGAAAGTGTGCCTGTATTTTTAAAAAGCAAGATGGATGTGGGGGTGTTATCGACACCTTGATATTGTTCTTTATTTGCTAAGACCAGGTCAAGAAGACCGTCTGAGTCGAGATCGGTTAAAACGGGATATGAACCACGACCGAGATCGATCATGCCTTCTTGGATGAAGTCATTTTGGATATATTCCCATGAAGGAGAAGACTCGTTTCCCGTATTTTTTAAATAATGAACACTGGCATCATCGTCGGTTTCTAAGTAAGTATTCGGGCTGAAAAGCAAATCCCGTACCCCATCTTCGTCAATGTCAATATGATATGAGGCGGGGAATCGTTGGCAACTTAGTGCTTCCGTTCCGCCTGTGAGTAGGGGAAAAGATTGGTCTATAAAGATGGCGGAGTCCTGCCCATCAACGGCATCTTCCATGAGTATCGCCAAGGAAAGCGGAAACGTAACATCCCCGATGATAAGGTCAAGAGGACCTGAATTATCCAATTGTAAACTTGTAATTGATCCTCCGGCATGCATTTCGTGCCTTGGATCTGCGACATTGAAGGCACAGTCAAAATCATCTCCAATAAAAAGCGCATTGTTTTCTGAAGCTTCAGCGAGCATGCCATAACATCTATTTGTGCATGTCAATTCCAATCCACACTCTGTATTTCCAAAAAAACGATACAGTGTGCTTGAGTTTTCTGTGAAGGATATGATGTCAAGATCACCATCTCCATCGTGGTCGAGAATGGCGGGGAGATCTATGCCCAAGCAAACGACCGGTAGCGTGTCTGCGCCTTGTCCCAAATCGTAAGAAGCCATGAGCGGAGTCGCCACGGGTTCGAATTGAGGATTGTTGGGGTCTTCTGTCAAATTTCGATACACGTAAATCCCGTTCTGGTAGCTTGTGAAAATATCAGGACGCCCATCACAATCATAGTCACGAAGTAGGCACCAGTCAACAATCTCAGGCCATCCCTGTACCCATTCCGGTCGGTAAATCCATCCACTGTCTGTTCTTTCAAATGCGAGGAGTCTCGCCCCATCTCTATCAAATGCGAACAGATCTTCATCTTCATCAAAATCAAAGTCTATCGGCGACCATTGAGGTGCAGTTAATCCTCCCACCCACGGATTTTGAAGTGTATCTCCATCTATAACAACTGGGATGACGCCTTGTTCGAAATCATGTGACCACTGCGCTGAAATCTCAGCAACGAATATGAGACTTGCAATAAGAAGGGTATTTGAAATACCGATTGATTGTTTGGATATTTTCATTGATTCAATATCAAGCTAGTAAGTATATAGTTTTTAATAGTAGTAGTATTGATTGTCATAAGATAATACCAAAGTTTCACTTTGTGTGTGACAATGATTTTAAGAAAAGTTAAGGGGCGAGCCCATCGCTTATACGCATTGGTAGTTAACATCACGGTCAAAGGAGAATAGGCACCCTAACAACCTGATGAAGTACTTGTATCGCCTTCTAAATCTATTTTGTGATTTTTGGATAGAAAATGAGATCATCCATGCCTATAATACTTCCTAGATTGGTATTGATGCTTCCTGATCTCACGTGCGCGCCATTAAAGTGAATGCCATTTTTATTCGTGAGTGCGAAACTTTCTCCAGCATGAACTGTTAATTCTGTGTTGGCCGTAAATTCTTTATAGTCATAGGCCATATTAACAACATGGTAGCTGATAAACGCATCTAATAATTCTTTATTTTCCTCACGGAGAAGTTTTTTATATTCTGGAAAGATGTCAAATGCTTTGTCCACAGGCGCTAAGACTGTCACATTTTGGCTATGGATATGTTTTGCAATGGCAGACTTGCTCATGAGTGCTGTAAAGATGGGGTATTCATCTGAAGTGGTGAGGTATTTATACACACTGCTCATGTTTTTCTCTTGTGCTTGAGCTGTGTTGTTTTTGTCCTCCAAACGTCTTTTTATGAGGTTCATCCCTCTCTTTTCAGCTTCAGATAAATTCTTTAGTCCTTCTGGTATTTCCTTTTTATCCGAGCTGGGTAAAGGAGTGTCTTTATCTTTGGAATCTATTGAACTGCATGAGGACAATATGCATGCGCAAAATGTTAGGGTAGTCATAATTCTTGTCATTTCGTAAAGATAATTCCATTCGATTAAGGTCGTGAATAGGTTGTGAACAAAATTGTAATATTGGCGTCTCAAGTTACATACCTTTGTAGAAGGAATCTCAATGATTAATTCCTCAACAACATGAAGCACATTGGCAATACCCCCTTTAGGGCCTCGCTAGAAGCTATTGGATTAGAAGGTGTGGCTGGCGCCCACTGGAATCTGCCCCCCTCGAAACTTATTTTACAGACCTTACTTCGTGGTGAAGGCGTCCTTGCTGATTCCGGAGCGCTGGCAATTAAGACAGGTAAGTTCACAGGCCGTTCTCCCAAGGACAGGTTTATCGTAGATGACAGCAAAACTGTTTCAAGAGTAGATTGGGGTGAGATCAACCAAAAGATGACAACATCACATTTCGGAACGCTGTTATCAGATGTTCAGGAATACATGAATGGCAAAAATGTGTACGTCAGAGACGCTGCTGTAGGAGCTGATCCTGCGACGCGCATAAACGTGCGTGTCGTCACCGAGAAGTCGTGGTCAAATCTATTTGTTCACAACATGTT
>MDSV01076624.1_pt1 | contig 16014 bp, 33 predicted proteins | sample 810851 | NCBI WGS metagenome assembly MDSV01 (sample SAMN05326640, study PRJNA326480) | marine metagenome | isolation source: seawater | place: Atlantic Ocean: North East | collected 2012 | reverse complement strand
GTTCGAGTCCCTCTCAGTCTACTTATGGCCTGATAGTTAAACGGATATAACAGCGGTCTTCTAAACCGCAATTCGAGGTTCGATTCCTCGTCGGGCTACTTAAATATAATGATTAGATGATAATGGTAATAAAGTATCATCGGTTCTCAAAAATTTGTAAAAAGACGTTATAGGGTGCAGTCTTGCGTTCCTGACCCATTGAGAAAAAATAAGTTACTGGAGAGTGTACCGAGCATTCCGAGGTGTGGCAAAAAATTTCTAGGCTCTACTGGCGAGTAACCTAGACCTGTTGAAGTATCAACTAGATCACAGAAGCGTTGCAAAAATTTAAGTATCAAAAGACCACACTGCTTATTAACATTACCTTATAGCTGTTAGGAATTTAGTTCTTCAACAGGTATAAACGCTCTCGGTATACAAATATTTTTTGGAGGAATTTATGAACGGAAAACAACTAACTGTAGTAATATTGGGTATAATTATTATTGGACTTGTTTTATATGACATTTTTGCATTGACTTTTTGGGGAGTTGACACTACTATAAGTGTAGTGATTAATGAGTGGAGTTTTCAAGCCCCACCCTTACTCACCTTTAGCTTGGGCATGGTCGTTGGAGGACTCGTTGTACACTTTTTTGGATGGAAACCTAAATGATAGAGAAAGAATCAAAACGTGAGACACTTGTGGAAGTTTATGGTGATGATCTTTTGTTTGCCGATGGTTTTGACGGTGCTATTATTGGCATTGCTGGTGGCCACGATTCAGGAAGGATTATATACGATTACGAAAAGATGATTGAAGTTTTTATGGAACAAGAAGATGCAACCTATTCAGAAGCAGTAGAATGGGTGGATTTTAATACGGTAGGATCATACGTTGGCGAGCAGACACCAATTTACTTACACAGGGTCGAAGATTATGAATGAAGAAATTATAGAACAATGGGAAGAAATGATGAAGAACTTCTTCTACACTGCCGATGATAATGGTATACACATCTCGCTGCCAGTTGATGAGTTCAATCGTTTTGAACAACTATTCAATCTGCACTTCAAGAGCGAGGAAGAAGATTCAATGTTTAAGAGTTGGCAAGATAGGTTAGAATGAAATGAGCATCAAAAGCAATATTAGAGGCGACTCAGGTTTGTCAGATAGTCAGTTTGGTAGAGTGCAAAATCACCTTTTCGCTAAACATGCGGAAGAAATGGCATCTATAGATGACTGGGCAGAAAGAGAGAGAATGAAAAAAAGATACGCCTCTCAAGCCAAGCCCCCAAAAAAAGGACTATGGAGTAGGCTACGCAGGTTTTTTACAGGAAAATAAAGATGAACTATTTTTTTGACGTAGACGGCACACTGACACCACACAGGCAAAAGATAGACAAAGAGTTCAAAATATTTTTTGAGAACTGGTCTACAAGTAAAATGGAAAGTGGTGACTCAGTAATATTGGTTACGGGTTCTGACTCAAAGAAGACACAGGAGCAAATAGGGACAGCACTTTGGAGGCATATGACGGCTTGTTATCAGAACTGCGGAAACCAAATGTACATCGCTGGCAAACTGATAAAAGAGTCAAAATGGAGAATGTCTGCAATGCTTCACCTAGATATTCTCACCTTGATTGAAACCAGTCCGTATTTCGGAAAAGCCAAGAACAACATAGAAGAACGATCAGGAATGATTAACATTTCTACAGTAGGGAGATCAGCAGATAGCAAATTAAGAAACGCCTACTTCACTTGGGATCAGGCAGTGGGAGAAAGAAAGAAGATAGTAGAGTTGCTGAGCTTGAGATACCCAAGACTTGAGTTTTCTATCGGAGGACAAATCAGTATTGACATTTACCCAAAAGGCAAAGATAAAAGCCAAGCACTGAAAGATTGGGGTGGTGAGAGCGTTTTCTTTGGCGACAGTTGCGGAAAAGGAGGCAACGATTACAGCATAGCCACGCAATCTAACCGCTTTCACCAAGTAGCTGACCCAAAAGAAACCAGACTCGTGCTAAACACATACTACACAGCATGAACAATCCATACGAGCCGCCGAAGACAGACCCAAAAAGAGAGTACGACAAGTGGCTGGAGAGTGTAAAGCAAAGAGAGGAAACAGACTGGGCAGGATTCATTTTTATTGTTGTAATACTGGCAATCATTTTCTTCCAACCTTTATTAATTAATTTTTTTGCAGAGATATTCAAAAATCTTAGAGGATAAGTTGACAAACAGAAATTGTAGTGTACAATTAAGGCAAACAATCACTAACTACGAGGTTATAAAATGAGCAAAGCATCAACAGTTATTTTCGGGTGGGTACTGCTGCTATCCTTTTCATATGGAGGGTTTTGTTGCGGAAGGCTTCTCACAGAGTTTAAGAACGAGGATCAACTGCAAAAGGTTATTAACTGGAACACAAAGCAAATTCACAGTCTCGGTGTGACAGCGGCGACAGATAAACATAATGCAGAATTACTAATTCAAATACTTAACACGCTAGAAGGCAACCCAGTGAAGCCTGTAGACAAGTTTGTACCACTCGGTGACATTATTAGCTCAGAACCTATCGTCGAAGACAATGATGTACCGGTCACGTTTGAGCAGGTAATAAAAGACCAACGTGAAGTAGACCAATCAATCAGGGCGTTTGCAGGGGCAAACCTTTTTCAAGCAGAGACACTGCATAATATTTTATCGCAACTAACAAAGGATTCTGAGAATGAGTAAAAGATTTGACCACAGGGACGAAACCACTTTCAAAAAAGATATTTACTTTAGTACAAAAATTGAAGGATACTTTTTCAATAAATGGTTGGAAAAATGCGGTAATTCAGATACTATATTATGTGTAGACAATCCAAGAGATAATGGATGCGGTAACGACGGAAGTTTCATAGCCAAAGGCAATACGGCTGGTGCTGACTATATGATCGACTGCGAAGTTGCGAATGGAGACAGTACACTAAGATATACAGACATGCCGCTTGAAATTAAGTGGGTTCCCACTGCCGGTAAGTTCACGCTCAAGGAGCAAGACCTGAGAGCATACACGAAAGAAGAAGCTAGTATACTATTTATTTACAACTCTGTTCGCTGTGGAACTAACTTGAGAAAGCCGAAGAACTACAACCTTGATGAATATATTGAACTCTTAGAGTCAAAGTCTTCACAGTTTAAGTGGGGTATCATGTGGGCAGCAGAAGTAAAAGAGTTTTACGGACACGCAAAAGAAAACAACTTGTTCAAAAATGTACGGTATATGGGTAACAAGTCCTCTGTAATCTTAAAACAAGAAGATTTTAGTAAATGGTTTATACAGGAGAATTGGAATGAGACAGTTCAGACTTAGTTGCTGTGGATCAATAATGAACAAGATTCCATACGAATGTCGTGAATGCGGAAGCACAAGTTTCTTCGCGGAGGAATTAGACAAAGAAGAACACGTATATGTAATGGGTAGTTTTTCTGGTGACAAAAAGAAAGAAACAAGACCTTGGGGTTCGTTTGAAAACCTATTAGACGAAGAAGGGTACAAGGTCAAAAAGATCGTTGTAAATCGTGACCAAAGACTTAGCCTACAACTACATCGTAATCGAATGGAGGTTTGGCATATACTTTCTGGAGTGGGCGAGATGCAGGTTGCAAATTGTGTGTGGACTGTTTCTGCTGGCGACAGAGTTGAGATAGGAAAACTTGAGGTACACAGGATTACAAACGAGGGAGACACCCCTATTGTAATTTTAGAACTACAAACAGGTGACTGTCAAGAAGACGACATTATCAGGATCGAAGACGACTACGGGAGAACAGAATGAGAGTAGGAATCATATCAGGATATTTTAATCCTCTGCATACTGGACACCTAGATTATATCGAGGGTGCAAGACAAAAGTGTGACTTACTTTATATCATTGTAAATAGTGACCAACAAGTTAATATTAAGGGGTCTAAACAATTTATGGACGAAGGCTCCAGACTGAGGATAGTGAGGGCGTTATCCTGCGTTAACAAAGCTATGGTCTCGATTGACGACGACCCAAGTGTTTGCAGGTCAATAAAGTCTATTCATAAACAATACTGTGACGATCCATTCGTAAGTAACATTTATTTTATGAACGGTGGAGATAGAGGTCAAGGTACTGTACCTGAAGCAGATATTTGCGAAGAACTTGGTATTAAAATGATTTACAATGTCGGTGGGATTAAGACTGAATCATCAAGCACATTATTGGAAAAAGTAGCAAATGAAAAATAAGGTTGAACTACTGGGTTATTACGGCTCAGACGAAACTATTGCTTGCAGTGCATGGACTAGCACTAGCAGAAACCTCACGGATGAGAAACGTAAACGAGTCGGTAAACTTATCGACATGTTGTGGGGCGAAGGACATGAGACTCCTTTTGAAAAGGGCGTTGTACACTTCCTTATTGATACAGATATTGCTAGTCATATACATCTTCTTAAACATAGGATTAGTTCACTTAATGCCGAGTCTGCTAGGTACAAGGAATTAAAAGAAGATAAGCATTATATTCCAGAGGACTGGACGGAGAAGTGGCAAGACACACTAAGGGATTATACTGATGCTGGTAATCAGTTGTATCACCAATGCCTAACAGAACTAGAACCAGTACTGGGTAGAAAGAGAGCGAAGGAATCCGCCCGCTTCTTCAAGACCTACAACAGCCAGATTCAGGCAGACATTATGTTTAACATGCGTAGCTTTGCTAACTTTATAAAGTTAAGAAATAGCGAACACGCACAAAAAGAGATTAGAGAGATCGCACAGTCGATGTGGGATTTAGTAGAGAACATAGAGGGGCAACCCTTCAAGCATACACTGGAGGCGATTAGTGTACGAATACAAAGCGATAGTTGATAGAGTAGTAGACGGAGACACGGTTGACTTTATTGTTGACTTGGGCTTTAGTGTCAAGATAAAGATCAGAACCAGACTTGCTGGTGTTGACACGCCTGAACGAGGACAAAAGGATTTCCTGCTTGCTACCCAAAAGTGCAGAGAGCTACTAAACAAAGCTGCCGCCTCTTTTCCTTACGAGGATAAGATAATAATTAAAACAGAGAAAACAGGTAAGTACGGTCGCTGGATTGTACATATTCAAGGTGTAACTGATGAACTGGCCAGAATATGGCCTTATGGAGATTAATATGGCAAAGAGTAGAAGAAGACATGAGACAGGCAATAACATCACAACGCCAAGCTGGTTCGGCTCTCACGAATCAATGGTTGTAGATCATAGCGAACTAGAATATTCTGTTTCGCAAGAACAAGTAGTATGTAAAGACGACAAAGGTTACTATGTAACCGAAAGAAAGAAGCTAGACACAGGAGTCGCTGATCCCAATAGATACTCAGACAGGAGATTCAAATGAAATACAAGAACATGGCACTCAAAGCGTTGATGAAAAGGGCAGAAGCAGATAGGTCGAACGCACTTACAACGCTCACAATCCTACTAGACCATCCAGCAGGGATTGGGGATCATAGCACGGGCGATCTGTATGAAAATTTAAATGAAGCACTTAGTGCGTTGTCAGATGCAGACGACAGAATCGACACACTAAAGTTGTATGGCGACTTTGACGTAAACTGGGAATAAAGAAATGAGCAAGCCTGAAGATAAGTATCCACCCTTTACAGCTTTTGTAATTGTATTAATAGAAAAATTTAAAGACTCTTATAGTATAGAGCCTGTGGGAGTTTATACGGATCTTGAGATAGCACTTGATTATACAGACCAACTGGAAGATATTACAAGACCGCAGAAGGATTCTAAGAACAAAAAGCCGTTTGCTATATTTGACATACTGGAGTTTGAGTTCGACAAAAAGCCCATACTGCTGGAGTTCTTAGAGAAAGACAAGGACAGGCTTGAAAGCGGTGTTGAAAAAATGCTAATCAAACTCATGAAAAAGGGTTTCGTAGACCAGTTGATAGGAGAAGACGGATATTTTTATTATATACTTACTGAAAGCGGTAAAAAGGTAATTAAAGGGCTACCACCGCACATAAGAAAGTATTTTGACCAGTAGTTTTGCCCCGTTCGTCTAGTGGACTAGGACATCGGCTTCTCACGCCGGAAACAGGAGTTCAATTCTCCTACGGGGTACTGCCTTCGGGCATAAGCATGTAGACGTTGTTGGTGAAACAATACGGGACGGGAGTTCGATTCTCCCCGCCTCCACTTTCCAAATCATGGGGGCGAAATGGCATCGACCGGTTGCGTAAGTAACGACTGCATGTCGTAGGTGATTAGAAGGGCTACGAAAAAAATCTAATCAACTTTTTAAGTGTCGAAGAGAATTTCGCACTGGCCGCCTAGCGGCCAACTGACCTATTCGTAGGTCACGGGGTTTGGTCAGCACCTTGTTACCCAAGCTGACCACTTTTACTACAGGAGATTATCATGCTGTCTTATGTAATGCTAGCGAATGAATATGAGCCTACTGATTGGGATAATATTTTCTTTTCAGAAGCAGTTCTTTGGTCAAGAAGGAGTCACGATAGTCAAACACAGTGCGGATGTGTACTGGTTAAAAATAAAACCTCTATAGCAACAGGTTATAACGGTTTCATGAGAGACATCAACGATTCCAGACTACCCGACAAGAGGCCTGAAAAGTATCCATACATGATCCACGCAGAAGCTAATGCTATTTATAATTGTGCAAGAGAAGGTAAAAGCACGCTAGGTGCTACAGCTTATATTACTGCTCCACCCTGCACGAGTTGCTTGCAGATGTTGTGGCAATGTGGAATTAACGAGATACTATTTTCTGACTTATCACAACCTAAAGGGGACATCTGGACTAAAAAATACGACACAATACTAAAAGAGATTGGAAGTAGACTAATCTTAAAGTTTGTGTCAAAGCGTAAGCTGGATAACCGAATGCTCATAGAGAGTGCAGAAAAGTTTGAAAAATTCTAGAATCCACTTGACAAATCAGTAAACCTAGACTATAATATAGGTAAAGACAAACGCAAAACTTTTAGGAGTTATTAAAATGACCACGATCAAAGACATGGCAGAAGCACACCTGCTAAACGTACAGCGAGAGATTAAGACTCTCGAACAAAGAAAACAAGAAATTGATGTCGAGATCGCTCGGCTATCTGAATATCTTAAAGACGGAGCTGATGTTCTTGCGGCAACATCTGAGCCAGACGCTTCGGCAGTGCCAGATTTCACTGGAACACAAGCCCCGTTACAAAACATTTCTGAGACCCTTATGAATGGTTAGGGTCTATAGCTTTAAATTTTGAAAAGGAAAGAACGATGGAAAGCAAAGAGTTTTATTCTAACTTGTCATCTCTGCCAAAGAGTTATCACTTTGGACTAGAAGACAATAAGATTACTGGGACAACAAATAGAGGTTCTGCTCGTGGAGTAACCTTTAACCCTGTAACCGTGGTAGCATACCGTGCAACCGGAGAAGTTTATGGTACAAATAAACGAGAAACGCTGAAAGCTGGCAAAGCACTTGGCCTTACTCGTCAATTTACCACACACCTTTATGACGCAACAACTAGCGTTTCAAATCGTGGAAATGCACAAGTAGTTCGTGGAAAAATTAGATCAGCATTAGGAGTTTAATATGGATAGTAATTGTTGGATTGGCGTTGGCAGACTAACTAAAGATGCAGAGTTCTCTACTACAAAGAAGGGCACTCCAATGTCTAAGTTTAGAATGGCTGTCAATGACCGTAGAAACGACAAGACTTTGTTTATCAATGTTCTTTGTTTCGGCAAAATGGCCGAAAACCTACAGCCCAGACTCGTTAAGGGTCGCCCAGTAAGCATTCAGGGCAAACTTAACATCGACGATTATGAGGACGAAAACCAGAACAAGAGAAGCTCTGTCTGCGTTATGGCAGATGAGATCTCTCTGGGGAAAGATCCAAATCATTCTGAAAGCACCGAAACAGCCGATGCTTTCTAGCTTGTAGACAATCGTTTGATTGAAGAGCCTCGTCGAGTAACATCTTGGCGAGGCTTTTTTATTCATATCTTGAGAAAAGTTCTAATAATTTACTCAAGCGAGCTTGACAAACGGGACGATAAATAGTATAATAAGTAGTAGTTAATCAATTAGTTTTATTTTGGAGTGACACACAGTGTACGACGGCGGCTCATCAGATTTCATTGTAAATGGTATGGTTTGGATTTTTTGGATTATTCTTATTGGAGGTGGTATTCTTGGCTATCTTGGAAGAACTGATGAAAACGGAGGAACAAGACCTTTGACAGCACCACCGATTATACAAGAGCTTAGAGAAGGCAAACTAACTGTAGGCTACATTGATGACCCGCAGGAATCTATTGATGTTGTTATTGAAGTCGAAGACGAGACTGTGAAACTCAAGAAAGAGATTGAGTTATTAAAGTTAAGGAAACAGCTAAATGAACTGAAGGAAGAGGCGTCAATTAACCCTCAACAAACCAGCTTAGTTAATGATTGCGTTGCAGCCTTGGTTGGCTTAGGACATAAGAAGTCAGAAGCTAGGTCAAAAGCAAACAAATACTTTGTTAAGAACCCAGACACAAAAACCGTTGACGAATTTATCACAGGGGTATTTCAAAATGAAAATTAACTTACAAACACCAATCAACCAGCTTGGCTACGGTGTGGCTGGACTCAATATACTAAAGTCTCTGCAAGATCAAGCTGACGTTGCCCTTCACATGATAGGGCAACCGCAAGTAACAAGTCAGGCAGACGCAGATGCAGTCACAAAAGGAATAGAAGCATCTAAGATGTTTGATCCAAAAGCACCCTGTATTAAAATCTGGCATCAGAACCAGATGGCAGAACGCATAGGGTCAGGTAAGTTTATTGGCTTCCCCATCTTTGAGTTGGATACTTTTAACGACTTGGAGAAGCACCATCTAGACTCTTGTGATGAATTGATGGTTTGTTCAAAGTGGGCAAAAGGTATTGTTGATAAAGTTGGTCTGGATGTCGCTACTCACGTTGTACCCCTTGGTGTGGATAGAAATATCTTTAAACCATCTCTGGCTAGAACACATGAGAAGACCATCTTTTTCAACTGTGGCAAGTGGGAAATACGAAAAGGACACGACATATTAATTGAAGCATTCAAAATAGTTGAACAGTACGATCCAAACGTAGAACTCTGGATGATGTGCGAAAACCCTTTCAACTCCCCTGAAGAGGACGCAAGATGGAAACAGTTATATAATAATTCAAAAGTAAAAATTATTCCAAGGGCTGAGACACAGCAAGAAGTGTATAATATCATGTGTCAGGTAGACTGTGGAGTGTTTCCCTCTAGGGCAGAGGGTTGGAATCTGGAACTGTTAGAGATGATGTCTCTGGGAAAACACGTAATCACTACAGATTACTCAGCACACACTGAATTTTGCACTAAACAAAACGCAGACCTCGTGTCTATAAGTGACACAGAGCCAGCATTTGATGGTAAATGGTTTTTTGGGCAAGGAAACTGGGCTAAAATTGGAGAACAGGAAATACTTGATCTGAGTGCAAAGATGCAGAGATTTATAACTGACAAAAAGGCCACGCTAAATGAGGCCGGAATGGAAACGGCAGAAGAGTTTAGCTGGAAAAACACAGCGAGGAAAATTTTAGATGTTCTTTAAAAAATTCTTTTCTAAACAAGAAGTCATGCCGGAAGCCATGCCAGAAGATATTGAAGATGAGGACTACATAGCGTCTGTAACATACTCAGTAAGCAAAGATGGCGAGGTGTACATGGACGTAACAATGTCTGATTACGATGAAAAAACCTTACAAAACTTTGCTAAGGTCATCGCAGGTATATCTTCAATAAAGTTTCAACTCCAAACAATCGAAATGATTAAGACATCACTTTGTTCGATTGGAGAAGAGGAAGTTTTTACAGAATTAGTACAATATGTACTAAAGGAGACAGAAAAACAAGCCGATACTTTAGACAGGCTAGCTAAGCAAGCACAAGTACAGCAGGGAAAAAATCAGGAGGAACAGCCGTGGATTAAACCTTCACAAATGACTAACTAGAGAGAAATCCAATGAAAAAATTTAAAATAGGCTGGCAAAAGTACGAAGATGCAATAGAGTCACAAATAAATTCGCCAATAATAGAAAAGATACAGCAAGTTGTACAAGCCAGATACGATGGAACCACCAACGTTGAGGATTTAGAGGGGTTAGACGAAGAGATGCTGGCAGAATTAGAGCTTAGACAGCACCTCACCAGTGAACCAGTCATGATCAGTCTAGATGACAACATGGCCGCTGAGATTAATATAGCCAGCACTTTTGACTGCTGGATGGCACACACCAACTTCAACTTAACTGAAAACATAAAGAATCAACTTGATAATATAGAAGGGGTTGAGTTATTGAAAATTTGTAGTCGCTACAGATTCCTCGTTGGAGTAGGTAGAATGTTCGACTTTAAAGACGTAAGAAGAAAGATTGAAAGCAAGATTTGCACAAACCATAAAGGAGATTAGATTGAAAATTGAATTGACAGCAATTATTGACGAAATAGGACATACAATTACGGATGCCGTAACTCAGCAGGATCTAGAAAAGATAGCGAGCAAAGCGTCTCACAGCTTTTTAAGAGTGCTGACCGTGGAGGAAGTAGAGATTTGCGTGCTTAACGCACTCTGGAAAGCCGCTGAGAAGTACGACTCCTCTAGTGGGTGTAAGTTCACTACCTACTTTTATAACGGAGTGGTCATGGAATGCCTCAGCCAAAAAAAGTTCAACATGAACAATACCAACGCTAAAATCTACGAGAATATACTATCCGAGAACAACAAAAATGTTGATAGTATTGATATGTTAGACGAGATAGACGCATCTTGCGATGATCCAACCCTAATATACGACAGGTTTTACAAAAATATGTCAGTTAGGGAGATTGCTTTGGCTAGAGGTGTTTGTAGCGAAAGTATTAGGATAAAAATTAACAAAAATCTATCGAAATTGGAACGAAAACTTACCAAAAATAGTGTATAATAGTACTGAAGGACAATAGGAAACGAAAAGGAACTGGAAGCAAACAATTTTTATGCTTTCTTTTTTGGAGTATTTATCATGCCTGTAATTGGTACAAAAGACGGTTCTGGTGGTGGATGGGTCACTGCTAGTGGTAACAACAATGGTGGTGTAGCACTTGGTATTAATCACGATCATGTTCAGGACGCAGGTTCTAGAAACATGTCGTCTGGTGTTCCCATCGTAGATTTTGCGGATGACTTTGGCGGAACTATTGGTTCCAAAGTTGTGTCGAACACTGGAACTGGTGCTGCTACAACTGACAGAGTTGGTGTTGAAAAAGCTGTATCGGCTGGTACTTTGGCGTTTACGCCAACTACGACCGGCACAAGATCAGAAGAGTTCGTGATGATGGGCGTATCTACAAAGATTGGCGGTGTTGCAAACACTCAGCTTCAATCTAGTAGATCGCATAACGATGGCTTGACTAAAGGTGGCGTGAGTAAGCAATTGATCGCTTCTCAGTCAGGTACTTTCAGCCATCCTTCGGCTACGTTTAATGTTCTGGCTGCACCTAGCACCGACATTACACCGTCGTTTACTAACGCTGATGTTAATCCAAACAGCAAGACTGCCAACGTAATGACGTTTGTAAACCCTGCTGATGGATCTCCTGCCGTAGCTGCTGAAATCTTCCCGTCTCGTGATGTTCCCGGCGAACTCACATATCACTTTGGTGGTGTGGGTAAAGCCACGACAGACGAGTACAAGGCTAAGGATTCCTACGAAGATCACACCGATACTTCTTCGTAATTTTTTTTCTTAGATTGATTCCACCCCTGCACACCTTAGTGTGTGTGGGGGTTTTTTACGGGGAGTTTCCAAGTGAACGCAGAACAGATAGCACTCATAGGATCTCTAGCAAGTGTAGGTTTTGGATTCTTTGCATTTGTATGGAAAAAGTTAATTAAACCCGCAATAAGGTTTCTTGATGACCAAGACGACATAAAAAAGTCAATAGAAACAATTAGAAGCGAAGTCGTAACCAACGGAGGCTCTTCACTGAAAGACGCCGTAAACAACTTAACCACAACCTGCAACAATATAGAAGTAGCTCAAAAAATATTAGACCAAAGATCAAAAGCTGCACTGCACTATCACGAACAAGCATTGTTTGAGGTTGATAGAAAAGGCAGAATCCTATGGTTTAATGAAAAGTTCTGTGAGCTAACGGAAGACAACGGAAACGTTACGGAAGGATTCGACTACGTGTCGATAGTAGAGGAAGATAGAAGGGAAGAGTTTTTAAAAGAGCTTCACTCGTGCATTGAGATGTGTAGAAAAATAGACATCGAAACTGCCTCTGTTTACGACCAAAAAATCCATTTTACTGGTTACCCCTACAGGGTAGGAGACAATAGTCACGAAGGTTTTTTAATTCATCTTTACAAGGAGAACTAACATGGGTTCTAAGAAATTCACTTTAAATTGGGCCGACATCAGTAAGATCGGCAAAAATGCAGCATTGGTTGGTGGAGCCGCTGCTCTTACCTACATTGCTGGAAATCTAGATCAAATTGATTTAGGAACTATTGGTGCACTAGTTGTACCCATCGTCGCTGTTGGTTTAGACACCGCTATTAAGTGGCTCAAAGACAACAAAGACGAGGAATGATAATGGATGACTTCAACAGTCCCAAACAACTGTTGGATGCCTACAGAAATGGTTTTGAAGGAAGTGTTTGCGACCCAGAAGAAACAGCAGAGCTTCTAGCAAAACTAAAAACTCCATTATTTGGTGCAACTGCTTTTAGACTTTACGGCAGTGGAGAGGGTAAACTTTCCCTGCCGTTTAAGTCTTTATTAAAGTTTGACCCAAAGTTTGGCCCTTCTGAAAGGCAAACTACAGGAGACTGTGTTTCTCACTCTACCAGAAACGCAGTAGACATCACGAGAGCAGTAGAGATAGACATAAAAGGCGAGTCAGAATCTTTTGAAACTCGTAGTGCTACAGAAGCAATATATCAATCTAGAGGTCATAGAGGTCAAGGCATGACCTGCTCAGGTGCCGCTAAGTACGTCCACTCTAAGGGCGGAATTCTTTTAAGAAAAGATTATGGTCATATAGACCTTTCTAAATACGACTCTAGCATTGGAGCTAAGCATAAGATACCATTTGACGTGTATATAAAAGAGTCAACAAAACATCAAGTCAAAACCATATCAATGATAACAACAGTCGAAGAGGCTAGAGATGCACTTTCTAATGGGTACGCTATTAGCGTATGTTCTGGGTATGGGTTCAGTAGTCGTAGGGATGCTAATGGGATTGCCAAGCGTGGCTCTGGCTGGAACCATGCTATGGCTTGGATCGCTTGTGACGATACTAGAACAAGACACAAAGAAACATTATTTTTAGTTCAGAATAGCTGGGGTAAATGGAATAGTGGCTCAAGGATACACGGCCAACCAGAAGGAAGCTTTTGGGTAAGAGAGAAGGACGCCAGAGGAATGCTGTCACAACAAGGGTCGTGGGTCTTCAGTGACGTAGATGGATTTCCCGCCAAAAATTTACCTAACTATGGCACATCGTCATACCTATAGGAGTTAAAATGAAAGTTATAAGTTTAGCGTTAGCTTCTGTGATGACATTATCTGCCTACAGCACTCCCGTACAGAGCAACTTTAGGCCTTACATATCCACCAACTTGGCAAAAACTGTCATGCTAGGTGACACTGAAGTCACAGAAGAATGTGATGGATCTGGATGGATTACTCACGGTGACGGTCACAAGACCGAGTGTACAGGTTGTGCAGCTTGTAGTAAAGGAGATTTGTCGTCACAAGTTAAGACAAAGACCACTTGTAAAACAGTTAATAGGTTCAGACCTATCAAAGCACTATTGGAGATATTCAGATGACAAACATTAATGGACTACCGCCAGAACAGTATTCAGTTGCCACCAAAGTACTGGCCTACGCACAGGCAAAAGATAGCAACTTTTCCTTCGATCCCGCTACCATTATGGCAATTTGTAATTGTATAATAGCACTCGTCAAGCTATTATATATGTGTTACGGAAAATCTGGTGCAGTTGATAGAATCAGGAAGCCGTCACTGCTTCAAAAGATAATTCTGAAGAGGGAAGTCAGAAAACATTTCAGCAAGGAAGAGAGAAAAACTATTTACGCATCTATGTTGGGTGTGTGTCAGTCGCTTTCAGAAACTGAGCTTAATAAGCTCACGGATAGTATACAGGAGTAAAAATGAATCCTTTTCAAATCACAATGTTTGGCTTGGCCGCAGTGCTAGTATTAAGTGTGGCATGGACGCCGCTAAAAGAATTCGCAAAGAAGTCGCTTAGCATAATCAAGTTTTCAAAAGAAGCCAGTCCTCACGACGACTCATCGTTAGTAGAAATAATTGGATGCTGGGAGAACCTTAAGAAAAGCTGCGACGACAGAGGCCTGTCGAAAGCATCGCTAGAACTAAATAAGATTTTTCCATTGTTTGTTGAGAAAGGCGGCAAAAATGTCTAAAACAATTAGGATAGTTCTTGCCCTCCTACTAGTGATAGGTGCCTTGTTTGGGGAGCAGTTAATAGATATTGTAAAGAACAACGTGGAAATAGTAAACATCCCATCGGTTAACGTGCCAGAACCAGATCTGGCATACAAGACTCTTGTCGATCCGATAGTTGCAATAGACATAGAAGCCAAGGACGCAAAACAAATCTCAGATTTCTTTGTTACGCTTTCTGATGTAGTCGAGAATGATCCGGGATTTGTGTCCTCTACGGCAACCTTTAAGCAATTCAACGAAACGTCTGGAGGGCTTAATTTTGCAGGACTAAATCTTAAAGACAAGTATCCGACACTAGGAGAAAAGATAGATTACTGCATACAGAACTCCATAGGCTTGGAAAACACTAGCCTTACAGAAGAAAAAAGAGAAAGCCTGTGTGAATGCCTAGACGCTATTGCTTGGGGAGTACAGAGATAGTGGGAATCACGGAATCAATCATAGGAACAGTCTTAGAAAGGCTGAATGTCGATCAGAAGGACATAGACAAAGCCACTGAGATATTAGACATGATTTCTTTCACGAAGGAAGATGGACAGGACATTATCCTAATTAACATAGGGGATAACCTAGAGATAAAAATTAAAAAATAAACCAACCCAACCTCGCATTAACAATATGATTATTGCGGGGTTTTTGTATTTACACACTTGACAAACTAGAATTGATACAATATAATAAGTGTGTACAAACGATATAAAGGATACAATGTTAAATGCAAGTCACTAAGAGAAGTGGAGAAAAGGAAGATTTCTCCGTAGAAAAAATTCATAAAGTCGTTCAATGGGCTACCAACGGTATCAACGGAGTTTCCTTCTCCGACATCGAAATGAACGCAAATCTCTCGCTTTACGACGGGATCAGTAGCTCAGAAATTCATCAAATTCTTATCAAGTCAGCTAACGACTTAATATCTGAATCATCACCAAATTACCAATACGTCGCGGCCAGACTTCTTAATATGCAATTAAGGAAGAAGGTTTGGGGCTATGGAGATCAACCCACAGATTTCCTATTGTTCTTACAAAGGAATGTAGATAATGGAATGTATGACCCAGAGATACTGGAAAAATGGTCTCACGAACAGATAGACTCATTTGGTAAATATATAAATCACTCCAGAGACGACAAGTTTACATTTGCAGGCCTTCAACAGTTGATAGATAAGTACCTTGTGAAAAATAGAAGTACTGACGCTATTTATGAAACTCCACAGTTTGCATACATGGCCATAGCAATGTGCCTGTTTGATTCCGCTCAAGACGTTAAGAAGGCTTATGACTGTTACTCGACGTTCAAAATTAACCTACCTACTCCTATCATGGCTGGTGTTAGGACTAATATACGCCAGTTCGCATCATGTGTTTTGGTTGATGTTGACGATAACCTTGATGCTATTTTTTCCAGCATACATGCTGTCGGAAAATACACCGCC
>MDSV01124483.1_pt1 | contig 16015 bp, 14 predicted proteins | sample 810851 | NCBI WGS metagenome assembly MDSV01 (sample SAMN05326640, study PRJNA326480) | marine metagenome | isolation source: seawater | place: Atlantic Ocean: North East | collected 2012 | reverse complement strand
TTTAATGATAACCTTGATAAGAATTTTGTAAAGGATTTATCTCTAAAACTTTTTGAGTGGACCAATCAAAGATGGATTATATCTCTAAGTAAAATAAAAGGTGAAATAACAATTAAAGAAAAAGAAAAAATTGATAAAAATAAATTAATTACAAATGCAAAAAAAACTGAGTTATATAAAAAAGTCTTAGAAAAATTTCCAGATGCTAGTCTAATTGAAGTGACTGAAAAAAAGAATGATAAAAATTAATGACTGATTTTAACAAAATATTAGAAAAGGCTAAAGAACTAGAGTCTAAGATGAAAGAAAGCCAAGAAAACATTAAAAAAATTAGGGTTGAAGGTACATCAGGCTCGAATTCTGTAAAAGTTATTTTAGATGGCGAAGGTGAAATGCAAAATATAGAAATTTCTGATGAGATAATGAAGGAAGAAAAATCAATTATTGAAGATTTAATTGTTGCAGCTTATAATAATGCTAAAGTTCTGTTAAAGAGTAAAACCTCAGAAGAAATTTCAAAAGCTACAGGAGGATTTGGAATTCCTGGCTTTAAATGGCCACTTTAAATAATGAAAAATATAAACGAGATTGATGATTTGATCCGATTAATTTCAAAACTTCCTGGATTAGGTCCAAAATCAGCAAAAAGGATTGTTTTAAAGTTAATAAATAATAGAGAGGAACTTGTAAAACCAATAGCTAGTACTTTGGCACAAGTTTATAAAAATGTTACTAGATGTAAGTCATGTGGTTCACTTAAATCGATCGTTGATGGTTGTACAAACTGTGAAAATATTAAAGAAAATTTTAACAAGATTTGTGTTGTTGAAGATTTAGCTGACCAATGGTCTATAGAGAATTCCAATATTTTCAAAGGATACTTCCACATTCTTGGTGGGACAATATCTTCAGTAGGTCAAAGAAAAGAGGACTTATTAATTAACTCTCTTGTTGCAAGAGTGAATAGGGAAAAAATTGAGGAAGTTATTTTGGCAACTAGTGCGACTGTTGAGGGGCAGACAACGGCGTATTATATACAAGACAGTCTTAAAAATCTTACAGTCAAAGTTACTAAATTAGCACAAGGGTTACCTGTAGGTGGAGAAATAGAAAGTTTAGATGACGGCACTTTGTTCTCTGCTTTTAAAAATAGAACTAAACTTAATTCTAATTCTAATTAGATTTCTTTCTTATTCTATTTAAATGTAAGAGAGGCTCGGTATATCCAGACGGTTGGTCTTTTCCTTTAAATATTAAATCACATGCTGTTTTAAAAGCTATAGATTTTTCAAAATCATCAGCCATTTTTACATAATTCACATCATTTTCATTTTGTTTATCTACCACTTTTGCCATCTGTTTCATTATTTCTGAGACTTGTATCTTTGTAGTTATTCCATGATGAATCCAATTTGCAATATGCTGAGATGATATTCTTAATGTTGCTCTATCTTCCATTAACCCCACATTGTTTATATCTGGAACTTTTGAACAACCAACCCCTTGATCAATCCACCTAACTACATATCCTAATAAAGATTGTGCAGAGTTTGATATTTCTGAATTAATTTCATTAACTGACCAATTAGGCCTGTCAGCAACTGGAATAGTTAAAAGGTCATCAAGTTTAGCCTGTTCTCGTTTCAAAATTTTCTTTTGTTCGTTAAATATATTTATTTCATGATAGTGCAATGCATGTAGAGAAGCTGCAGTTGGGGAGGGCACCCAAGCACAGTTTGCCCCTGCTTTTAAATGATTAATTTTTTCTCCCATCATTTCTTTCATTTTATCTGGCATTGCCCACATACCTTTTCCGATTTGAGCTTTACCAGAGAATCCACACTTTAATCCAATATCAACATTATTATTTTCATAAGCAGCAATCCACTTTGAGGATTTCATATCACCCTTTTTTATCATTGGTCCAGCTTCCATTGATGTATGCATTTCATCACCAGTTCTATCAAGAAATCCTGTATTAATAAAAAATACTCGATTTTTTAAAGACCGTATACATTCTTTCAAATTAGCAGAAGTTCTTCTCTCTTCATCCATTATACCGATTTTACAAGTATATTTTTTTAACCCCAACAACTCTTCAACTTTAGAAAAAATTAAATCTGTAAAAGCAGTTTCCTCGGGACCATGCATTTTAGGTTTAACTATATAAACTGAACCTTTTTTTGAATTTTTTTTCTTTTTCATATCATGAAGTGCTGCAGTAGTTGTGAAAAATGCATCCATTATGCCCTCTGGAACTTCACTTCCATCTTTTAAAATAATTGCTGAATTTGTCATAAGGTGGCCAACATTTCTTATAAGAAGCAAGCTTCTACCATGCATTTTTAAACCTTTACCTTCTTTTGAAATATAGCTTCTGTCTGGATTTAATTTTCTCTCTAAATTTTTCCCATTCTTTTCAAATTCTATTTTCAAATCTCCTTTCATTAAACCAAGCCAGTTTTGGTAACAAACGATTTTGTCTGTTGCATCAACTGCAGCAACACTATCCTCATTATCACAGATAGTAGAAACAGCTGATTCAGCTATAACATCACTAATGCCTGCAATGTCATGCGCTGCACTAAAAGCTTTTGGATTAACGATTATTTCAAAATGAAGATTGTTATTTTTAATTATTATTGCTGAAGGTTTATTCACATCTCCTCGATGACCTATGAATTTATTTTTGTCTTTTAAATTGTATTGATAATCATCTTTTAAAATAACTAAATTTCCATCAATAACTTTTAGGCCTGCAATATTTTTCCAGCTTGTACCTTGGATTGGAATGTACTTATCAAAAAACTCTCTTACATACTTTATAACTTCCTGTCCTCTAAGGGGATCATATCTTTCACTACCACCTTCTTCAGACTCAATTATATTTGTTCCATATAAACTATCGTATAAACTGACCCATCTTGCATTTGCAGCATTAAGTGCGTATCTTGCGTTCATAATTGGAACTACCAATTGTGGTCCTGCAATTTGAGTAATTTCGTCGTCTACATTGTCTGTTTCAATTTTAAAATCTGGTCCTTCATCATTTAGGTATCCAATTTTTTTGAGAAATTTTTTATAATCATTTATCTTAATTTCATTTCCCTTATTTTTGATATGCCAATCATCAATTTTTTCTTGTAAATGTTTTCTTATATTAATCAATTCTTTATTCTTTGTAGCTAACTCATGCACTGCTTTATCAAAACCTGACCAAAATTTTTCTTTTGAAATATCAGTTCCTTTAAGCAACTCATTATTGACAAAATTTAGTAAGTTTTCTGAAACCTTTAAATTATTTACTTTTTGGTAATTTGTTGACATTCTACCTTTTTTAAAACTCTAACAAAATTAAGTCAAATAATTAATAGAAGCATTGACATTTTGTTGTAATTTTTAATACTTATGTAATATTTATTATTTAAATGAAAAATTATCTTAACTTTGAAAATGAGATTAAAAATTTAGAGAAAGAAATTGATGAGCTTAAAGACCCATACAATCAGAGCGGTCTTTCAGAAGTAGATACCCAAAAAATTTCAACTATAGAAAAGGAATTAGATGAAAAGCTAAAAGATATTTATGCAAATTTAGATCCTTGGCAAACTACTATGGTTGCAAGACATGAAGATAGGCCTAAGTCAAAGTTTTTTATTGATAATCTATTTGAAGATTTTATTCCATTATCCGGCGATAGATATTACGGTGAAGATAAATCTGTACTAGCAGGATTTGCAAAATTTAATGGATCATCTGTATTAGTAATAGGCCAAGAAAAGGGAGATGATTTGGTCAGCAGAATAGAAAGGAATTTTGGAATGATGAGACCCGAAGGTTATAGAAAAACTATTCGCTTAATGGAACTAGCTAACAGATATGAAATTCCAATTATTTCTTTGATAGATACCCCGGGTGCATATCCAGGTGTTGGTGCTGAGGAGAGAGGCCAAGCAGAAGCGATTGCAAAATCTATTGAGTGTTGCATGAAATTAAAAGTTCCTACCCTGGCTATTATTATTGGTGAAGGTGGTTCGGGAGGGGCAATAGCATTAGCTTCTTCGAGCAGAGTGATAATGTTAGAAAACGCAATATATTCAGTTATATCTCCAGAGGGGTGTGCAACAATCTTATGGCGAGATCCAAAAAAAATGCTTGATGCCGCAAAAGCTATGAAACTTTCATCAAAAGATTTGTTAGATCTTGAAATTATAGACGAGATAATTCCTGAGCCAACAGGTGGTGCTCACAGAGATAGAGATTTAATGCTTCAAAATATTAGATCTTCAATAACTAAAAATTTGGAATATTTCAAAACAATGACTTCTGCGGAAATTTTTAGTGAGAGAAAAAATAAATTTTTAAAAATTGGAAGAGCTAAAGGATTTGTAACTAACCCGGAAGATTTAAGTTCATTAAAAATTAAAAATCAGAAATTTAATCAAATAATTAAGTCTAAAAAGATCATCTCTTTTGGTATAATTTTAACTTTTTCACTAATTCTTCTTTACCTGACATTATAAACTTCCACAGCACCGTTTATACTTTTTCCCCGAACCACAGGGACAAGGTTCATTTCTGCTGACTTTTTTTTCGTAGTTTTTTACCAACTTATTCTCAGTTTTTTTAACTGGCTCTTCAACAAATTTTAAGTTCATTAGCACTGTTATGTAATCAGATTTTAGTTTAATTAATAAATTTTCAAATAATTCAAATGCTTCTTTTTTGTATTCAATTAGTGGATCTCTTTGTCCATAAGATCTAAGTCCTATAACCTGTCTTAATTGCTCAAGATATTGTATGTGAGATTTCCAATTAATATCTATAGATTGTAAAAAAATTCTTTTTTCAATTTCTTTTGATTGATTTTCACCAAGTAATTTCATTCTTTCTTCTCTTGATTGATTGAATTGATCTGAAATTTTCTTTTTAAAATCAACATCTTTACTTTCCAACAGACTTTGAAATTCAGTCTCTTCAAAATTTTTTCCTAATAAGGTTTTTAATCTATTATCTAATTCTTTATTTTTGGGGTTAGATTGTTTCTGGGTTTTAAGTCTAGATAGATCATCCTTAATTTCCTCTAAAAAACTTTCAGAATATTTAAATATTTGATCACTATCCATGGCCTCTTTTCTTTGAGAAAATATAACATGTCTTTGATCATTTAAAACATTATCAAATTTGATTAGAGTTTTTCTTATATCAAAATTTCTTGCCTCCACTTTTTGCTGTGCTCTTTCCAATGCTTTATTGATCCAAGGATGGTCAATACTTTCTCCATCTTTAAGACCTAGTTTTTCAAGCATACTTGTCATTGATTCTGAACCAAAAATTCTCATCAGATCATCTTCAAGACTTACATAAAAAATTGAATTACCCTCATCTCCTTGTCGCCCAGACCTTCCTCTTGCTTGGTTATCAACTCTTCTGGACTCCATCCTTTCTGTTCCAATTACAAACAATCCACCTAATGATTTTATTTTTTTTTTGTCTTTACTCAATTGTTCTGAAGGCATAGAGCCTTTTTTTCCACCAAGTTGAATATCCACTCCTCGACCTGAAATACTAGTTGTTATGATTACTGAATTTTCTTTTCCAGCATTGGCAATAATTTCAGCTTCATTTTCGTGATTTTTAGCATTCAATACAACATGTCTAATATTTTCTTTATCTAATAGTTTTGAATATATTTCAGATTTATTGATGCTTGAAGTAAACACTAATAAAGGTTGACCAGTTTGATTACATTCTTTTATTTTAAGGATTATTGCATCATTTTTTTCTTTTTCAGTTCTATAAATTTGATCATTAAAGTCTTTTCTAATCATCTCGTTGTTAGTAGGAATTACGATCACAGGTAAGTTGTAAATTTCAAAAAATTCCTCAGACTCTGTTGCAGCAGTTCCAGTACATCCTGAAATTTTTTCGTAAAGTTTAAAGTAATTTTGATACGTGATGGATGCCAGGGTTTGATTTTCTGCCTGAACATCGATTCTTTCTTTAGCTTCGAGTGCCTGGTGAAGTCCATCACCAAATCTTCTTCCCTCCAATATTCTACCAGTGAGCTCATCTATAATTTTTAGACTATTTTCTTTAACTATATAATCTTTTCCTTTCTCGAATAAGTGATTAGCTCTTAATGCCTGGTTTACGTGGTGAACCAAGCCTAAATTTTCTGGATCATAAAAGTTATTATTTTTTAATATTCCAGCATTCGAAAATATTTTTTCAACATTATTAATTCCCTCATTAGTTAATAAAATATTTTTATCTTTTTCGTCAATTTCATAATCAGTTCTATCTAAATTTCTTACCAATTTATCTATAGAGACATATTGATTGGTTTTATCTTCTGCCGCTCCTGATATTATTAGAGGTGTTCTAGCCTCATCAATTAAACATGAGTCTATTTCGTCCACTATTGAAAAAAAATGTTTTCTTTGAACCATTTCTTCTTTTGAATATTTCATATTATCTCTAAGATAATCAAAGCCAAGTTCACTATTTGTTGCATAAGTTACATCACAGTTATAATTTTTTTTTCTTTCCAAATCATCTTGGTCATTATTAATAAAACCAGAACTAATTCCTAAAAAATTATATATTTCTCCCATTTCTAGAGAATCTCTTTTTGCTAAATAGTCGTTTACAGTGACTATATGTACACCTTTTTCATAAAGGGCATTTAAGTAGGCAGCCAAAGTTATAGTTAAAGTTTTACCTTCTCCAGTCTTCATCTCAGCAATTTTTGACTCATGAAGAGCAATGCCCCCAATTAATTGAACATCGTAATGTCTTTCTCCTCTTACTCTCTTTGAGGCCTCCCTAACAAGAGCAAAAGCTTCAGGTAAAATGTGTTCTATAGTAGTTCCTTTGATAATTTTTTCTTTAAATTCTTTTGTTTTTTTTGGAAAATCTAAATCATCTAATTTTATTGTATTTTCTTCTAAAGAATTTATCTTTTTAACAATTTTACTAATTCTATCCAATTCTCTTTGATTAGTTGATTTAATGAGTCCAGATATTAAATTTATAGGATTAAACATCAATTTTTGATTTATTATTTACTTATAACCTTTAATATAACTATTAAATAAATATTTTAAATACTATGGGTATTAATTTAACTAATTTTTTATCGTCTAAATCAAAACATAAGAGAATGATGGAGTTTCAAGATTTAGATCACATTGATGGAGTATCAATCTCAACAGTAAGTGCTAATCTATACAATAATAATAGAGATGATTTAGTAATGTTTTATTTTAGAGATGGTGCAAATCATGCATCTGTTTATACTCAATCAAAAATTGTCTCTGAAAATATAAAGTGGAACCTAAGCCAAAAAGCAAAAAAAGTATTTTCATTGATAGTAAATACTAGAAATGCTAATTGTTTTACAGGTAAACAAGGTTACAAAAGTTTAGAAAAAATTGCTGACCTTGCCTCTCAAAAATTGACAGAAAAACAAAAAAATGATGAAGACATTCCTAAGAAAATTAAATCTAAAGAAATAATTTTTGGATGTACTGGAACTATAGGGGATGTATTTCCAGAGGAAAAAATTAAGTCAAAAATATCAGATCTAATTGGTAAAATTAAATATACACAAAATAAATATATTTGGATGAAAGCCGCACTTGGAATAATGACAACAGATACTCAGCCTAAAATGGCTATGGAAGAGTGTATGATTGGAAATAGTAGAATTAAAGTCTTTGGAATTTCTAAGGGCTCAGGAATGATACAACCAAATATGGCAACAACTTTGGGATACATATTTACAGACGCTAATATTTCAAACAATATATTGAAAAAGATTCTTAAAAAAAATATAGCGACAACATTTAATGCCATAAGTTGTGATAGTGATACAAGCACTAATGATATGGTATCTATTTTTTCCACAGGTAAGGTGAAACATCATAAAATAAAGAATATAAATGATAAAAAAATAAATGATTTTCAAGAGTCAATAAAAAAAGTTTTACTAAATTTAGCCAAAAGAGTTGTGGCTGATGGAGAAGGTGCATCCAAGTTCATCTCAATTAATGTTGAGAATTGTAAAAATGATAATGATGCAAAAAAATTAGCTTTTTCAATAGCCAACTCTCCGTTAGTAAAAACTGCAATTGCTGGTGAAGATCCTAATTGGGGAAGAATTATAATGGCTATAGGCAAAGCTGGTATCCAATTTAATTTAGACAAATTATCAATAAAATTTGGAAAATTAAGTATAATTCAGAATGGAAAACTAAGTCAAAGTTACAGTGAAAACGAAGCATCAAATTATATGAAAAATGATAATATTGAGATTAACATTGATATTATGAGTGGTTCAAAAAACTTTACTGCATATACAATGGATTTCACAAAAAAATATGTAGAAATTAATGCAGATTATAGAAGTTGAATTGAAAGTATTGAATAAAAAAAATGATTATTAATTAATGAACATTATGTATGATTAAATATAAATTAAATTGTAAAAAATGTGATATTACATTTGATAGTTGGTTTTCATCTTCAAAAGAATATGAAAAATTAAAAAATAAAAAACTTTTAACCTGCCATAGCTGTAATTCAAAAGAAGTTGTTAAAACTTTAATGGCACCAAAGTTAATTAGTAAATCTAATTTTAAAATGGACAAATTACCAAACCTTAAATTTACAAAAATAAATCAAAAGATTAAAGAATATCAAAAATTTATTAAAAATAATTTTGATTATGTTGGAAAAAACTTTGCCTATGAGGCTAGATTAATTCATTATAAAAATAAAAAAAAGGAAAAAGGAATTTATGGATCTGCATCAAAAAATGAAATTAAAGAACTTAATGAAGAAGGTATAAAAACAGAATTGATACCTTGGGTGGAGGATAAGAGCAATTAATCTTTAATGAATTTTGCAATATAATTAACTGAATTATCTGAACTAAGGTTCCACACATCTTTCAATAAGTCAAATTTTAATCCATTAATTTCATCTAATTTAAGATTATATTTTTTTAAAATCTTTATTAGATCTCCAGGTTTGACAAATTTATCCCATTCATGAGTTCCTATTGGAAGCCATCTTAGAATATATTCAGCCCCAAGAATTGCGAACAGATATGATTTTAGAGTTTTATTAAGTGTCGCAATAAACATAATACCGTCTTTTCTCAAAAATTTTGAGCATGATCTTAAAAAAAGATCAATATCTTCGACATGCTCCACGATTTCCATATTAAGTATTACATCAAATTTGATATCTGTTTCGTAATTTTCAGGAGAAGTGCACAAATATTTTATTTTTAATCTATTCTTCAATGCATGTATCTTTGCTACATTTATATTTTTATCAGAGGCATCTAGTCCAACAACGCTAGCACCTAGTCTTGTCATAGGTTCTGATAGTAAGCCACCACCACAACCAATATCAAGAATCTTAATTTTCTCTAATGGTTTTTTTTTATTTTTAATCTTGAATGTATTAACTATGCTATCTTTAATATAAGAAATTCTAATTGGATTAAATTTATGCAAAGGTTTAAATTTTCCACTTGGATTCCACCATTCTTCTGCAATTCTAGAAAATTTCTCTATTTCTTTTTTGTTAATTGTGTTAACTTTCATTATAAAATTTACTTTATATAGAAGATGTATTTTATCAATATATTTTAACTTTAAAAAAATATTTTACTCATGAAAATTATAGTATTAAAATTTGGTGGTACCTCAGTAGGAACAACAGAAAAAATTAAAAAAGTTACCAAAATAATTGGTAATTACATAAAAAAAAAATTTAGAGTAGTTGTCGTGTCATCTGCTATGAGTGGTGTAACTAATGATTTAATAAATAAATCTAAAAAAATTAGCGACAACTTTTCTCACGCAGAATATGATGTATTGCTGTCCTCAGGCGAACAAATTGCCTGCTCTTTAATTGCTGGTAGATTGATACACTCTGGCTTCAAATCAAGATCTTGGTTGGCTTGGCAAATACCTATAATTACTGAAGGATCTCACAAATATTCAAAAATAAATCAGATAAATAAAAATAAAATTCTAAAATATTTAAAGAGTGGTGGAACACCTATCATTACAGGATTTCAAGGAATCAATAAAAATGACAGAATCACAACTATTGGAAGAGGTGGATCTGATGCTAGTGCAATAATGTTAGCAAAATTTCTTAAGGCATTTAGATGTGTAATTTATACTGATGTAGAAGGCGTCTATACAACAGACCCAAATAAACTAAAGAAAGCAAAAAAAATAAGATATATTTCGTATGAAGAAATGTTGGAGATGGCTTCTTTAGGAGCAAAAGTAATGCAGCCTGTTTCAATTCAAGATGCTAGATTAAACAGGATAGATGTTGAGGTAAAATCTGCTTTTGTTAGAGGAGCAGGAACTTTAATTACAAAAAAAAAAAATATTATCAATAATAAAATTATTACTGGTATATCATCAACTCATAATAATGCAAAAGTTACACTAGTCGGAGTAAAAGACAAACCAGGTGTAGCCGCAAATATTTTTAAACCTCTATCAAAAAGTTCAATAAATGTTGATATGGTTGTTCAAAATATTTCAGCTAATGGTAAAGAAACAGACCTTACTTTTACAATCAAAAGCGAAGATTTAAATAAAACAAGAAAAATAATTTTTGAAAATAGACAAATTGATTTTCGAAAATTAGTGTTTGATAGAAATGTTTCAAAAGTGTCAATAATTGGTGTTGGAATGGTTACAACACCTGGTGTTACTTACAGAATGTTTCAAGCTTTGGCTAATAAGAAAATTAATATTCAAGTAATTTCCACTTCAGAAATAAAGATTTCTGTTCTTATTAATAAAAAAAATGTTAAGCAGGCAATTTCAGTTTTGCATAAAGAATTTAAATTGGATCAAAAATGAGTATCAGACCGTTCAGAGATATAAAAAGAAGAAAAACTAAAGTAATTAATATTGGAAATGTAAAAATTGGAGGCGACAATCCAATATCAGTTCAATCCATGACAAACACTTTGACCACTGATATTAAAGCAACAATTAAACAAATTAATGATATTACTGAGGAAGGTGCCGATATTGTGAGAGTTTCATGTCCAGATAAAGAGTCTTCTCTTGCTCTTAAAGAAATAGTTAAACATGTTTCAATTCCAGTTGTTGCAGATATTCATTTTCATTATAAAAGAGCAATTGAGGCAGCAGAAAATGGAGCAAAATGTTTAAGAATAAATCCAGGAAATATTGGTGATGCATCAAAAATTCATGAGGTGCTTAATGCAGCCAAGAATAATAATTGCTCAATCAGAATTGGTGTTAATGCAGGGTCTCTTGAAAGAGATATTTTAGAAAAGTACAAAGAGCCATGTCCAGAAGCTTTAGTTGAGAGTGCTTTGAGAAATGTGAAGATTTTAGAGGATCAAGATTTTTTTAATTTTAAGATAAGTGTAAAATCATCAGATGTTTTTCTTTCTATAGCAGCTTATAGACAATTATCTAAAGTTTGTGATTATCCATTACATCTTGGTATTACAGAAGCAGGAAGCTTTGTGAGTGGAAGTATCAAATCATCTATAGGGCTTGGAAGTCTTTTAATGGATGGAATTGGAGACACAATTAGGATTTCTCTTTCTGATGACCCAGTTCAAGAAATAAAAATAGGAAACGAGATATTAAAATCTTTAAATTTACGAAATAGAGGCGTTAAGATAATATCCTGTCCATCTTGCGCTAGACAAGCATTCCGGGTAATTGAAACAGTAAAAATATTAGAAAAAAAACTCTCTCATATCAAAACTCCAATTACATTATCAATAATTGGATGCGTAGTTAACGGTCCAGGAGAGGCAGCGATGACAGATATTGGAATTACTGGAGGAGGCAAAGGTAATAATATGCTGTATTTATCAGGGATCCAGAGTGAAAAAGTTTTGACAGATGATATTATTAGTAGAGTTGTTTTAGAAGTAGAAAAAAAGGCTTCAGAGCTTGAAAAATAATTATGATACCTACAAAAACAATCGATGATCTTATAGCTAAACATTCAACTTTAGAAAAAGATTTATCTTCCGGAAAGGTTGATAAAAAACTGTTTGCGGAAAAATCAAAAGAATATTCTGACGTAAATGAGATAATAGATCATGCAAAAAAATATATTTCTTTTGAATATGACAAAAGGGAGTTAGAAAAAATTTTAGATGATCATTCAACAGATGATGAGCTAAAAAAGATGGCAGAACTTGAGTTAACAGAATTAAAGATGAGTCATGAAATAAATGAAAAAAAATTAAAATTTTTTCTTTTGCCAAAAGATGAGGCTGATAAAAAAAATGCAATTTTAGAAATAAGAGCAGGCACTGGAGGATTAGAAGCAAGTTTATTTGCATCTGATCTTTTCAAAATGTATGAAAAAGTAAGTCATAAAAAAAAATGGGTATTAGAATTAATATCTATTTCAAAAAGTGAAGCTGGAGGTCTAAAAGAGGTGATAGCATCCATAAAAGGAAAGAATATATATTCAACTCTTAAGTATGAAAGCGGAGTCCATAGAGTACAAAGAGTACCAGACACTGAAACACAAGGAAGAGTCCACACTTCTGCAGCCACAGTTGCAGTTTTACCTGAAGCAGAGGAGGTAGATTTAAAAATTAATGAGTCTGATCTTAGAATAGATGTATTTAGAGCTGGAGGTCCAGGTGGTCAGTCTGTAAATACTACAGATAGTGCTGTAAGAATCACACATATTCCCTCGGGTCTTTCGGTTTCACAACAAGATGAAAAGTCTCAACATAAAAATAAAGCTAAAGGAATGAAAATTTTGAGATCAAGGTTATATGAGTTAGAGAGATCAAGAATAGACAACGAAAGATCTAAAGATAGAAAAAGCAAGATTGGAAGTGGAGATAGATCTGAAAGAATAAGAACTTATAACTTCCCACAAGGAAGAGTGACTGACCATAGAATAAATTTAACTTTACATAAACTAGAAGAATTTATGGAAGGAGAAGTGTTCGATGAAATGATTGAATCATTATCATTAAAAGCTCAAGAAGAGAGTCTTAATAGTCTATAATTTATGAATATTTTACAAGCATTGAATAATGCAAACAAAAAATTAAAAGAAAAGGGTATAAAGTCTTACCATCTCGATTCTCAAATTTTAATTTCTGAAGCTTTAAAAGTAGAAAAAAAGAATATCCTTTTAAATTTAGAAAAGAAAGTTTCAATGAAAAAATTAGACTATTTTGACTTTTTAGTGACAGAACGAATAAATAAAAAACCTATTGCTTACATTTTAAGAAAAAAAGAGTTTTGGAAATATGATTTTTTTGTTAATCAAAATGTTTTAATTCCACGACCAGAAACAGAATTAATTATTGAGAATGTGTTAGAATTAACAAAAAATAAATCTAAATTGAATATTTTAGATATTGGTGTTGGCTCAGGCTGTATAATTCTATCTATTTTAAAAGAGAGAAAAAACTTTAATGGTACTGGGATTGATGTATGTAAAAAATCATTAAATATTTGTAAAATTAACAGTTATTACCTAGAAGTATCAAGCAGATTAAAATTATTCAAATCAGATGTTGACAATTTTCAAAATGGCAAATATGATTTAATTGTATCAAATCCACCTTATATAAAAAAAAGTATTTTAAAATATTTAGAAAAGGACGTTATTGGATTTGAACCAAAATTAGCCCTAGATGGTGGCAATGAAGGTTTATCAGTAATAAGAAAAGTAATTGAAAGATCGTCTAAACTGATAAAAAAAAAAGGATTTTTAATTTTGGAAATAGCTTATGACCAAAAAAAACAAGTTAAAAAAATTTTAATGAATAAGGGATTTTTTATTAAGAAAATTGTAAAAGACTTATCTGGGAATGATCGATGTATAATAAGTTTGAAAATATAAAATATTAATCATGGTTACTTTTAGAAATAATACCGGGAGAAGAAATAATTTTAGAAGAAATGATAGAAATTTTAAATCTAATGGAGATAGAAATAAGTTTAATAATAATTTTTCAAATAATGAAAGCTTTCAACGAAAAGTTCCTGGAAGAAATAATCATAACGCCTCTAAATTGATTGAGAAATACAATAATTTAGCAAGAGAGGCATTATCCAGTGGGGATAAGATCCTATCAGAAAATTACTTTCAACATGCTGATCATTTTACAAGAGTTTTAAGTGAAAAAGGAATTAAAAAACCTGTAAACTCTGTTGAAAAAGTTTCACCAGAACTTAACAATCTAGGTGATAGCAATGAGAAAAAAAATGATACTTTGTCAGAAAAAAAAGATAATCAGACTGATAAAGTTCAGTCTGAAGTTAATTAATTTAAACCAATTATTTTCTCTGATTTAAGAACGTCCAATCTAATTTTTTTTGTTTCAAAAAGTTTTCTTTCTTCGTCTTTAAGAATTCTTCCAGACGGTAGCTTAAGAGTTTGTGAATTAATTTTTTTTCCATTCACTATAACCTCGTAATGTAAATGAGGACCTGTTGATTTTCCGGTTGATCCTACATAACCAATAGTTTGTCCTTGTTTTACTCTAACTCCACTTCTAATTCCTTTTGCAAACTTTGACATATGAGCATAAATAGTTTGATAAGTTGAGTTATGTTTTATTACTACGCAGTTACCGCCACCACCACACCACCCGGCTTTTTTTATCATACCATTTCCAGATGCCATTATTGGAGTTCCCATTGGAGCCGCAAAGTCGGTCCCTCGATGCATTTTATTGAATCCATCAATTGGATGTTTCCTCATTCCAAAAGGACTAGATAGTCTCGCACCGTTAATTGGTGTTTTCATTAATGCTTTTTGAACACTTTTTCCATTTTTATCGTAATGTCCCTCACTTCCTTTAACATCATAGTAATACAAAGAATTGTCTTCTCCACTTAGTTTTAGGTTTGCAAATAAAATTTCTCCTGTCTCAATTATTTTTCCATTATCGTCTTTAAAAACTTCATACATTATTTGAAAACTATCTTTTTTCCTTATATCTCTTTGGAAATCTACTTGAAAACCATAAACCCTTGCAAATTCGATTATAATATTTGGTGATATTTTTTGATCAACTGCTGATTTGTATAAACTATTTAATATTAGGTTTTCTTTATAAATAACATTTTTTTTTAATTTAGTGAATAAAATCTTCTGATTAAATTTATCTGTTTTAGTATCTCTACTTAAATAAATTTTTTCTTTATTTGAAATTTTGAGTATAAATTCTGTAACTAGATTACTTGACTGATCTATTGTCAATTCAATTTTCTGATCTTTACTTAATTTATTTATATCAATTTTGTTTGATAATTTATTTTTTATTTCTTGAATTTCTGATTGATTAATAGAATAGCTCTCTAAAATACTTACAAAAGTTTCACCAGTAGATACTCTGTGACTTATCTTCTTAAATTTTGGTTCTAAGTTGTTGACTAAATAATTTATGGTTTTTTTAAAAAAAATATTGTTTATAATACTCTTATAATTTATATATATTTTTTCTTTATTACTATTGTAATAAGTAGTAGAAATAACTGCTACTAATATTACCAATGTTAAAGCTAGGATTTCAGTATTTTTGTTAATTTTTTTTTTAATTTGATTTATCATTAAATATTTTTGGATTGACCATTATTAGTTTAGCATTCATAAAAAATCAAAAAAAACCCCAATAAATTGATAGTTTTTAAAAGGATTTTTTTAATCTTAAATGCTTGATTTCCTTTAATTTTAGCCTATAAGCATCGAACTTTCTCAATTAAACAATTGTTATAGCAATAAATAAGTGGGAAATATTGAGCTTTTTTGTTCAATTAGCTATTAAAAAAGTAAATATTTAAGAAGAGAAGTGTGGACGGTTAAGGTTACCAAAATTTGTCGTACACACTTCAAGATTATATAAATTTTATTCTTAGAATTTATATAGAAGCTAGTGTGCGCCGTTTTTAAACTTGAGAGTTTGATCATGGCTCAGAACGTACGCTGGCGGCAC
>MDSV01243473.1_pt1 | contig 16017 bp, 13 predicted proteins | sample 810851 | NCBI WGS metagenome assembly MDSV01 (sample SAMN05326640, study PRJNA326480) | marine metagenome | isolation source: seawater | place: Atlantic Ocean: North East | collected 2012 | reverse complement strand
CTAACAGTGAGTGGCGATAAGCCAGGCGGAACACCGAGACATTTCTGGGTCCCGCTATAGGCGATGTCGACATTCCATTCATCGATTAGCACTGGTATGCCCGCAAGAGAAGTCACACAATCAACCAAAAGCAAAGCATCGCCTTTGTTGGATCCCAATTCCGCGATGTCATTTCGCACACCAGTTGAGGTTTCAGCGTGTACAACCGCGATTATGGATGGGTTGGGGTGAGCATCCAAGAGTCGCTGAGGATCTATGGTGCGCCCCCAGTCTTCTTCGACTCGGGTGACTTTGGCTCCTGCGCGAGCTGCTACGTCGCACATCCGGTTACCAAAAACACCATTAACACCAATTACTACGTCATCACCCGGGGCAATGAAATTGACAAAAGAGGTTTCCATACCAGCGGAGCCAGTGGCACTGATTGGAAAAGTTAAGGCGTTACTCGTCTGCCATACCTCGCGTAACCGGTCGTTAGTTTCGTCCAAAAGCGATATGAATTCTGGATCCAGATGTCCCAGGACAGGCCGATTGAAGGCTTCCATTACTTGTGGGTATGGATTGCTCGGGCCGGGGCCCATCAATATTCGGTCGCTATGAATCACGCCGAGCAACCGTAGTCACAGGATTAGCTGAATGCACAATCGTCTAAGACGGCTCCACCGCAAGCCGCGTGATCAGACTGCTTGTATCCCAGCGACCACCGCCTTCTCTTTGAATTTCTTCGTAATAAGAGTCAACCAGTCTCGTGATGTCCACTGCTGTTCGGAGACGGTCCGCCTCTTCGATAACAATGCCCAAATCTTTTCTCATCCAGTCCACAGCGAAGCCGAAATCAAACTCATTACGAATCATCGTGGATCCCCGATTTTCCATTTGCCAGGAGCCAGCTGCTCCTTTGCTGATGGTTTCGAGTACGAGTTCAAGGTTCAGCCCACTACGTTTGCCGAATTCGAGAGCTTCTGAGAGTCCTTGCAGTAGACCCGCAATACAGATTTGGTTAACCATTTTAGTTAGTTGGCCTGACCCGCTAGGGCCAATCAGGTTGCAAGCTTGGCTATAGACAGAAATTATTGGTTCGGCAAGAGAGAACCACCGTTGATGGCCGCCACACATCACGGTCAAGGTACCGTTTTCGGCACCTGCCTGACCTCCAGATATAGGCGCATCGAGAAAACCAACCTCACGTGCAGCGCAGAGCTCACTGAGTTCGTTTGCAAGCTTGGCTGAAGCAGTGGTGTGGTCAACAATCAACGTCCCGGGCGCCATACCGGCAAGTACCCCGTCTTCGCCTAATACAACCGAGCGAACATCATCATCATTACCGACACAAAGAAAAGCTATTTCTGTGCCATCAACGGCACGCCGCGGAGTCGCCGCTGAGGTTCCTTTGTTTTCCTGAATCCAAGCTTCGGATTTTGATGCCGTTCTGTTATACACGGATACGAGATGGCCAGCTTCTGATAGATGCCTGGCCATAGGAAAGCCCATAACTCCTAAACCGATAAATGCCACTTTCTTTGGCGTAGCCATAAACGGCTCCTTTGGTATACGGCAGTATTAGCTTCAAAAACCACTACTTCCAAGATCGGCCTTGTCTCGGCTTAAGTTGCGGTTTCCTTCTTAGCGATCAGAATACGAACCTCGTGTTTTAACACTTTGCCCATCACGTTTCTCGGCAGTTGGTCGGTCCAGATCACTCGCTTTGGATGTTTAAAGCGAGCGATTTGCCCATCAAAAAGTTTCAGAACGGCTTCGCTATCTTGTTTGAATCCCTCAGCGGCGACAGCGACGACCACTGGAATTTCACCCCAACGAGTGTCACTCGCCCCAACGACCGTTGCTTCTAAAAGCAGATCACTTTCTGCAAGTACGTTTCCAACTCGGCAGGGTAAATGTTCTCCCCCCCTGAGATGACTACGTCTTTTTTCCGGTCGTCAATATAGATCCACCCTTCGGGATCCATATGCCCGATGTCACCGGTGTGAAACCAACCGTCGGTTATTGACTCAGATGTGGCTTCGGGGTTGCGCCAATAACTGATTAATACGTTTGGTCCGCGGACCCACAGTTCACCAGATTCTCCTGTTGTTACGTCGATGCCAGCATCGTTAACTATGCGAACGTCACAAAGGGTTGCAGCTTTACCGCAGGATCCATGCCGTTCAGCAGCCTGATCGATTCTTAAAACCACCGCAGTTGGAGATGTTTCGGTAGCTCCATACACCTGACCTACAGAAATTCCGCGCTCGAAGAAGGGTCGAGTCGCCGCCTCCGGGATTGTTGACGACCCGGCCATGAGACCCTTGAGGGAGGAGAGATCTGCTTCCGCGAATGCTGGGTGATTACTCACGGCATTCAAAGTTGCTGGAACAAACAGAGACCAAGTGGGCTGCCACCTTTCGACGTCCTCCAGCCACTGTGCGGGATCAAAAGAACTGTGCAGAAGAACTGACGCGCCTCCCAGTAAAGCGGGGAGTGTCTGAATGTTGAGGCCGCCGACGTGGAACAGCGGCAGAAAAGTCAGGAAGCGATCGCTGGAAGTCAAGTCATGTGCATGGGCGCCATTGACAGCGTTAGCTGTTAGCGCACTTTGGGATAGGAGCGCTCCCTTGGGAGTTCCGGTAGTTCCAGAGGTATATGCAAGCAAAACAGGGTCGTCAGGCCGGCCGACTCTGGGAGTTAGGTCGATGTGCTCAGACTGAGAGACCTCATTCAGCGAACGTACTGATACCCCACCCGCAGCTTCTGTCGCATGTTCGTGGAATTTCTCGTGAGCTATGAGGAGCTTGGGCTCGGCGTCCTGGAGAATCCAACGATGTTCAGCAACCAGCAGGCGCGAGTTCAGAGGTAGAAAGATTGCTCCCAATCGGGAACAAGCAAGCAGTAGTTCTATCGCTAGTGGGTGGTTTGGTCCTAGCCAAGCAACTCGATCACCCGTTTCGACTTTGTGCAGGTGCAACCAGCTGGCTATTGATGCAATTCTTTTAGAGAGTTGCGCATAATCGGTTGTGCGACCTTCGAACTCAATGGCGAGCGCCTCTGGCTGGTGGTCAGCCCAGTTGTCTACCCATGATGCGAGATCCGATCCGTTACTCCACATAAGAAGAGTCGCTATGCCAAATCACCTTGTAGCACGCCTTCAATGACAACGGGATCACCGTCCAAGGTCAAGGTGTGATTTCGCATGGGGAGATCGAAATGTCCGAGCGTATGTCGGCCGGCGTGTTCGTTGGCCCCTGTTGAATAAAGAAAATTCCCTGCAAATGCTCTTTGTTCAGTGCCATTGGTTTGGCTTCTGTCATACAAGGACAGGGTGTCCCAGCGAGCGCCAGGATTCATGCCCCAACCAATGTGGCTAGTTGCGTAGGCATCGGGATCGCCCCATGCGTCTGAGTAGCTGCGGAAAAGGGCCGCATCGGTACCTTCGCCTACGACATCAACCACATAGTCGTTTTCGATCGTGAGTGTTACAGGAGACTCGACGTAACGCTTGAACGTCAGGTTCATGTCCCCTCGATCCATGACGATTACTCCGTTGACCGTGTTGGCTTTAGGGAAGGCCAGACATAATCCGCCGGGCCAGTGAGAGATCGACCCCGCTTGGGTTGTGTAGCCCCAACCGCCGCCACAAGGAGCGTCACTTAGGTTCACAACTACGTCGGTTCCAGCTGCCGATGTCACATGCATCTCTGTTGCTTTGATCAGCTTCTTGATTCCCGCCTTGACTTTAGGTTCTAGGTCCGCTGTCGGCATAAGCCTCTCAAGGGCCTCCGGATGTTCGTTAGAGACCATTAGGACGCGACTGCCATCGGCCAAAATTTCTGGTAGCTCGGGAGCGTGCAGTAACCCTTCAACAGTGCAGTCAACGACAAAATCGACTGAAGCAAGAGCCTTTATGACAGCTGTTGAACCGGCTATTGCGTCTGAAGCCCCCGTCGACCTAACGGGGACCGGAGAGTTTTGACGCAACGTTGGCAAAACTATGTGAATTGGGCGGATACCCAATCGATCCAAAGCCAGTTCTGCGAGATTTACGTTGACGCTTCGACTTTGAGTTTCAGAAAGGATTGCTGCGCTTTGAGTGTCATCGACAGCGCACATTTCAAACACGCGAGCGAACACGTCAATCCATTTTCCTTCGATGCGCTCTACAAGCATGGTTCCTCCTGCTTTTCAGAGTGAAGTCAATATTTGAGACCTAGTTAAGCATTGATGACTACGAATCAATCAAGATTCCTGGGATCTGACTCAGGATGGCAATTTAGTTTCTCGCCGGATCAGAAATTCTGGTGATCACAGATGGTCACGCGGATCCAAATCAGTCCCATGCAAGTGGGCTGTGTCGTTGTATCTCCTGCACATCCACCTCCGTCCGCGCTCGGTGTCCGAAGCAACCTCCAATTCTGTGATGGAGGTGACGTTGGGCGCAAGTTCCGTGTGCCACTGGTTCGGTCCTAGCCCAAAGGCAATTGCCATCGCAGCCGAAATCACACCCCCGTGGCACCCGATCAGAACGGTGGATCCCACATGAGTGCTCCCGATGTGGCTCAGTGCCTGGCCTACCCGGTGACGGAACCCAGCTCTGCTGTCGGCGCCTGGAATGATCGGGACAAATGGATCTCGTTGCTCAAAGTTGCCGAGGTCATATTGTTGTCTGACCTGCTCCCAGGTGAGGCCGTCAGCTTCACCCAATCGGAACTCCTCGAGGTCAGAATGAATTTTAATTTCATGTTGCCGCGAAGAAGAAGAAAGAACAATCTCGGTGGTTTCGATGGCTCGAGGAAGTGGCGAGGAATAGACGACATCAATTGAATTTTCGTTTCCGCTAGCCATCCTCTCACCCAGACAAGCTGCTTGCTCTTTCCCGCGGGGAGAGAGCCCCGAACAAGTGTTGGGGCCACCCACTACGCCCTCGACCATGACGTTGGATTCTCCGTGGCGAATCAGAAGAAACCTTGTCCTGGAGGTGCTATGAGTAGGTGTTTCAGTCATCGAGGCACTCTAGAGGTAGAAAGGTATTTGCAGTCAAAACATGACCTTCTGACGTAGCCTACGGTTCTGAGCATCGTCTGCTAACCGGAGAACGACCCGATGACAGCACTTGAAGTTGAGGTGGACCCACGCGAAGCGGGCTTTGACGCCCAGCGCCTAAATAGGATAAGCAGCCACCTAAACAGGTATGTGGACCGAGGACTTCTCCCAGGCGTGAATGTATTGGTCAGTCGCGACGGACAGATCGTTTATCGACACATGTATGGAGCGCGCGACATGGAGCGGTCGTTGCCGGTGGAGGCTGACACTATTTACCGCTTCTATTCGATGACGAAACCCATTACTTCGATAGCGATAATGCAGCTATACGAGCAGGGCCTCTTCCAGTTGAAAGACCCAATATCACGATGGATACCTTCATTTGGGGGCAGCCAGGTTTTCGCTGGAGGAGACGCACTCCGCCCACAAACACGTGATGCGAGCAGAGACATATCGGTTCATGATTTATTGACGCACACTAGTGGGCTTACCTATCACTTCCACATGGCGCACCCCGTAGACGAAATGTACAGAAGAGCCGGTTTTGACTGGACGAAAAGTCCAGGAAACTTAGAAAATCAGTGCGACATTCTGGCTTCGCTTCCACTTTTGTTCGATCCAGGGAGCGAATGGAATTATTCGTATTCGACCGATGTCTTGGGACGCCTTGTTGAGGTAATGAGCGGCCTGAGTCTCGACGTTTATCTGGAAAAAAATATTTTCGAACCCATAGGCATGGTCGATACTGGGTTTTCAGTGCCGAGCGGTAAAGAGGCTCGATTCGCCTCTTGTTATTACCCAAATGGTGAAACTCAGCAGGCAGTGTTGTTGGATGATGCTCAACGGTCTCGGTACCTTCGCGAACCCGAAGCTTTTTCGGGCGGAGGTGGGTTGGTCTCAACCCTGAGTGACTATCACCGTTTCACCCAGGCGCTGAGGAGCGGTGGGTCTTTAGACGGTAAGAGGATTATCGGACGGAAGACTCTGGAATTTATGACTTCCAACCATCTACCGGGAGGAGTGGATCTCACTGACTACGGGCGTCCGCTGTTTTCGGAGACGGCATACGACGGCGTTGGGTTTGGATTGGGGTTTTCAGTAGTACTCGATCCCGCAAAAGCCAAGGTTTTAAGCCAAGAAGGAGAATATGCGTGGGGTGGGGCAGCTTCCACAGCATTTTGGGTAGACCCTGTTGAAGACCTAACCGTAATATTTTTGACGCAACTGTTGCCTTCCAGTACCCATCCGATCAGGCCCGAGATGAAGGCGTTGGTCTATCAGGCGCTTCTGTAGGTCTCAGCAGGTCCAACTAAATGTGCTCGGTACTATCGAAGTCGGATCTATTTGGTCAGAGCGGAAAGAATGATAGGCAAATGCTGCGAGACTCTCGGTTATGAGCGATGAAGCTACTGAAGAGTTCGATCTCGTAATTGTCGGCACGGGATCAGGTAACAGCATCCCTGGCCCTGAGTTTGGTCATTGGAAGATAGCGATCGTTGAGAAAGGTCTCTTCGGAGGCACCTGCCTGAACGTCGGGTGTATCCCATCAAAAATGTTCGTGTACGCGGCCGATGTCGCCGAGATAATTCGAGCAGCCGATACCTATGGACTTCAGGCGGAACTAACGGGAGTGAATTGGCCGGCAATTCGCGATCGGGTATTTGGGCGAATTGACCCGATTGTGGAAGGGGGTGAGAACTACCGGCTAGGTGCTGAGTGTCCCAATATCACTGTGTTTAAAGGAGAAGGCCATCTAATAAGTGAACGGACCCTCGAAGTAACCAGTGAGGATGGCGGAGTCACCCACATATCAGGTCGACATGTAGTTCTGGGTGCGGGAGCCCGCCCATTCGTTCCGCCTTACCCGGGTCTTATGGATGTTGACTTCCACACTTCGGACACAGTGATGCGTCTCGAGGCTCTTCCTGAACGAATGCTCATTTTTGGAGGTGGGTATATAGCTGCAGAGCTTGGACACGTTTTCTCCGCCTTTGGTTGCGAGGTCACCATGGTCAACCGAGGAGACAGGTTGCTGCGGAGAGAAGACGAAGATGTTGCCCAACGATTCACTGAACTAATGAGTCGAAGGTTTGACGTTCGATGCGGAGCCGAAGTCATAAAAGTTGCTCAAGAAGACGAAGTCCTTCGAGCTGAGGTCAAGGTCGACGGCAACGTAGAGATCATCGAAACTGACCTAATTCTAGTAGCAGCAGGTCGAGTGCCTAATGGCGACCTGATCGGAGCAGAATCGTGCGGGATCGCTTGCGAAAACGGACGGGTTCTGGTTGATGAGTACTTCCGCACCAAGGTGCCCGGAGTTTGGGCGTTTGGTGATCTTTCAAACACGCATCAGCTGAAACACTTAGCAAACGCCGAAGTAAGAGCTTTGCGCCACAACCTTTTAGTCGCTGATGGTGAAGTTGACGCCCAGATGCAGAGTGTTGACGACACGTTTGTTCCCCACGCTGTTTTCGGGCACCCACAAGTAGCGTCGGTCGGGCTTACAGAGAATGATGCACGCGAAAAGGGTTTGCCGTTCGTCGTAGCATTGAAAGAGTACGGAGCGACTGCTTATGGCTGGGCAATGGAAGACTCGGAGAGTTTTTGCAAATTAATTGCTCACGCCGAAAGTCGGCAGCTACTGGGTGCGCACATTATTGGCCCTCAAGCATCGACCCTGATACAGCAGCTGGTTCAAGGTATGGAGTTCGGGCAGACGGTAGATGAGTTGGCTTCTGGTCAGTTCTACACTCATCCAGCCTTGACTGAACTAGTAGAGAACGCTCTATTGGAATTTTGATGCCCACACTGTTGATCATTCGGAACTCAAATTAATTTCCCAAAGCACTTGGTCTAAGCAATCCCCGGCCGACATTGCAGGAAAGCTGCATGGCCGTTCGGTTGAAATCGTTGATGAAACTGGAGACAGAATGGTCCAGGGGGTTGGGTGACAGAACTGGACGACGCTGAGTCGCCCCTCGGTTTGATCTGGGTCGGCGACAACACGATGCCATCCCACCGGGATTAGTCCGTTAGTCAGCCGTTCAAGCATGATGCCGGTGTTGATGATGACGTATCCGTCTGGTGGTGTCGCGTCGACCCACCGGTCTTCAATTTTGACTTGAAGTCCGCGGCTCGTAGCTCTTGGTAGGGCCGTTATCAGGTTGATATCCCCGTGTTCTTCGGCCCAAACATGGCCACCATCACCCTTTTGGGGAGCTTCGTTCATAGGTGGATAGTTGATAGCTCTGGTGAGGTGAGACCCATCTTTCAGCATCGTGTCGAAGAAACTCGCGTTCACGCCGATCCCTGTAGCGATTATTCGCAAAAAGCGCGTTTGGAGTTCCACAAGGTTCTCGTGAAAAGTCGACAAGATTCGAGCGGCTTCGGGGAGGTGGTTAGATGGAAAGACCGGGTTACCGTAGCGATGTGGGTATTGCGTGCGCAGCGGATGCCCGTCTGGCAGGGGTGCTCCCCAATTCAGCATCTCCTTCCAATCGGGAGTTTGAGACACTGCTGCCGTTTCAACCAACAAGCCTGTGTACCCAGTTTGGCCTCTAGAGCCGCCGGCTACGTATTCCTCCTTAGCCTCGGCCGGAAGGTTAAAGAACCTCGATAGAACGTCGTAAGTTTCGTCAAGCATTGCCTCGGAGAGGTCATGTTTGGTGTAGACAAAGCCCGTTGTGAGACTCCTCATGACGCCATCTACTACCGCCAGACGCTCTTTGGAGTTTCCTTGTTCGAAAGCCAGTAGGTCGACGTCGAGAATTTCAGTCATCATGAGCCAAGGTATGTGTAATTAGGGGGCTTGTCAGTCAGTTTTTCCGGTTAACCAAACTTCATACCTGTTGGTGTCAGTCCAAGCTCCTGTCAATTCGTCGAATCTTTGTGCAGGTCCAAGCATTAACGAAGTGTGGCCGTCGCGTGCTTCTGAGCTAGATACCGAGTTCATGTCCTGTGGAAGGCGGAGTTCTTTGGAAGGAGGTGCTTCGAATGGTTCCCGAGGGACGATTGCGAGCTCAGGCAGCGTTGCGAGGGCTGAATCACGTAACACCGGGTCACCTTCATAAAAAATTGGATCCTGTATCTGGAGCCATTTGTCAGCTCCCATTACAAGTAAGTCGTAACCAACGGCTATATCTGCCAATAATTGGGAGTCTGTTACCAGAATTTGGAGCCATGTATGTTCTGCGGCTACTTCTTCCAATATTGCGATCCGATGCTCGAATTTAGGAATAGATACATCCTGTTTAGCCAGTGCTACCCGGCTGACCGCCCACACGACCCGTTCTATTTCGTGTTGGGCTATTACAGCCTCGGAAATAGCTAGATGCGCCACGGTGGGTGGATTAAATGACCCGGGATAGATCGCCGTAGCCATATCAGATACGTCTGCCCGTTAGCGATCGCAGGGCTCTCGGGTTGCCACCAAGTTTAATCTCGACGTCCCTGTTGATTCCATGCGCAAGGTTGTCCCACATCCGGTCAATCAGTTGAGCGCGGAGGACATCTTCGTGACGCACTCCATCTTCTAAAGAACGACGCAGAAAGGGGACGCAGTAGACGTTTAGGCCGATTAATGCCGATGCTAAACCTAAGTCCAGAGGCGCTGCTCCTGCTTTGCGAGATAGCTGAACCCTCAGCTCTATATTCTGACCGAGAACCCGGATTATCGGCGGCACGAGTTCCTCGTAGGCTGTCCGAGGAACCTGATGTCGATTGGATAAAGCATGGGTAGCGCTTGTTGCTGCTTCGTCTCCAAGTCTTAATGTTTGGAGTCTGATTCCCGCAAACCAAGCGGCCTTCCTGTTCAGCTTTTGGGGAGGAGAGAACCCAGAATCTGTTGGTTGCGGTGATGAAGCATTTTTCAGGACGCGATCATATTCAGCTCGACGAACTGGGTCAGACAAGACGAACCAGGCATCGTTAATCTGGCGCATTAAGACCGAATCACCGGACTGTCTGTCGGGGTGATGGACAAGTGCCAGTCGTCGATAAGCACGTTGCAAAGACTCTTGCGTACTGCCAATTGGGACCCCTAATTGTTCGTATAACGATGGGTTGGCCACCTCGCTCTTGGGATCTTCCATAGGTCAACTTCTTAGTGTTATACGCCCAGGGTCTCCCGGCTCCAACTCACCTATTACCGCTGCGAAATGACCCGATTCTGTGAGTTCTGCAACGGCATCGGCAGCAGCGGGCGCGTCACAAGAGAATAAAAGGCCACCCGAGGTTTGAGCATCGCAGAGAATGAGGCGCTCAGTGAAAGACCCACCACTTAAAAATGGTTCGAGAAAATCTAGGTTCCTCTCAGTGCCTCCAGCCACAAAACCACCTTCAACCAAGTCATGAATGCTGGGTAGAAGTGGAACCGACGTTGTTTCAACTGAGGCAGCCAACCCACTGGCTGATGCCAACTCATAGAGGTGACCGAGGAGGCCGAATCCAGTAACGTCCGTGGCTGCTGAGGCTCTTACCCGAGAAGCAGTTTTGGCCGCCGAGGAGTTGAGGCGAGTCATTTCTCGAACGCCCGCAACGTAAACCTCATTTAAGGAACCGTCTTGTGAAATAGCTTCAGGGTCGGAACGCTTTACAGCTGTTGCCAGGAGGCCTGTCCCTATTGGTTTCGTCAGGACCAGAGCTTGGCCTGCTTCACCTCCGCCGTTGGTGAGAAGTTCGTCGGGTGCAACTTCTCCCACGATAGACATGCCGTACATTGGCTCCGGTCCATCAACGGTATGGCCGCCCGCTACAACCCAGCCGCCCTCCTCAGCAGCTGTTTGACCACCGATGAGCACATCGCCAAGGATCTCTAAGGCAAGTTCCTCCTGAGGCCACGCGACCAGGTTGAGAGCGAATAATGGTTTGGCTCCCATGGCGTAGACGTCGCTGACAGCGTTAGTCGCCGATATCTGACCCCACAGCTTTGCATCATCAACTATTGGGGTGAAAAAGTCAGCGGTGGCAACTAGAGCATTGCCGTCTGAGCGTCGCCACACGGCAGCGTCATCGCTGTTTTCTGTACCAACCAAGAGGTCGGGATGACTGGAATTTGGTAAGTGACGCAACACGTGCGCCAGGTCACTGGGACCGAGCTTGCAAGCTCAACCAGCGCCGTGGCTGTACTGGGTCAGTCGAATCAAACTAGTCACACCACCACGGTAGTACCCAAGCGCTAGCTCACCGTATAAGTCTCCATTGTCTCAAGGAAAATTTGCATTCCCCGGTCACGGTCGATTTCGTAAGCAACTTCACAGTTGAGTGGTTGATCTCCCCAACCTCGCTGATCGACGACCGTCATTCCCCGTGTGTAGACGCCTTCGGTTTCGACGGTCACGTTCCGGAGTTCGAACTCGAATAATTCTGGGTGAGTTATAGCGAGAACAGCGCATGGGTCATGCAGAGGAACCCGCTGCCCGCGAGTTCGTTTCTGGTACGACATGAGATAAAAGTCGAAGAGGTCAGCAGCAAAATCTGCTACTTGGTTATTGATGCCGCGCAGGTCCGTGATGATTTGCTCATCAATGCCGAATTTATGAGTGAGATTAAGTCCGGCCATTCGAAATGGTTGTAAACCAGCGCTAAAAACAATCGACGCAGCATGGGGGTCAGCCCACACGTTGAATTCAGCCGTGGCGGTGACGTTGCCCACTGTTGCGCTCCCACCCATAATCGATATGCCAGCAACGCGCTCCACTATGTCGGGTGCCTGTTGTACGGCCAAAGCAACATTCGTAAGAGGCCCGATCGGCACCAGCCACACGTCGTCATTGTCGCGAACGGTGTCAATAATGAACCGCACAGCATCGGAGCTATTGGCAGAGCGTTTGACCTTTGGTCGGGATGGTCCATCTAATCCTGTTTTGCCATGGGCTTCTTCGGCATGCCTCGGCGGCAACAAAAGGGGTTTTTCGGCACCTGCATGGACCTCAACATTAAGACCAACAAGTTCTGTAAGCAGAAGAGCGTTGTCAGTAGTTAAATCCAGCGGTGCATTACCCGACACAGTCGTAATTCCTAGAATTTCGGTTAACTGGCAGGCCATCATGATCGCTATAGCATCGTCGTGTCCGGGGTCGCAGTCGATGATGATCTTAGGTTTCATAGTCGCGTCATCCCTGGTCCATTATCATCTGTATCCCCCCAATAATGGGGAAGTCTTAGATACCCGACTCTTGGTAGTTCGATAGCAGTTTGCAACCCTTGATGGAGTTTGAGTCGCTGAATAGAGCGAACGTGGCTCAACATCTCGTAGAACACCATCCAAAGGGAGCCCTCGAGATCATAGGTAATACTGCTGCCCTGTGGGTCATCGGTGTGTGCCCCTCGTGGGAGGGTGGTGATCACATACTTCCAGAACGCTGTACCCCTGACAGTTTGTGTTTCTGATCGCAGTAGGTCTATCGAGTGATCTTCGACCAGCGTCGTCAGCCAATCTATTCCCAAACGAAGATGGCCCAGAATGTCTGGTATCTGCCAAAATAAAGTTGTATCGAGTACCCGGTCCCATTTGTTGTGAGGTCCCATCTGATGCTCGGTCCAGTTAATTGGATCGGGAACGTCACCATCGGGCCACAGCAGATGGCCCGCTCGCCTTTTGCTGAACACAAGGGCATCCCATGCGATATGGGAGACTTGCCTTCTACACGACCACCACATCCATTCTTTTTCGGGTGACGTGTCGTGAAAATCCAGTTGATCATCCGACAGATCTTCCAGTTCGGCTTCCACCCAATCGACGATGTGGGGATACCACGGCATCGCCCCTGACTCCGAAGAAGTAGGCATCTCAAGAATGTTGGGGTCTGTTAGAGCCATGTGACGAAGCTAGTCGTGCTCCTTGGATAGTTGCTGTTTAGCTCGGCAGATCTTCGAAGGAACGTGGACTTGGGCAGTTACATACCAGATTCCTGTCACCGTGAGCACCATCAATTCTGCTTACAGGCGGCCAGTACTTGTCCCCAGAGCTGGAAGAGAGCGGGAAGGCGGCTTCTCGTCGCGTGTACGGATGATGCCAATCGTCTTTTAATAGATCTTCAGCTGGGTGCGGGGCATTCACAAGAGGATTGTCATCGGCAGGCCATTCACCAGATTCGATTCGCCTAATTTCTTTCCTGATTTCGATCATGGCATCGCAAAAGCGGTCGATCTCCTGTTTGGACTCACTTTCGGTTGGCTCAACCATCAATGTGCCCGGCACTGGGAAAGACATCGTTGGCGCATGAAATCCATAGTCGATCAGCCTCTTCGCTATGTCTTCAACGGTTACGACCTCTGATAACTGTCTCAGGTCCAAGATGCATTCATGGGCCACTAATCCGTTTTGCCCTCGATATAGAACTGGATAGCTGTCGTCCAGCCGAAGTGCGATGTAGTTAGCATTCAAAATAGCGACTGCCGTGGCGCGCTTTAAACCCTCGGCTCCCATCATCGCTACATACATCCAGGGAATAGGCAGGATTCCTGCAGACCCCCAGGGGGCTGCAGCTATGGCTCCACTTCCGGTTGCTGGCCCCGCCTCGGGGACCAGCGGGTGATTGGGTAAGAACGGAGCTAAATGCTCTCTTACCGCGACCGGACCTATACCCGGACCACCTCCGCCGTGAGGAATGCAGAAGGTTTTATGAAGGTTGAGGTGGCTTACGTCAGCCCCGAACTGTCCAGGTGCGGCGAGTCCGACTAGGGCATTTAAGTTTGCTCCGTCAACGTAGACCTGGCCGCCGGCTTGGTGGATTGTTCGGCAGATCTCAACTATCCCTTCTTCGAATACCCCATGTGTCGACGGGTATGTGACCATTATCCCGGCAAGAACATCTTCATATTTGGCAACTTTCATTTGCAGGTCGTTGAGATCAATATCGCCGTCATGATCGCATTCGACAACTATGACTTTGAGTCCTGCCATAACCGCTGAAGCAGCATTAGTCCCATGAGCTGAGGAAGGAATGAGGCACACGTCTCGTTGGTCTTCCCCTCTGGACTCGTGGTAACGCTTAATGGCTAAGAGGCCAGCGAACTCTCCTTGCGAGCCAGCATTAGGTTGTAGCGAAATTTTGTCATATCCAGTGCACGCGAGTAGCCAGTCGCTTAGTTCCTCAATGAGTTCCATATAACCCTTTGCTTGGTCCAGAGGTGCGAACGGATGGATGTCCGCGAACTCTGGCCAAGTAATCGGTTCCATTTCACTCGCGGCATTAAGTTTCATTGTGCAACTACCGAGAGGAATCATGCTGCGGTCCAAAGCTATGTCCTTGTCAGAAAGTCGGCGGATGTATCGGAGCATTTCGGTCTCTGAACGGTAGGTATTAAAAACTGGATGATCTAGGTAGCTGGAAGAACGGCTTAGATGCTCGGGTATTCCTTTTTGGGTGACAAAGGATTGTGAGCTTTCGCTGTCGTTTAAGAATGCCCGGACTAACTGATCAAGGGTCGCCTCATCGCAGGTTTCGTCGAAGGTCACAGCGACGCTATCTGAGTCAAGGAACCGAATATTTATTCCCTCTGCGAGAGCGCGTTGCAGGACTCCTGCTGCCTCACCCTGAACCTGAATGGTGAGAGTGTCGAAGAATGCTTGATTGGAAACAGTGAACCCAGCAGATTCAAGTTTTGTGGCGAGGGCGGAAGTGAGGCTGTGGACCCGTTGAGCGATCTCCTTTAGGCCATCAGGACCATGGTAAACGGCGTACATAGATGCAATGACTGCAAGTAAAACCTGAGCTGTGCATATATTGCTCGTCGCTTTTTCGCGGCGGATATGTTGCTCTCGAGTTTGCAGTGCCAACCGTGTTGCTGGGCGACCTTCACTGTCGAGCGAGACACCAACTAACCGCCCTGGGAGAGCTCGTTTATGGTCTTCTCGGGCAGCGAGGTACCCAGCGTGAGGACCCCCAAAGCCAAGTGGAACACCGAAACGTTGCGAAGTTCCTACGACTAAATCAGCCCCTAATTCTCCGGGCGGGGTCAGAAGGCAGAGGGCCAAGAGATCAGAAGCGACACAAAGAATTCCATCATTTCCGTGGATCGCTTCCGCGATGTGGCTGATATCGCGAATGTCACCTGAAGAGCCGGGGTATTGGACCAAAACTCCGTAGCAATCGGCAGGATCGAGATCTTGCCAAGCATCGCCCACCTGTATGTCTATGCCTAAGGCTTCGGCACGAGTTCGGACCACATCGATGGTTTGTGGGTAACAGTCCGAATCGACAAAGAATTTTTCCCCTGTAGTTTTTGTTAACCGCCTAGCCATGGTCATCGCCTCAGCTGCAGCAGTGCTCTCATCCAGCAACGAACTATTAGATATCTCCATCCCGGTAAGGTCACAAACCAGTGTTTGGTAGTTGAGAAGAGCTTCCAGTCTGCCTTGGCTTATTTCTGGTTGGTAGGGCGTGTAAGCGGTGTACCAACCAGGGTTCTCAAGGACTCGACGGACCACCACAGTGGGCGTCACTGTGTTGTGGTAGCCCAGCCCTATTAATGATTTCATTGGCTGGTTCAAATTCGCTTTTCGCTGAATTTGAGCAATGGCATCAACCTCGGTGAGGGGATTCGGAAGATCAAGTGGTTCGTGTGTGCGGATTGCAGCTGGGACAACGGCAGTGCACAGATCCTCGAGGCTGAGATAACCGGTAGCTGAGAGCATCAAAGCTATTTCGTCATCGCTTGGACCAAGATGCCGGGCGAGAAAATCGGGTTGAGGGTTAAGTTCTTGCATGTGTGAGTCTCAATTTCGGCTGTAGTTGTGAGGAACGAATGGCAAAGCGCTGATTTGGCAAGGGACCTCTTTGCCTCGCACTTCAGCAAGCAAAGTGCTTTTAGAGTCCGAGATCGTTGGATCGACATAGCCCATGGCAACCGGTCGATCACAGGTGGGTCCGAAGCCCCCGCTAGTGACAACTCCGACCTCTAGGTCTTTGTCAGTTCGTAGTTTCGTCCCGTCTCGGATCGGCCGCTTAGTTAGAGAGGAAATTCCTACCCGAGTTCGGT
>MDSV01146726.1_pt1 | contig 16018 bp, 11 predicted proteins | sample 810851 | NCBI WGS metagenome assembly MDSV01 (sample SAMN05326640, study PRJNA326480) | marine metagenome | isolation source: seawater | place: Atlantic Ocean: North East | collected 2012 | reverse complement strand
TTAACAACTCCAGTAACATCTGTAGTTCTGAAGTAAAATTGAGGTCTATAATTAGTGAAAAATGGCGTGTGCCTCCCGCCTTCATCCTTAGTAAGAATATAAGCCTCCGCTTTGAATTTTGTATGCGGAGTTATACTTCCAGGCTTAGCTAGAACTTGACCACGTTCAACATCTTCCCTGCCTACACCACGTATAAGGCAACCAACGTTATCACCAGCCTCTCCAGAATCAAGCAACTTTCTAAACATCTCTACACCTGTTACTGTTGTCTTTGAAGTGTCTTTGATACCAACTATTTCCACCTCATCACCAACGTTGACAATTCCACGTTCAATCCTACCTGTTACCACTGTTCCTCTTCCAGAAATTGAGAAAACATCTTCAATAGGCATGATAAAGTCTTTATCTTTAGGTCTATCAGGTTGAGGAACATATTCATCTACGGACTTCATTAGTTCCATAATCGCATCTTTACCTGTGGCATCATCTTTGCCTTCTAGTGCAGCAAGGGCGGACCCTTTAATTATTGGAATATCGTCACCTGGAAACTCATAAGCAGTTAATAGTTCTCTTACTTCTAGTTCGACCAAATCAAGAAGTTCGGCATCATCAACTTGGTCAACTTTGTTAAGAAAAACAACAATTGCAGGAACACCAACTTGTCTAGCCAACAAAATATGCTCCCTAGTTTGAGGCATAGGACCATCTGCAGCGTTAACGACCAGTATCGCTCCGTCCATTTGCGCGGCACCAGTTATCATATTTTTTACGTAATCAGCATGTCCTGGGCAATCAACGTGAGCATAATGTCGACTTTCTGTTTCATATTCCACATGAGCCGTTGCAATAGTGATACCACGAGCCCTTTCTTCTGGGGCTTTGTCAATTTGATCGTAGGCTGTAAAATCAGCCCCGCCAGCATCAGCTAGAACTTTAGTTATAGCTGCTGTCAAAGTTGTCTTACCATGATCCACATGACCGATTGTACCAATATTACAATGCGGCTTATTTCTCTCAAATTTTTCTTTACTCATTTAATCATTTCTCCTCTATCTTAAACTCTTAAAAAAATTTCTATGCTAACTTGGCACACACCTCATCTGAAACAGCTTGAGGAACGGCTTCGTATCGCTCAAAATGCATTGTAAATTGCGCTCTGCCCTGTGTCATTGAGCGCAAAGTATTAACATAGCCAAACATATTAGCCAAAGGAACCAGAGACTCAATAACTGTTGCATTTCCTCGAGCTTCGGTGCCAGAAACTTGACCCCTTCTACTATTTAAATCTCCGATAACATCTCCCATATAATCTTCAGGAGTAACAACCTCAACTTTCATCATAGGCTCTAAGAGCTTAACACCTAACTTTGGCTTAACTTCTCTGAATGCTGATCTCGCAGCAATCTCAAAAGCCATTACACTTGAATCAACATCATGGTGAGCCCCATCTTCAAGAACAACCTCAAAATCAATTAGAGGAAAGCCTGCTAAAAGTCCTGTCTCTGCGACAGATTTTATACCTTTTTCTACACCTGGAATATATTCCTTTGGAATATTTCCGCCCCTAATTTTATCTTCAAAATTTAAACCTGAGCCTGGCTCTAATGGATTGAAAGTCATTTTTACCCTTGCAAATTGACCCGAACCACCTGTCTGCTTTTTATGTGTATAATCAATTTGAGAAGATTTAGAAATTGTTTCCCTGTACGCTACTTGAGGAGCACCTATATTAGCCTCTACCTTAAATTCTCTTTTCATACGATCAACAATTATTTCCAGGTGAAGTTCTCCCATTCCTTTTATTATTGTTTGGCCACTTTCTTCGTCAGACGAAACCTGGAAAGATGGGTCTTCTGCTGCTAGTCTAGTAAGAGCTAATCCCATTTTTTCTTGATCGTTTTTTGTTTTTGGCTCTACAGCAATCTCAATAACTGGGTCAGGAAATTCCATTCTTTCTAAAACTACTGGCTTTTCAGGATCACATAATGTATCACCTGTTGTCGAAGCTTTTAGCCCAGCAATTGCAACAATGTCGCCTGCTCTTGCTTCCTTAATATCTTCACGATGATTAGAATGCATCTGAAGCATTCTCCCAATTCTCTCTTTCTTATCCTTGACTGAGTTAAGAACTGAGGAGCCAGATTCTACTACTCCAGAATATACCCTCACAAAAGTTAACGAGCCAACAAATGGATCTGTCATTATTTTGAAAGCTAAAGCAGAAAAAGGCTCATCATCACTTGTCTTTCGAACTAACTCTTCATCAGAACCGAGCTTTGAGCCTTTTATTGCATCAACATCTTCTGGAGAAGGCAAATAATCGACAACTGCGTCAAGAAGAGGTTGAACGCCTTTATTTTTAAAAGCGGATCCATTTAAAACTGGGACAAATTCAGAATTGATAGTTCCCTTTCTGATACACTTTACTAGAGTATCTTCACTGGGCTCGTCACCATCTAAATAAGCTTCAAGAGCATCATCATCTTGCTCTAATGCAGTTTCTATCAGTTGAGAACGCATTTTATCTGCATTTTCTCTCATTTCTGCAGGTATTTCCTTTGAAGCAAATTTTGCACCGAGACTATCATCTTCCCAAACTATTGCCTTCATATTGATTAAATCTATAACCCCATCATAGTCGGACTCTTTCCCAATTGGCAGTTGTAAAACCAATGGCTTAGCACCAAGCCTGTCTGTGATCATCTGAACTGTTCTGTCAAAATTTGCTCCCACTCTATCCATTTTATTTACGAAACAAATTCTGGGGACACCGTACCTATCAGCCTGTCTCCAAACAGTTTCTGATTGAGGCTCAACACCAGCGACACTATCAAAGACAGCAACAGCGCCATCAAGAACTCGTAAACTTCTCTCTACTTCAATTGTAAAATCTACATGCCCAGGTGTATCGATTATATTTATTCTCTGATCTTTCCAAAAACATGTTGTAGCAGCAGATGTAATAGTAATACCTCTTTCTTGCTCTTGCTCCATCCAATCCATAGTTGCATTTCCGTCATGCACTTCACCAATTTTATGGGAGATTCCTGTGTAAAAAAGTATCCTCTCCGTAGTAGTAGTTTTCCCGGCATCAATATGTGCCATTATACCAATATTACGATACTTATTTAATTGAGTTTTTCTTGACATAAATTTATCCTAAAACTACCAACGATAATGAGCAAACGCTTTATTTGCATCAGCCATCTTGTGCGTGTCTTCCCTCTTTTTTATTGCATTTCCTCTACTATCAGATGCATCCATCAATTCTCCAGACAATCTTTCAATCATCGTATTTTCTGACCTTGAACGCGCAGCTTTGATCAACCACCTTATTGCAAGTGCCTGCCCTCTGTCTGGCCTTACTTCAACTGGAACTTGATAAGTTGCCCCTCCAACCCTTCTAGACCTAACTTCAATTTCTGGTTTTACGTTATCAAGCGCTTCTTGAAAAAACTTTAAAGGATCTGTTTTCTTCTTATCTTCGATAATATCAAGAGCACCATAAACTATTCTTTCAGCAACAGATTTCTTTCCATTATACATAAGTGAATTCATAAATTTGCCAAGCACGATATTTCCATATTTTGCATCTGGAAGAATTTGTCTTTTTTCTGCTGCTCTTCGTCGTGACATAACTTTTCCTTATTTAGGCCTTTTAGCCCCATACTTTGAACGTCTTTGCCTTCTATCACTAACACCTTGAGTATCTAAAACACCCCTAACTATATGGTATCGAACCCCAGGCAAATCCTTAACCCTACCACCTCTAATTATAACAACTGAATGCTCTTGAAGATTATGCCCTTCACCAGGGATATAGCTTGTTACTTCAAAATTATTGGTTAACCTCACCCTAGCAACTTTCCTGAGTGCCGAATTTGGCTTTTTTGGGGTTGTTGTGTAAACCCTTGTGCATACACCTCTTTTTTGAGGGCAGCCTTCCATAGCAGGCACTTTGTTCTTTTTAATTGGAGCCACTCTAGGCTTTCTGACTAACTGATTAATTGTTGGCATATTAAATTCCTAATCCAATAAGTAGCACAAGCGTTAGTCAAAGCATTCTAGCCATAAACTAACCTAAAGAGTGTTTTTTAATTTAAACTCAAAAAAGTCCATATACATCAAGCTTACCCTATGAAATGTGTTTAGAATAAACTACGACCAAATCATAGAGAGGCGCGCATACTATGAATGCTTTGTTTAATCGTCAAGCTGATTTAGCTGTTTTTGTTGGTTTTTTTGAAAAAAAACTCAATTAAGTTAAAAATTTCAAAAAATTAAATCATAGAGACGCCGATTCAGCAAAAATTACAACTTTTATAGACTTTCATTCGATTCCTCAGGAGTCTCAGGCTGCTTATCTACAACCTCCTCAGATTGAAATAGGCCAGCGGATTCCGAGGCTGTTTCTATTCTTAACTTTTCTTCATTTGCTTTTTCCATTTTAGCTGCTTCTTTCTCCCTCTCAATAATCTCGCGATCCCTTTGAGCGGCAATAGTTCTAAACTTATTCATTGCGCCACCAGTACCAGCCGGGATTAATCTCCCAACAATAACATTCTCCTTAAGACCTATTAATTCATCTATTTTACCAGATACTGCGGCTTCGGTTAAAACTCTTGTTGTTTCTTGAAAAGAGGCTGCTGAGAAAAACGATTTTGTATGCAAAGATGCCTTAGTTATTCCTAAAAGTATTGGTTCAGATTTAGCAGGAGCTAAATCTTCCTTAATTACCTTTTCGTTTTCTAACTGAAATTCATCACGATCTACTTGCTCCCCAGACAAAAAGGTTGTTTCTCCAGGATTAGTTATTTCAACTTTCTGCAACATTTGCCTACATATAACTTCAATATGTTTGTCATTAATAGTTACACCTTGCAGTCTATACACCTCTTGAATTTCGCTTACTAAATAAGCTGCTAACGCCTCAACTCCCATTACACGCAAAATGTCATGGGGAACTGGGTTTCCATCAAGCAAGAAATCACCTTTATTAATATAATCCCCTTCTTGGACAGATAAATGTTTTCCCTTAGGAACAAGGTACTCAACAGGCTCGCCCTTACCCTCAGGTGGAACAACAGAAATTCGCCTTTTATTTTTATAATCCTTACCAAACTCAACAGTACCCTCTACCTCGGACATAATTGCATGGTCTTTGGGCAACCTTGCCTCAAAAAGCTCTGCAACTCTGGGCAACCCCCCAGTAATATCTCTAGTCTTAGTCCCCTCTCTAGGTATCCTAGCCAAAACATCTCCTGCATGGACTTCTTGACCATCTGATATTGACAAAATAGCCCCAACAGAAAGGAAATATCTAGCTTCCATTCCATTTGCCAAGTTAACAACTTCTCCTTTTTTATCTCTTAAAGTTATTCTAGGCCTCAAATCAGAACCTTTTGGTTGTTGTCTCCAGTCAACAACGACTTTACTGGCTATACCTGTTGTTTCGTCTTCTACATCTCTCATAGATACACCGTCAACTAAGTCCCTATATGCAGTAATACCTTCTTTTTCAGTAATAATTGGCATAGTATATGGGTCCCACTCAGCAATTTTGTCTCCTTTTTGGACTTTCATACCCTCATCAGCAATTAGTTTGGCACCGTAAGGCAACTTATACCTCCCCCTTTCTCTTCCATCTTCCTCAGTAATAACTAATTCAGTATTCCTGCCCATTACTATTAAATCACCCTTAGAATCCTTAACTACATTTCTATTTTCTATTTTTGAAACACCGTCATGAGTCGCTTCTGCAGCGGTTTGTTCAGATAATTGAGCTGTACCACCAATATGAAAGGTTCTCATTGTCAATTGAGTTCCGGGCTCACCAATTGATTGAGCCGCTATAACACCAACAGCCTCACCAAGGTTTACTGGAGTTCCTCGAGCTAAATCTCTTCCATAACATTTACCACAAACCCCGCCCCTTGTTTCACATGTTAAAACAGATCTTATAAGAACTGACTCAACTCCAGATTGTTCAATAAGTTTTACATCCTTTTCTGTTATTAGTGTTCCTGCAGAAACAACAACATTCTCAGATACTGGGTCAACTATATCTACTGATGAAGTTCTTCCTAGAACCCTATCACCAAGTGAAACAATAACCTCACCACCCTCAAGAACTTCTTTAACTGTTAACCCATCAGTTGATCCACAGTCTTCTTCTATAATTATACAATCTTGAGCAACATCCACTAATCTTCTAGTTAAATAACCAGAGTTAGCTGTTTTTAAAGCAGTGTCAGCTAGCCCCTTTCTCGCTCCGTGAGTAGAATTGAAATACTCAAGAACCGATAAACCCTCTTTAAAATTTGATATAATAGGCGTTTCAATAATTTCTCCTGATGGCTTCGCCATTAAGCCTCTCATACCAGCTAATTGTTTCATCTGAGCTACGGAACCCCTCGCACCAGAATGAGCCATCATATAAATTGAATTTACCTGAGTGCCTCCACCTTCTAACTCTTCCCCACCAGACATATCTTGCATCATTTCATCAGCAACTTTTTCAGTACACTGCGACCAAGCGTCAACTGCTTTGTTATATTTTTCCCCCTGAGTGATAAGCCCATCAAGATATTGAAGCTCATACTCCTTGACTAATTTTCTAGTCTCATCTACCAAACGCTCTTTAGCATCAGGAACTATCATATCATCTTTACCAAATGATATTCCAGCTCGAGCTGCGTGAGCAAAACCAAGAGCCATTAACTTGTCTGCAAAAATAACTGTTTCCTTTTGACCAGTATGACGATAAACCTCATCAATAACCTGGCTAACTTCTTTTTTTGTTAACAACTTATTGATCAAAGAAAAAGATATTCGTGGATGCCTCGGCAGTATTGCAGATAATAACATTCTTCCTGGAGTACTATCGACTATTGTAGTCACATTTTTACCATCATTATCAACAGTCTTGTACCTAGATTTAATTCTTGCATGTAATGAAACAACTCCAGACGCCAAAGCATGTTCTATCTCATCAACATCTCCAAATACCATACCCTCTCCTAATTCATCAGGTTGGGATATAGTCATATAATACAAACCTAAGACTATATCTTGAGAAGGCACAATAATTGGCTTCCCGTTCGCTGGATTAAGAATATTATTTGTGGACATCATCAAAACTCTTGCTTCTAGCTGAGCTTCTAAAGACAAAGGAACATGAACAGCCATTTGATCACCATCAAAATCAGCATTAAAAGCTGTACAAACTAGAGGATGCAATTGAATAGCCTTACCTTCTATAAGGATCGGCTCAAAAGCTTGAATTCCAAGTCTATGTAAAGTTGGAGCCCGGTTAAGCAAAACAGGATGTTCTCTGATGACCTCTTCAAGAATATCCCAAACTTCTGGTCTAGCTGTTTCAACCAATTTCTTTGCCATTTTAATGGTAGCTGCCATTCCATAATGCTCTAATCTAGAATAAACAAATGGTTTGAATAATTCTAAAGCCATCTTTTTTGGCAAACCACATTGTTGTAACTTTAGCTCTGGACCTACAACAATCACAGACCTTCCAGAATAATCTACTCTTTTACCGAGCAAATTTTGTCTAAACCTACCTTGTTTTCCCTTTAGCATATCAGCAAGAGACTTTAGCGGTCTTTTGTTAGTGCCTGTAATAACCCTCCCTCTCCTGCCATTATCGAAGAGAGCATCTACAGACTCTTGAAGCATTCTTTTTTCATTTCTGACAATTATGTCAGGGGCCTTAAGGTCCATTAATCTTTTCAACCTGTTATTTCTATTAATTACTCTTCGATACAGATCGTTTAGATCTGATGTTGCAAATCTACCCCCATCAAGAGGAACTAAAGGTCTTAGATCTGGTGGAATGACTGGGATAACTGTTAAGATCATCCATTCTGGTCTATTACCTGATGAAATAAAAGCCTCTACTAATTTAAGTCTTTTAATTAATTTTTTCGGGCGAACACTTGAAGTTGTTTCCGCTAACTCAGTACGAATATTTTGCCTTTCTCTTTCAAGGTCAAGATTCTCAAGAAGTTTTCGAATTGCTTCTGCTCCAATACCTGCCTCAAAATCATCTTGACCATACTCATCTTGAGCAGCTAAGTATTCTTCCTCTGTTAGGACCTGATACCTTTTTAAAGCAGTCAAACCTGGGTCAACAACTATGTAATTTTCAAAATATAAAACCCTTTCTAAATCTTTTAACATAAGATCTAGCATCAAACCTATTCTTGAAGGCAAAGATTTTAAAAACCAAATATGAGCTACAGGAGAAGCCAGCTCTATGTGACCCATCCTTTCTCTTCTTACTCGACTTAAAGTTACTTCAACACCACACTTTTCGCAAACAATCCCTCTATATTTCATTCGTTTGTATTTCCCACACAAACATTCGTAATCTTTGATTGGACCAAAAATCCTAGCACAAAAAAGTCCGTCTCTTTCAGGTTTGAAAGTCCTATAGTTTATAGTTTCCGGCTTCCTTATTTCTCCAAAAGACCATGAGTGGATCTTTTCGGGACTAGCAATTGCGATTTGTATTTGGTCAAAATTTTGCACACCATCACCTTGTCCAAAAAAACGCATCAAGTCGCTCATACTTCTAACTCCTGAAAAAAAATGTTCAAAAAAAAATTACGCCCCAGATTGTTTCAATTCAACGTCCATACCTAAAGAACGTAGTTCTTTAACAAGGACATTAAAAGATTCAGGAACACCAGCTTCAAACGTGTCATCACCTTGAATAATCGCCTCATACACTTTAGTTCTTCCGGCAACATCGTCAGACTTAACCGTCAACATTTCTTGAAGAGTATATGCAGCTCCATAAGCTTGCAAAGCCCAGACTTCCATCTCTCCAAATCTTTGACCACCAAATTGAGCTTTCCCACCAAGTGGTTGTTGCGTTACAAGGCTGTATGGACCAATTGATCGTGCATGTATTTTATCATCAACCAAATGATGTAATTTTAACATATAAATATAACCAACTGTAACAGGTCTCGCAAAAGACTCACCCGTTCTTCCATCTGTTAGGAAAACTTGACCAGAACTATCTAAACCAGCCTTTTCAAGAAGCTCAACAATATTGTTTTCATTAGCGCCATCAAAAACTGGTGTAGCCATTGGAACGCCCGATCTAAGGTTATCTCCTAGCTCAATAAGCTCAGAGTCATTAAATGTTTCAATCTCATCCTGAACACTTGCAGAATATATGGATTTATACTCATCAACAAGGCTTTCTCTGTCACCAGTGGATTGAAACTGATCAACCAAATCACCAATTTGGCTTCCAATTTTGTAAGCAGCCCATCCCAGATGGGTTTCTAAAATCTGCCCAACATTCATTCTAGAAGGAACTCCTAATGGATTCAAAACAACATCAACTGGGGTCCCATCTTCCAAATGAGGCATATCTTCTATAGGAATAATTCTTGAAATCACACCCTTATTCCCATGTCTTCCTGCCATCTTATCTCCAGGTTGAAGTTTTCTTTTTACAGCAACAAAAATTTTGACCATTTTCATTACTCCCGGCAGCAATTCGTCACCCCTTTGAATTTTATCTACCTTATCTTCAAACCTTCTTCTTACTTCTCTCTCAGCTGCATCAAATTGTATCTTAAGTTGTTCAACAGATTCAGATATAGAGGCATCTTCCAATTCAATTTGCCACCAATTATTTTTTGGCAATTCAGACAATGAATCAGAAGTTATAGTGCCAGCATTAGGGGTGTTTTGCCCTATCAATAGATCCTTAAGTCGATCAAACGTATTTCTTTCTAAAATTGCTGTTTCATCATCTTTATCTTTGGCTAATGATTTTATTTCTTCTCTTTCAATAGCCAGAGCTCTTTCGTCTTTTTCGACACCATGTCGATTAAATACTCTCACTTCAACCACAGTTCCTCTAACACTTGGAGGAAGACGGAGAGATGTATCCCTTACATCAGAAGCTTTCTCACCAAAAATAGCGCGTAAAAGTTTTTCTTCTGGCGTCATTGGTGATTCACCCTTCGGGGTTACTTTGCCAACCAGAATATCACCAGGCCCAACGTGCGCTCCAACATAAACGATACCAGCTTCATCTAAATTTTTTAGAGCCTCTTCTCCAACGTTAGGAATATCTCTTGTAATATCTTCCTGACCTAATTTGGTATCTCTGGCCATTACCTCAAATTCTTCAATATGGATTGATGTAAACACATCGTCACTAACTACCCTTTCAGATATCAAGATTGAGTCTTCAAAGTTGTAACCTTGCCATGGCATGAATGCGACAAGCACATTCTTTCCTAATGCAAGCTCCCCTATGTCTGTAGATGGCCCATCTGCAATTATGTCCCCCTCAGAAACTCTATCACCAACTTTAACAACTGGTCTCTGATTAATACATGTATTTTGATTAGATCTTTGAAATTTAAGTAGATTATAAATATCAACACCTGGCGCACCCAAGTCAGAATCTTGTTCAGCTCTAACAACAATTCTTTTAGCATCAACTTGAGTTACCAAACCTGACCTTCTTGCTATAGCGGTAACGCCTGAATCTCTAGCAACAGTTGCTTCCATTCCTGTTCCAACTAAAGGTGCTTCAGCCTTAATTAATGGGACAGCTTGACGTTGCATATTTGACCCCATTAGCGCTCTATTTGCATCATCATTTTCTAGAAAAGGTATGAGCGCAGCAGCAACAGAAACTAATTGCTTAGGAGCAACATCCATGTACTCTATGGACTCAGGAGAAGACATAATAAAATCCCCACCTTTTCTACAACTTACTAAATCAGCAGTGAATCTACCTCTCTCGTCTAACATTGCATTTGCTTGAGCTATTGTATATCGACCTTCTTGCATTGCAGAAAGATATACAACCTCATTAATTAATTCTCCATCAATAACCTTCTGATAAGGAGTCTCGATAAAGCCATATTTATTTACTTGGGCATACGTAGCTAAAGAGTTAATTAAACCAATGTTTGGACCCTCTGGCGTTTCAATAGGACAAACTCTTCCATAGTGAGTTGGATGCACATCTCGGACTTCAAAACCTGCCCTTTCACGGGTCAATCCTCCTGGACCAAGAGCAGAAACTCTTCTTTTATGAGTTATTTCTGCAAGCGGATTAGTTTGGTCCATAAATTGACTAAGCTGACTAGATCCAAAAAATTCTCTAACTGCGGCTGAAGCTGGTTTAGAATTAATTAAGTCATGAGGAACAACAGTATCGATTTCAACTGAGCTCATCCTTTCACGAATAGCTCTTTCCATTCTTAACAAACCAACACGATACTGATTTTCCATCAGCTCCCCAACCGACCTGACCCTTCTGTTTCCTAGATGATCTATATCGTCTATATCACCCCTACCATCTTTAAGATCAACTAGGCATTTAAGAATTGATAATATATCCTCTTTCCGGAGCACCCTAACTTGATCATTTGTTTCAAAGCCAAGACGGGCATTCATTTTGACCCTTCCCACTGGTGATAGATCGTACCTTTCTGGGTCAAAAAATAAACTTTGAAATAAATTCTGAGCAGTTTCCTCAGTTGGTGGCTCGCCTGGCCTCATAACTCTATAAATCTCTACTAATGCTCGCTCTCTATCAGTAACTTTATCTGAAGACAAAGTATTTCTAACATAAGCCCCTACTGTAACATGATCTACATCTATAGTTGGTAACTCTTGAATTCCACTTTCCAGCAATTGCGATAGAAGGTCTTCATCTATTTCATCACCTGCTTCAACATATACAAGCCCAGTTGACTCATCAATTATATCTACAGAGGCAAAACGACCGAATAGCTCTTCATCAGGGACTAGAAGTTCAGTTATATTTCTTCCTTCTAACTTTCTTAGAACTCCACCAGTAACCTTAATTCCTGACTCAATAATTACGTCACCAGTCTTTGCATCAATTATGTCCCTTGAAGCCTTAAGCCCCCTTAACCTCTCAGGATTAAAAGGCATCTTCCAGCATTCCCTTTTTTTATCTCTTACAAAGGTTATAGTTTCATAAAAGTATGATAGTATTTCCTCTTGATTCATTCCTAATGCATAAAGAAGTGTAGTTGCATGAAGCTTCCTTCTTCTATCGATACGAACATGCACTATATCTTTTGCGTCAAATTCAAAGTCTAACCATGAACCTCTGTACGGTATAACCCTGGCTGCAAAAAGAAACTTTCCTGACGAATGGGTCTTCCCTTTATCGTGGTCAAAGAAAACTCCAGGAGACCTGTGCATTTGACTAACAACCACTCTCTCAGTTCCATTAACTATGAAAGTCCCATTTTTTGTCATTAAAGGCATATCGCCCATATAAACTTCAGCTTCCTTAATATTCAAAATAGATCTTGATTCAGTTTCCTCATCAACATCAAAAACAATCAACCTTAAAGTTACCTTTAACGGAGCGGCAAAAGTCATACCTCTTTGTTGACATTCTTCTACGTCGTATTTTGGAGGTTCAAGCTCATATTTTACATACTCTAGCGATGCTGTTTCAGAAAAGTCTGTTATTGGAAAAACAGATTTAAAAACAGCTTGAAGTCCAACCTCTTCTCTATCACTATCATTTACACCAAATTGTAAAAATGCATCCCATGACGCTTTTTGGACTTCAATTAAATTAGGCATTGGCGTAGCAGAACCAATACTGCTGAAATCTTTTCTAATTCTTTTACGACCTGTAAAAGTCAAAGACATATCTTGGCTTCCTTTCAAAAAAAACTTTAAAGACTTAACTAACTTTTTTGAATTAGAAAGTTAGTAACGAAAATTAATATCTGTGCAAAAAATACTTCTTGTAGAAAAAAAGATACATTAGTTATTTAACTTCAACAGTTGCTCCAGCCGCCTCTAATTGTTCTTTAATTTTGTTAGCCTCTTCTTTGTTAACACCTTCTTTAACATCTTTCGGCGCTCCCTCGACTAAATCTTTTGCTTCCTTAAGGCCTAAACCAGTAATTGCCCTGACTTCTTTAATGACGTTAATCTTCTTATCACCAATAGAGGCAAGAACAACAGTAAATTCATCTTTCTCCTCAGCAGCAGCTTCTCCACCTGCAGCACCGGGAGCAGCAGCAACTGCAACAGGAGCAGCAGCAGACACACCCCACTTTTCTTCAAGTAGCTTTGAAAGTTCTGCAGCCTCAATTACCGTTAAACTCGATAAATCATCTACTATTTTATTTAAATCTGCCATGTTTTAATCCTTTTTTATAATATTAAAGTTATAACTAATTTTGTGTTTCAGAATTAGCATGAGAGCTGATAACTCTTGCAATTTGACCAGCTGGAGCCTGCAATATACCAGCGATACGTGTCGCAGGAGTATTAATCATTGAGAGTAGTTTAGATCTTAATTCATCAAGTGACGGAAGACTTGCAAGAGCATCTATACCTTTTTCATCTAATAACGTATCTCCCATTGCCCCTCCAATGATTATTAATTTGTCATTAGATTTTGCAAATGTAGATAATATTTTGGGCGCAGCTATAACATCATCCGAGTATGCCAATGCTGTTGGCCCAGAAAACATTTCTGCAATATGATTATATCTTGTATCTTTAAGAGCAAGTTTAACTAATCTATTTTTTGCTACCTTAAACCTTCCCCCGGCATTTCTCATCTTGTTTCTCAGGTCAGTGACCTCAGAAACCGAAAGACCTTTGTTTTGAGTTACGATCAAAACTTCCGCCTCAGAAAATATGTTGTTCAAATAAGCAACTTGTTCTTCTTTTTGAGTCCGATCCAAATACTAAACCTCCATATTCAGCCAACACAAATATTGACCAGACAAATACGGGTAATTATATCTAATACCCATATTTATATTAATCTGTCTAGACAAACAAATTACATAGCCCCATCCTGATTTGAATATAAACCGGATTGAGTTAACCATCTAAACAGGAAATTAAGCTATTGTAGCACCTGTTGTCTATGACAGATTTTGGAAAATAATCCAAAAAAAACCAATATAAATAAATATATATAATTTCTATAACAGACTTCTAATTGATTAAACTTGAAACGTCTACCCTTATTCCTGGCCCAACACTAGAACTTATCGATATTTTTTTAATAAATGTACCTTTTGCGCCGCTTGGCCTTGAGGAATTAACTGCTTGAGCGAATGCCTTTAGGTTAGCCATTATCTCATTTTCTGAAAAACTCGACTTTGCTATACCAGCATGGATAATACCAGCTTTTTCAACTCTATACTCTATTTGACCGCCTTTTGCATCATTTATAGCCTTTACTACATCTGTTGTTACTGTGCCTAGTTTTGGATTAGGCATCATCCCTTTAGGCCCTAAAACTTTACCTAAACGACCAACCACAGCCATCATATCAGGTGTAGCAATACATCTATCAAAAGGAATCTCTCCCTTTTGAATTTTTTCAGCTAAATCTTCAGCGCCAACAAAATCTGCCCCAGCTGACTTGGCTTCTTCAGCTTTATCACCTTTTGCAAAAACACCTACTTTAACTGTTTTACCTGAGCCACTAGGAAGAGTTACCATACCTCGGACCATCTGATCAGAATGCTTTGGGTCCACACCAAGATTCATTGCTATGTCAATAGTTTCATCAAATTTTGCCGTTGAATTTTCTTTCACGATTTTTACCGCGTCAGAAGCCAAATAATCCTTTTCTGGCTCAACTTTGGCAATTGCGCTCTTATATCTTTTTCCTCTATTCATGTTTAACCCACCACTTCTATACCAATTGACCTTGCCGATCCTTTGAGCATCTCTACTGCGCCATCTATATCATTTGCATTCAAATCTGACATTTTTTTTTCTGCAATTTCTCTTAATTGCGCTTCCGTTACTTTTCCAGCTGTTGAACGCCCAACTAGAGACGCACCTTTTTTAATTTTGGCCGCCTTCTTAAGAAAATAGCTTACAGGAGGCTGTCTAATCTCAAAACTAAATGATTTATCAACGTAAACCTCAATAGTTGTGGGTATTGGTACACCTTGTTCCATTTCTTGGGTTTTAGCATTAAACGCCTTACAAAATTCCATTATATTTATCCCTCTTTGACCTAAAGCTGGACCAATGGGCGGAGAAGGGTTTGCTTGACCTGCGGGAACCTGAAGTTTTATATATCCATCAACTTTTTTTGCCATTATTAATCTCTACTTTTTTCTGAATAACTTTTTTATTATAATTGAAACATATTAAATTTTTTCAACCTGTGTATATTCTAATTCGACAGGAGTTGCACGTCCAAAAATTGAAACTGCTACTTTTAACCTAGTTCTCTCTTCATCTACTTCCTCTACAACCCCATTAAAAGACGTAAATGGTCCGTCTGCAACTCTTACCTGCTCTCCAACTTGAAAAGTTATTGATGGCTTTGGCCGCTCTATTCCCTCTTGAACCTGATGTATTATTCTTTCTACCTCTGCATTACTTATAGGTGATGGAGTTGAACCAGAGCCCAAGAAACCACTAACTTTAGGAGTATTTTTCACCAGGTGATATGTTTCATCTGTCATTTCTATTTTTGCTAAAACATAGCCGGGGAAAAACTTCCTATCAGTGTTAACTTTTTTCCCTCTTCTCATTTCAACCACTTCTTCAGTGGGAACCAAGACCTCTTCTATGTTGCCACCAAGACCTTTGGCCTCAGCCTGATCTTTTATCGAAGCAGCAACTTTTTTTTCAAATCCAGAATAAGCTTGGATAATATACCATTGTGACACCAAACTTTACCCCCCTAAGCCAAGTATGTTTTTGACACCAAATGAAAAAATTTGATCAACAACAAAGAAGAAAAGAGAAGCTATTATTACCATAACAAATACCATTATAGTAGACACTATGGTTTCCTTTCTTGTTGGCCAGGTTACTTTAGATAATTCCTGTCGAACCTGTCTCACAAACTCAAATGGATTATTTTTAGACATATACTTTTCTCATCTTTTTCTCAAGTAAAAATGGCAGGAGCGGAGGGACTCGAACCCACAGCCCCCGGTTTTGGAGACCGGTGCTCTACCAATTGAGCTAC
>MDSV01192274.1_pt1 | contig 16019 bp, 24 predicted proteins | sample 810851 | NCBI WGS metagenome assembly MDSV01 (sample SAMN05326640, study PRJNA326480) | marine metagenome | isolation source: seawater | place: Atlantic Ocean: North East | collected 2012 | reverse complement strand
TACATCTAGTACAATCACATCTGTAATTACAAACACAGAGGTTGCACTTAATGGTGGCTTTGAAGATACAACAACCACAACACAATATACAGAAACAGTTATTGAGCAAATTACTACGACAAGCACTACAACGCAACAAACAACTGTTTTAACATCTACAACAACTTCAAACTCTTTGCCTACAATAAATGATTCGGATTGGTCTTCAACTGGTAGGGTAAAGTTACAGGGTCAAACACAATGTAGAACAGGTGGATCAAGTTCAACTGTCGGTGCAGGTGAAGCCTGTACAGGTTACCAAGCTAACAATAACAATAATCTTGTAACAGAACAAAATTCGAACTTCCTTGCATTAGGTGGAGGCGAGATACAGTCAGAACAATTTGAAATGGGATTAGATTTGACTATTGCCGAAATACAATCAGGATTTCAACTAAACTATGGTGTTGATGTGCAATCACACAAATCAAATACTACTGTGCCTTTGTGTTCAGCAACCGGCGGCGACTGTAAAGACGTATTTAGAATTACAGCAAAACTTTACAAGGCGGCAGGAGCAAATGCTAATAACCTAATAGGAGAGTATAGTCAATTTGTAACACTTACTTACAACGGCACACAAACACATTCATTCACGCAAGACATTGCTACAAACAATTACACCGAGGTATGGGGACAAATGGAACTGTGGGGAGTTGATGCGGGATACCACTCAGGTTATTATGGCCCTGTGTTTAGCGATCCTTTTATGACACTTACATATGATGCTATAACAACTATCACAGAAACAATAACAAACATAATATTAAGCACACAACAGACAGTCTATAATACAAGCGAAGATACATTAACAAGTGTGTTCATAGGTGATCCTACAATAGATGACGGAAGCACAGGAGTGATTGATATAGATTATACAGATGTTGACTCCTTTGAAATAGCTATAGTAAATGACGACACAGGTGGTGGAATAGAAATGGAGTTTAGTGTAGAAGTAGACGAAACTTCAAATGTTGCTACAGTAGAAATGAATTCAACAAACTTAGACACAGGTATTGTGCAGGTAGAAACTATAGCTGAGATAGATCTAAACTTTGATTTAGATGTAGGTCCAACAGAAGTACCAGAAATTGCAGTAGCAGAAATAGAAGCAGACATCGGTTCGCAGATAGATTCAGCAGTTGCAGATGCAGTTGGAGAAATAGAAATAGAAATTGATATGCCAGACACTAATATAGAAATAGCTGACGCAGGATCAACAAACGTTGAAATGGAAGTAAATGTTGAAGCTACTACAGAAGCTACGGTTGAAGTAGAAGTAAATACTGTAGAAGAGGGAGCAACAGAAAATGCCAGTGTGGAAGCGGAAGTTTCCGAAACCGAAAGTTCCAATGATGCGAACAGCAATGAACCGGCTTCAGAAGATATACAAGAGTCCGGTAGTGATGCTGAACAGTCAGTGGACGAAAATAACAGCGACAGTTCATCAGAAGCCGAAGGAGATTCTGATTCTAGAGGAGATACCAGTGAATCAGAAAGCGAGTCCGAAGCCGAAGATAGAGGGACTGGATCAGAGTCAACTAGTGAAGAAACAGATGGAGATGATGCCGGGAGAGAAGAGTCTGGAGGAGAAAAGACAGATGCTAAAGGAAGCAAAGGAGATAAGAAATCTAAGTCCAAGGGAACAGGAAAACAGAATAAAGAAAAAATCAAGACTGAGATAGCAAAGGCAAAACAAAAAATAGCAAATAGGATATTAAGTGCAATGGCAGATACTTATAGTGCAATAAACGAAACAACTAAGATTGCTCTTATGCAATCACTAGCAGATACAGAAAACTTTAAAAAATATGTGCAAAAGCAAAATGAAGATGCATTAGAATGGTATTCTGATACACAGGTTTATAGAGATCAGGTAATGATGGGTGATCCATACGGTGCTTTATTTGGTTCTGCACAGGACAATTTAATGAACGAAATGATTAATGAACAATACAAGCCAGGGTATGGACTTGGTTTACAATAAATATCACTGATAAAAGGAGAAACAAATGGCAGAAATAGAATACAAAGGTATCAAAGTAGGCGGTAGTAAGATGTTACTTATACTGCCTTTAATAGGTACTATTATCGGAGGACTTTGGGGAGGCTTTGAACTTTATAACAGATATCTTATGATGGAACAAAAGATAGATGCATACGTGGCTCCTGACATGAGCGAATTCGATAAAAACCTAGCAATACTTAAAGAAGATTATATATTAATGAAAGAAGAAATTGGTATATTCAAGGAAATGTTAGGAGATGTAAAAAGTGACGTACATGATATCAAGATAGAAATCAAAGACGATGTGGGCGACTTACATGATAGCATGGACAAACAAGACGAAAGAAACAGAGCTAATACTGATACAGTCAGAGGAGTTATCAATACATTTGAATTAAGAATGGATAGCAAACTTGATAGAATAGATAAAAAGATAGATGAACTTGAAACTCAATTAGACAACAAGATTCAAAAGGCTCTAGACAATCCACTAAACAATCCAGTGATATCTAAATAGATGTATTACCTATTTGGAATAATGATTGGAATTATATTCGTAGCTATGATAGGTCTTGCAATAATGCAAGGCCTTAGCTAATCTTAGGAAACAACATATCCGTACAAAAATTATCTACGTCTGCTTCGTCTAATCCTAGCGACTTCATCACTCTTGGTGTATGTGGATTTTGTTGTTGGTTTTCACAATAATAGTTTTGACTTGCAATAGTTAACTCTCTATCGCCTTCACCAGTGTATTCGCCAATAGTATCAAGATACGTATGAAGATTGTCCAGTGCCATTTGAATGATAACGTCAGCTTCATCTTCTTTAACATTACTAGCGGCAATCATGCTAGGAGTAAAGATGTTTTGTGCCCACTGTGGCAACTCTCGTACTTTTTCCGGAATAAAATCTTTAACAGTATCCTGATACCATTGAACCATTGGATGATCTTCACCACCCGAACTTGCTGAAAAATCATGAAATGCACCTGTCATTTTATTCTTGCCAGCAATCACGTCAAAGCCATATATCGGTCCGTTATTATTAAGTTGGGGGAATACACAAACATGCATCATCCAAAGACCTTTGGTCTTTCTAGCATCTACAACATCAATGTGAGCTCTTCTCACATCATCGTTTTTCCAAACCCTGTTTATCCAGCCACCGTCGGCTTGATTAAAATGCTCCATTCCTGGCTCATTTATTTCAGTTCCGTGGTGCTCAAATATTTGGATAATCTGGTCTTGGCACTTTACCAGCTGGTCCCAAATCATAATAGACCTATTAAGCTAATTGTTCGTAAATTTTTTGTCTGTATCCGTATGCAATGTTACATTCGATTGAATCTGCATCACTTACTCTAGCATCTAGTAAGTTCTTCATTTCTTCTTTCGATGTAGTCATATCTGCAAACTGGTACATTTTTCCACTACCTGGAACTTTATCAGCATACTTGCCTTCTAAGTCTCCCATATGGTTTGCATATACGTGGGCCATAAGCTTCTGCTTATCATGTTGAATACTTTTAATAATATGATTAATATATTCATCAATTGCCGCCACTGTCGCTGGAGGATTAGATTCGTCGCCGCCTAGTTCTTTGAAATCTTCTAAGATATCGCTGGCCTGCATTAAACCATCTAGTGGTAAATCATTACCTGGCATTTGTGGATCCATTGGTGCAAAACAACCCATGCTTAATGCAACATCTTCCATGATGTCATATAGCATGTACATGTTCCATAAGTATTTAAGATACTTGTCGTTGCTTATTTTACCTGCATTCATTTCAACCGCGAAAGATGTGCTTTCAGCATTGGCTTGCGATGCAGAAGTTAAACTTTGTAAGCTCATTTTTTACTCCTTAAGTTATCATTCATTCTATACATTATTTATGCTATTCTTTTTCTATTTGTATCTGTAAAGGAAAGCCATTAGCTCTAGCTAATTTTGTTGCTTCTAGAGACCTTTGTTCAGCTATTTCAAAGCTATATAACCCAACAATAGCAGTGCCATCTTTGTGTATTTTCATTGTTAATTCTTGGGCTGTCTTCTCAGAATGTTTAAAAACTTGAACTAAGATTTCTACAACAAAGTCCATAGGTGTTGCGTCATCATTAAGGAAGATAACCTTGTACTTACCAGGTTCTTGAACAAAATCCTTTATCTGTTCATTTACTTTTATATCTGTATCTAATTCAACTGTTACTGTCATAATCACTCCATAGTGTCTAGGGGGTGAATCACCCCCTAAACGTTTCCACTGTTACTCAGCCTCAACAATTTTAATTGTTTTAGGCTTTAGTTCTTCTGGAACTTCTCTTTCTAGATGTAGGTTCAACATACCTTTTTCTAGTTTAGCTGTCTTTACATCAACATGTTCTGCTAATGTAAACTGTCTGCTAAAGTTACGCCCAGCGATACCTCTGTGAACATAATTCACTTCATCAGCACCTTTAGGTTGAGTTCCTTCGATTGTAAGAATATTTTTATCCTTTTCAATCTTAAGATTATCCATACCAAAGCCAGCAACTGCGATTGAAATCATAAATTCATCTTCGCTGATCTTAGCTATATTGTATGGTGGATATCCACCCGATCTATCTGTACTGTTTTCAAATACTCTGTCCATTTCGTCGAACAGGCTTTCGAAGCCAATCATAGATCTGTGAAAAGTGGGAAGGTTTAGTGTAGTTACTCTTGTCATTGTTTTCTCCTTATATAAGCAAGTTAACGTTATTTGGGCTCATGCCCTTGTCAAAAATACCCAACCCTGGCATATCTCTGACATTACTATTTATCATAGTAATACTAATATAAGCACTAAATGGCTTAAAGTCAATTGATTTTTTACTCAAATCTTGTAAACACATGGTTGACAACATTGTTGACACGAACGAAAGTGGTACATTTGGACATGTCTTTCATACGTTTTGCACCAATATAAGTTGCCGCAGAACGTACTCCTCCAAGTATTTCTGTTATAGTTGATTGCACAGGGCCTTTATGTGGTAGTTCAACTACCTTGCCTTCTGCACCTCTATATCCATCTTTCCGTGATCCGTGTCTTTCCATAGCCGCATTAGAGCTCATTCCATAAAATTGAACTTTGCCGTCGACTACTTCACCTTCTGCTTCATCATGTCCTGCTAACATTCCGCCTAGCATTACAAAATGAGCACCTGCTCCAAAAGCCTTAGCAACATCTCCTGGATGCACACAGCCACCATCTGCAATTATGTGTCCTCCTACGCCATTGGCCGCATCAGCACACTCTATTACGCCTGAAAGTTGTGGTACACCAACGCCTGTCATTAAACGTGTTGTGCATACTGATCCTGGACCAATACCACATTTTACTACGTCTGCACCTCTTAGAATTAATTCTTCTGTCATTTCTCCAGTAATAACATTACCAGCGATTATTGTTTTATCTTGGTATTCGTATCGCAATTTTTCAATAAAGTCACCATAGTTTTCGTGATAACCATTAGCAACATCTACACAAATAAAAGGAATATCAGGATATTTTTGCAATACTGCTTTCATAGTGTTATAATCAGGTGCATCTTTATCCCATATGACTCCAGTACCTGTACATACTGCAAGGTATTTCATTTTGACACCATCACCTATTGCAACTTTCCAATCATCTAATGAGTAATGTTTTCTTAACACGGTAATCATTTTGTGTTCTTGGAATATTTTTGCCATGGAGAATGTTCCAACACCGTCCATGTTACTTGCCATAATTGGAACACCAGTCCATTCTTTACCACTGTTGTAAAATTTAAACTGTCTTGTTAGATCTACATCTTTACGAGATGTCAGTGTTGATCGCTTTGGTTTAAAAAGCACGTCTTGATAGTCTAATTTAATGTCTTGTTCAATTCGCATTTGGCTTCACTCCGTAGTTAAAAGACACACTTAGGCGATCTTCTTTTGTTAAGTTAGGTTGTACACTATGTTTCATCCACCCCGGAAAAACATAGATTGCTCCGGTCATTGCTTTATAGGTTGTAGCGGTACTAGTAAAATAGTTTGGTTTTTCCATAGGTGGTAAAAAATATTCTGCATTATCACTTCGTTCAAACATGATGTTGCCCTGACTAGGATCGCTCTTAATATAATATACACCACTCAAAATTGCACCAGGATGATTATGTAGTGTATTGTATCCTCCTGGGGTATTAATATTAATCCATATAGATTGTATTTCTAATGCTGGCAATTCTGCCTGTGCCGCACATGTATTAATTTGTTCTGAGATAGCAGTTACAAGCTGATCAAATTCAGTGTTATCGTTTTGTTTAATAGGATTGCTCTGCCAACCTATGTAATTTGATACAGTAACACCTTTATCTAAATTTTTCCTATCGTATGCAAATGTTTCAATTGCATCGTTATCTACACCATTGAGTAATCCTGACCAGATTACACTAGGAAACCATTGTTCAGCATTTAAAGCCATTTAGTAACCTCTGTCTACTGTAGATTTTTCTTGTTTCTTTTTCCAACGTGCTTTTCCAGCCGCTTTTGCTTTTCTTCTTTTTTCACTAGGCTTTACATAATGTTGTCGTTCTTTGTATTCTTGTAGAATACCTTCGCCTTGTACTTTTTTCTTAAATATACGAAGAGCTTTGTTTACATCGTTATTCCTAACTTCTACGTATATGCCGTCACCTATAGGTTTGTCCCTTTGGGGGCGTTTGCTATTAAAATTATTAAATCTTTTGTTATTATAACCCAAAATATCCCGTCCTCTCGAAAAATTGTTTTAGTTCAAATATTCTTTTAACATTTATTTTATTATACAACATATCCTGCCTATTTGTCAAGTAGTAAGTTTTGCCAAAACTCAAAATGTATCCAATTAACCATGGTTCAATATTAGTATTATCTATGTCTAAAATTATATAATCTACTTCTGCTATTACCTCTAACACCCATTGTACTTCTTCAACTCTATTTTCGTATAGATACAAGTTTATTGGTGCTTTAAACAACGTAGCATGGTGGTTAAACTGGTCTTTTACATTATCACTAGGGTTGACTAGCAATACACTTGCGTCTTTATTAAGTAGTTTATCCGGTGCGGTAATTAAATTTATTGTAGGATCAGGCATCCTTATATTTACTTGTCTTTGTTACGTATCTTATTCCAAACTGAATTTTCACCCTGTTCGCCATTCTGTCTATAACCTTCTGGTTCTATTACTTCTGTCATGTCAGGTCTAATCCTGTCCAATTCTTCTTCCAAAACTTCTTTGTCTTCTACAAAACGTGCCCAAGGTAGATCGGAAATCTTTCCTGTAACATAGGCTTGTTTCCAATCTTTTATATTTTGATCTGGATTATCATCTTTCCAACGACGTTTTGCCTTTGTCCATTCGTTGTCGTTTTCATAAGTTTCTAAAAGTTTTGCTCTTTCTGTTATTTGCTCAGGAGTAAAGACTTCACCCAAATCTTTTTCTGCTTCAGCATTGGCGGCATTTACCCAATCATTCCAATTATCTAAATCTGTTTTTGATTCTTCCGATGATTCGGAATCTTTTTTTTCGACAGTGGTGTGTACACCTCGTTCTTTTACAGGGTCTATTTCTTCTGCCTTATCTTCGTAAAGCTCTTGCCATTCTTTTGTATTATCAACTTCGCCAGCGAATTCTTTATCTAAGGTTTCTTGATCGACGTCTTCGTACTTTTCTTCTTCTGGTTCGATACCTGGTTCGTCTTGTAAGGGAGGTTCATTTTCCAAAATCTTTTTAGCCCTTGCCTGTTCGTACTCACGCCAGGCCAACCCCCTGCGTTGTGGATCATTAAACTGAAATGTATATTGACTAGCAATTAAAAGTAAGACAGCTAAAGGATCAAAAACAAAGATTATCAATATTATTACCCATCTGACTGCTTCTTCTAGTAGATCTCTATTTGCTTCTTCGCCATAGATAAATTCTGCTATGTATTTGATTGGGCCAACTTCTGCTTCTAGCTTTCTATACTCTGCTTCGATTTTATATTTTTCTTCGGTAAGAACATCAATCTCAGCACTAGCATTTTTGATCTTAAGCATTTCAGAATCAATTAATTCACTACTATTATCTGTAACAACTGTTCCTATTTCTGTTCTTAACTTATTGATCAATTGCATTGAATCCTTTATTTCGTTTTCAGCAATTCCTCTAAGTCTTTTTATCTCTGCATTAGCCGCCACTATAAGCGATGATTCTTTATCTTCTATTTGTAATATAGTTCCTAGCACACTTTCACGTTTGGCAAGTAAACCGTCTCGATAATTTTCTACTTGTTTTGCAGTTCTACTACCATAAGTTCCATCAATTCTTGTTCCAACAATACTTTGTAATTTGCGGATACTCTCGTTATCACGTCTATTAAGTAAATCAGATAGTGTTTGCAGATCAGCATCTATGCTAGATACTTGTGCTAGGTATGGTTCTATCTTCTTATCTTTTCTATCTAGCTCTGCTTGTATGATCTCTTGTTGTTTATCGACTAGAGGTTGTACTCTATCGTATGCGGTATCAACTCTCTTTTGTTCTCTATCAATTTGGTCTTGTATAGTATCGTTTTTGTTTGCACCTGCATTTTCAGCCTTTTCTATCTTCTGTTCTGCTCTTTCAACTATATTAGTATAACGAGCTATCTCAGTTTCTAGCTGACTTATTTTTTCTACAGATTCTATACTTGCAGATGTTTGTTCAATGTGTGCTTTTGATAGGTATCCAAAGATACCCATACTTGTAATAAACATAAGAACTACAACGGCAACACTTAAATATGTTTTCAACCACCAAACGGCTTGGCTCCAATACTTGTGAAGCCATACTGCGGTTACAAGTTTACCAACTTCTAATACAGTTCCCATCACCATAATGGGGATAGCGGCCGCGGCAAATATTGCTACTAGACCTGCTATGCTATAATATATTGCTACTGCTGAAATACTTAATGCAGATAATAATACTAATATTCCTAATGCCATTGTTATCCTTAAATAGTTAAGTATTTACCTGACGAAACGCCAAGTGTTATCAGTACTGTTAATACAAGCTGTCTCTGAAAAGTCTCTTATCTTGTTATTATACATAATTTGACTCATCAAAACTCTACAATAACCACTACCTTGAGGATAAGACATAGATACTTTTACTGCACCCCTGGCTCCTGTGTTACCATTATACCATCTAGTGATCTCACCTGTTTTTAAGTTGTTCAATGCAAAGAAAACTGCATTCTCTTGTTGCTTTCTATCATAATCATTCATCATAGAAGCCTTCCATTGCATGGCATTCCAGGCTATTGCAAAAGTGCTATTAGCAGGATGATACAATTCATTTGTACTAGCAACAGTACTATGACTAGTATTATGATATTGTTGTCCTGTAGAACAGGCTGTCAAAAATAAAATACTAATTATAAGGGTGGCTAACGATTTCCCATTCGCCGTTAAGTTTTTGACAAACAAAACCACGTTGAGCAACTGCTTTCCCTTGAATCCATATATCATACCAATACTCCCTACAATCTTTAGCTATATCACTATATGCTAAGAAATGTTTGTTATTAGGATTGTCTGTACATTCAGTAACACCTTTACTATTAACTGTGTTATTGTTTTCAGTATTAATAGTAGTTGTCTGATGACAGTACTGCGGTTTAAACTGAGACATTACAGGTTGATTATGAGAGGAGCAAGCCGATAGTATGGCGATTGCTCCTGTCATCATTATAAGATGTTTCATCTTAGTTACTCTGTGCGATAGCATCACGTGACTTAGCTTCTGCCAATAAAGCATCGAAAGTTTCTTTCTTCATGCTTAATTTTACAAAAGTATAAGTTTGTCCAGCATACTTGTATGTGCCAGTTTCACGTGAAACATGCTCACGAATCTTAGTATCGTTTACCTGATAGCTAATATAAGTGCTTGTCTCTTTAGTTTCTGCACCTTTATTATTCTTAAATTGAATCTTAGTATCACTGTTAACTGTACTGTTGATCCTTTTCGCAAAGTTGTTCATTGCGATAGCATACATCTGCTCTTCAGCGGCTTGTTCGAAAACACTAACACCTGCACCACAGGCGTAAGCATATTCTTCTTTCCACCAAAACCAGCCTTCTGTACCAGTCTCGGCACATTTTGCATACCATGTAGGTTGTGCATAACTGTCACGTTCCGCAATAGTTACATATCCACTTGAACATGCATTGAGCATTGCCATTGTTGTAATAATTGCGCCTATTTTAAAAATGCCTTTCATCAAAGCCTCCATTTAGTTTCATTGTTTAAGTAGTATACTATCGTCTATAGATAAAGTCAAGATGTTTTGGATACTTGTTTTGCCAAAATAGTTTGTATCTTTTTAATCTTTGAAATTATTAGATTTGTGTAAGCTGGATTAGTACTCCATTCACTCAAAGCTGGCACCAATGCAAAGATATCTTTATCACCACTGGTCAATTGATGTGTTCGAATTACTCGAAAGTCTTCATAGACAGGCAGACGGTTGATAATAGATACCATATCCATAACAGATTGACATTTGGTTATGTAAGTTTTAACTCCCCAAACCACATCAGGATTATCTTTTGGTTTGAGTTGGGCATCGTCCTTGTTCCAAGTTCTTACTCCGAAAAGATTATTGCCTTTCAATGCAAATCTACTTGTTCCATATCCTGTTTCTATCACAGCCATAGCCACTATAATCTCTCTAGGAACACGTTGCTCAACTGGAGTTGTCAAGTTTATATAATCTATGCATCTTGTTACTGCTTTCACAAAGGATAGATTATCGTTATAGTCCATTTCAGGTTCATAGAACCCGTAGTTTTCCCATTCAGATTGAACTTTGTTTTGTACTTCTTTTGTCAGCTCAGCTACCACCCATTTGTTAGGTTGATTGGTTCCGGTAAAGTAGGCACCGGAGACTGTAGCTACCCAGAATAATAGTAATAAAAATATTGTTCTAATTCTATGTGGGATTTTTTTCCAAAGTTTTATGGCCATCTGTAAAATATATGAGTACCTATTCTACCTACCAGATCCAACTGAGGTGCCCATCTAGGACTAACATAAGTTGCATGGTAGTGGGTTGATCCTTCAGTGACTCCTCTAAACTTGGATTCACCAACTATTCGATAAGCAATCTCTTGTGCTTTTCTCCAAGCATCGCCATCTCGTACTTTGTCAGGCTTGCCATCACAATACCAACTGAATTGGCATTTATGTCTTATAGGATAAAATTGACGTTGATTGTCTTCTAAGTTTTCTATCTTCTTGGTCTTCCAACTTTCGCGTTGGGGGCCTTGTAGTACGACCTCACAAATACTATTAGGATAACGTGCATCATTAACTCTGTTAAGGACCACGTCGGCTACTGCGTATTGCCCAGCTATAGGTTCTGACTTGGCTTCAAAATATATATTCATTGCCAAGCAATATAGCTCTGGATGGCTACTAGTAGTATATAATTCACCCTCTATCGCGTTTTGCAAAGTTATCGCTGATGCATAAGACATTGGCACAATAAACATTGCAAAGAACAAGAAAGAGGCAATTTGAATCATCAACCTCATATAGTATTTAATGATAGATACAATATTGTAATACTCCGACATTAGTTTCTCCTCATTTGTGCTATTTCTGTTGCTTGTTTTGAACCTGTCTTATCGTCATCGTCTGCAAATACCGGAACCAAGTTACTCTTGTGCATCATTGCAATGCCTACAAGTCTACGTTCTCCTGTGTATTGCATACTAGGTTTCTTAGTAGCAGTACCAATTCCGTTGTTTGATGTATGACTTGGAACATTAGGTGACTCTCTACGATAGTTTGATTCAGTGTGATGCCAAGGCACAGATACTGCTCGAGGTTCTGTCTTGGGTTTGTAAACACCGTGAATATAATCAATATACTCATCTAATGTCATGGTTGGAAGATTTTTCTGTTTGTAAAATTTATTTTGTGATCGCCAGCCGTCCATATAGTAAGCATCAGGCTTTCTCTTAGAGGCTTTACGTTTTTTAGTGTTCAACGTGGTAAGTCCACGTTGTAAATGCATAGTCATGAAAAACTCCTGCTTATATTATTCATACTACTAATATAGCAGGAGTTTATTAGATTGTCAAGAGTTTTGGTAATTAATATGCAAATACTCTTCTTCTTGAAATTGAATATTCAAGTGCTGGTCTTCCAACTTCACCTGTGTAAATTGGTTTTGATTTTACATTGAAACCTGCTTCTCTGATTTCATGTACTCTTGCACCTGGTGACATTGCATCAAGTTTATCTGTCAAACCTTCTAGTGTGAAAGTTTTACCTGTACCCCAATAATTTGCTAGGATTTGTTGTTTTTGAGAACCTACTCTAAAGTAAGTAGAGCCTTTATTTTTATTGATTGGCATTGTGCCTCCTTTATTAAAAAAAGAGCTCGAAAGAGCTCTTATACTTGTTACTAGTCTATTTTTTATAAACATAATAACTTTAATATAATACAGGTTGCACTAAATGTCAAGTGCTTTTGGTTATATTTCTGTTTGTTCCTCTGGTATTGGGCGAGTTGATTCCATAATTTTTTCCACATTCTCTTCGGGAACACACATAATCTTATCCAAATTATTGTTAGGAAATTCTCTAGCTAACCTTAACATAACTGCATTTTGATTTTCTTGTACATAAGAAATGCATTCTTGACTTGTTTCAAAATAAGGATCGGTAAACACAAACAGATCCTTATCTCCGTTTGTATGCACCATTGCCATTATAGCAACAATAAACCAATTCATTTTTTATCTCTCTAATTTATACTATACATTACTTTTTGGCCAATCACTTTAGGATGTTGTTGTTCTTGTGTCAACCTAGTATCAATTTCAACCATTGCACAAGATAGATATTCAACATCTAACGATTCGCCATACTTCTTTGTTCCATGATCTAATACACCATTGAGCAAGTTTGCTCCGTACCGGTCATAGAACTGTTCACATTTTTCATAACTATTAAACGTCAACTGCCAGCTGTAAAGATTCTCTTTTACTTCTGGTTGTGCTGTGTAAAATAGTGTTGCTAAAAAAATATACGTTATTGCATTCATACTTTAACTTTACCTTCTTTAATTAGACGATCTCTATTTTTCAAATGTAAACTTTGTATATCGTCTTTTGATTGTCCATGATATGCGACCGCATACCCTTCATTAATAAGTATCTCGGTTACCTTAGTATGAGTATCATTTGTGGATTCAATTAAAAAGTCTCCTAAAATTCTTCCAAACTTTCCTTTTTTATCTTCTCCTGATCTGTCGATTTCTGTTTTTAATATCTGCATAGAACCAACAGGCATAATTTCCTTTAATCTTGCCTTACTTGCTAATCCAAACTTCTTTTCAACCTTATCTCTAGTTCTAGACTCAGGAGTATCTATGCCCATGATACGTACTCTTTCTTTGTGCATCCACATACCAAAACCAAGATCTATATCTACATCAACAGTATCACCGTCTACCACTCTTAAAACTTTACTTTTGTATTCATACATATCAATTCTCCTGCCATGTTTTATTATATACTCAGTTATTTATGTAATTTTGATTAATCGACTAAATACCTCCAAAAAGGTAAATATGGCAATTAAGCATAGAAAAGGTCAAGTGGTAAAACATCATAAGAAGATGCGTGATGGAACTGAAGTTAAACCTTGTAAGTATTACAAGCAAACTGGAAGTGCTATTATGGGCGGTTCGATAAATGGTGAACCTATATTAGACCAAGAAGGAAATCCTATTCCGTGGAGTAAGATTGAGTATTAATGAGTTTGGGAATAAGAAAAGTTATTGTCCGTTTAAGAATGTGGTATGCAGATATTCGTGGCCATCACGGTAAGCGATGGGATTACGAACCTTCTGAACACTACATGGGAATGGGCAAAAAGAAATCAAGATAATCTATTACGGACAGTTTCAATAAACAAATGAACATGTTCTTCAGGAGTAGTCTTATCTATTCCATGACCCAAACCGCAAACCCAACCAGTTGTATCCGACTTGTTAATATCGTCACAATATTTTTCTATTTCATACATAAACTTGTGCTTAGATAAAAGCATTTTGTTTTCGTCAAAGTTGCCTTGAACAAACCCTTTGTCAAATGTTTTAAATGCATCTGATATATCTATTTTACTGTCTACGCCTATGCCACCCCAGTCTCCTTCTACTACTTTACCAATGCACTTTCTGGGTAAGTTCTTACTATAGTAAGCTGTTTGTGGCATGGCCATTGCCATTAGTAAAGGAGAATACTTTTCATTAAAGAACTTAGCTGACATATTTTGTAATCCACTATCAAAGATCATTACAACTTCCGCACCTGCATCTAACTGCATTCTAATATTTCTTACTAGCAAAGGTATTAATATAGTTTTCATATAGTCTAACTTAAATTGATCTGTTGCTCTTGTATCTCCACAAGCGTAATTCATTAAAGTCCATGGGCCTCCAACAAATCCAATTAAACTTTTATCCTTAGGCAACATGGCTCTAGTTGTTAGCACTGCTTCTCTTTGAAATGATAAAAAAGATAATGCGTCAGAAATATTACTATGTTCTTCTGCGTTATCTATTGTAAGATTATGTCCAAACTTGGGACCAGGATTAAATTCTAAAGGCAATCCTAATCCTTCTAACGGCCAAAGTATATCTGAAAACAAAATTGAAACATCGTAATCAAATTCTCTTATTGGTCCTAATGCTACTTCTCCTGCTAAGTCAGGTTGCTTACACAACTCTTCAAATGTGTAAGTTTCTTTTAATTTTCTATAATGAGAATGATATCTTCCTGCTTGTCGCATAAACCATATTGGTGGGACATTCTGTGCAACTCTATTACGTGCATTAATAAATTTTTTATTCACTTTATATTTTTTCCTACTTCCTCACCTAATAACTTATACTCTAATAACTTACTGGTTGACTCGTAATGTTTTCCTGTATTATAATTTATCGCTTTTAAATTTATACAATCTCCAACTAGACTTGAAATAGCACCTACGGCAGTATGGCAATCGCCATCTATTTCCTGTAACATAGCTCTTTCAGCCATTACAGAGTAGTATGTATTCCAGTGATTATTTAGTTTAGCTACATCACTATGAGAAGAACCTTTTCTAGTTTGAACTGCTATAACTCCTTGTCCAACACAAGGAAGCATTTTACTGAAAGGAAATATTTTTTTGATCTTATGTTCTAAGCCTAAGGCTTCAAGCCCTGCTACTGCTAGGATAATAGCATCATATTGGCCTTCTTCTAACTTCTTAATCCTAGTATCTATATTGCCTCTTATAGGCATGACATCAAACTCTACATTAAAATTTTCTTTGAGTTGTGCAACACGTCTAGGTGATCCTGTACCTACTTTCGCATGCGGAAACAGTGTCCCTATGTAACAATCTCTAGGATCGTTTCTTTTTAATACAGCGGAAATTTCTAAACTATCATCCATTACTGCCGGTAAGTCCTTAAAAGAATGCACTGCTACATCTATCTTTTTATCTACCAATTGTTGTTCGATAGCAGAAACAAACACACCTTTGCCGCCAATATCTTGGATGCTCTTGTTTTCGAATATGTCGCCGTCTGTTTTAATTTTTACAAGGTTGGTTTGAAAACTTTTGAAACACTGTGCTTCTACTCTCTTAGCATAATCTATTGCTAGTTTACTACCTCTCACGCCAATGTTCATATGAGCCTCCAAAAAAATGCAACTTTTCTGTTGCTAGGTAAGTTGCCAACCCCGAGCAATTAAGCCGCTAAGGCGTAATCCTCATTTACGTAGTTCTTTAGTGAACCGAAGTTTACAAAAGAAAATACGTTTGATACATTATCGTTTGCATCTATAACGTGTCTTCGCGTTAACCGAGCTTAGATCCGGACAACTCCACGAACTCTATTGACTGCC